>Ga0316205_10002131_pt1 | contig 21599 bp, 23 predicted proteins | sample 3monthpyrite_MG_FD_204941 | JGI IMG/M metagenome (GOLD analysis project Ga0316205, IMG submission 204941) | Microbial mat bacterial communities from mineral coupon in-situ incubated in ocean water Damariscotta River, Maine, United States -... | ecosystem: Environmental > Aquatic > Marine >... | reverse complement strand
GTTGGTTTTTTAATAAATAGTTTTTTCATTTAATCCGCAAACCTGTTTAAAAACATAAATTGAAACTAAAAAGCTTTCAGGTAAAAATGTATTGTTGGTAGTTGGTTTTTTAATAAATAACTTTTTTTATTTCATCGACGAAATTGCTCAAAAATATAAATTGAAACTAAAAAGCTTTCAGGTAAAAATGTATTATTGGTAGTTATTATTTGATAAATAGCTTTTTCATTTAAACGGCAAACTTGCTTAAAATTATAATTAAAAACTAAAAAGATCTAAGGGAAAATCCGTGAATGGTAGTTGAGGTTTTGAATTTGAAGATTTATGCACGCCTAACTCGTTATATAAGAACTAAAGTTCTCTTTATCGGTGTTTATATTCCGGGTTCTGCATTTTTTATTATTATAGCATCTCAAATATAGCAAAATAAAGGCATAAAAAAAGCGCATCATAAAATGATGCGCTTTTGTATTGTTGTTCTGTATTTTTATCTTTCTCTACGTCTTCTTCCGAAACCACCAGATTGTTTGTCTGCAGAACCTCTGTCTGGTCTGTCTCCGCCAGCTCTTGGTTTTCTGTCAGATGAACCGCTTCTTCTTGGAGAAGATGAAGAAGATGAACTTCTATCGCTACGTTTTCTTCCGAATCCACCGCCATCAGATTTTGGTGATCTTCTTCCGCTTCTATCTCCGCCACGACCTCTTCCGCCGCCAGAACGTTCTTTCTTCGTAATTTCTATATTGACACCACGTCCGTTAAACTCTGGATCGTTTTCTTCAAAAGCACTTAATGTCTGTCCTTCAAAGTTTTTATCCAATTCAAAGAATGAAAATGTGTCTAAAATATCAATTGCACCAATTTCTATATTGTCTGTAATACGTTGGTCGTTAATTAAACCAATTAATCGTGCAGGATTTAAATCGTCTTTTCTACCTAAGTTGATAAAGAAACGAGTCATGTTTTCATCTCTTGGTCTTCCTCTTCCGCCAGAATCTCTAGAATCTCCTCTAGATGCTGCTAAATCGTTTAAATCTTTTGCGTTTTCGTAATACGCTAAGAACGTATTGAATTCTAAAGAAACAAATTTTTGAATTAGTTGTTCTCTATCTAAACCTTCTAATTTTTCGTAAATACTTGGTAAAAATTCTTCAATTTGATTGGTATTTACTTCTGCATTCTGCACTTTATCAATTAAATGCATTAATTGATTTTGACAAATTTCTTTTCCACTAGGAATATTTGCTTGTACAAATTTCTTTTTGATAATTCTTTCTATAGAACGTAATTTTCCTTTTTCTTTTCCGTTTACCAAAGCAATCGAAATTCCTAATTTACCAGCTCTACCTGTTCTTCCAGATCTGTGAGTATAGTTTTCTATCTGGTCTGGTAATTTATGGTTGATGACATGTGTTAATTCAGTAACATCCAAACCACGCGCCGCGACATCGGTTGCCACTAAAATCTGAATACTTTTCTTTCTAAATTTATCCATAACGCCATCACGTTGTCCTTGCGATAAATCTCCGTGTAATGCATCTGCGCTATAACCATCTTTTATTAAGTTATTTGCTACTTCTTGTGTTTCTCTACGAGTTCTACAAAATACAATTGCATAAATATCTGTATTTACATCAGCAATTCTTTTAAGGGCTTCATAGCGAGTACGTTCATTAACTACATAATATTCGTGACTTACACTATCAGCGCCTTCATTTTTTTGCCCAGAAGTAATTTCTATAGGCTTGTGCATGTAGTTTTTTGCAATTGCTTCAACTTCTCTTGGAAAAGTTGCAGAAAATAACAAAGTTTGTTTTTCAGCAGGAGTTGCTTCTAAAACTTTATCTAATTCATCTTTAAAACCCATATTTAACATTTCATCGGCTTCGTCTAAAACGATCCATCGAATGTTTCCTAGTTTTAACGCTCTGCGCTTAATTAAATCGACTGTTCTACCAGGAGTACCTACAACTATTTGCGAACCTTTTTTTAATGAACGAATTTGTTCATCAATATTTGCTCCGCCATAAACGGTTGTAGTTCTTACACCTTTAAGGTACTTAGCAAATTCTTCAATGTTTTTACCAATTTGAACTGCTAACTCTCTTGTTGGAGATAAAATAATTGCTTGTGTTTCTTTACTATTTACATCTAATTGTTGTAAAATAGGTAAACTAAAAGCAGCTGTTTTACCTGTTCCGGTTTGTGCAAAAGCTTTTAAATCTTGTGAAGATGCAATTACTTGTGGAATTGCTTTTTCTTGAATTACTGTAGGGTTTTCATAACCCAAATCTGTTAGCGCTTTAGAGATTTCTTCTCTAAGCCCCAACTCTAAAAATGTTGACATGCTGTGAACAATTATGAACTCACAGACGCCAGTATCTGTAAACTCGGTTTATAAACGCTTTAGAACCTGTTACTTATTAAACTGGGTAACAACTATCTAATTCTTCTTAATTTTTGTAATTAAGAGCGTGCAAAGGTACGTTAAATAATATAGATTTACTAAGAAGACTTAGTCTTTTTGTAAAGATTTTAGTTGATTGTGAATTCTAGGACTAGTAATAGAAGCATAACCATTAACAATTTTACCGTTTTTATTTACTAATATAGTTCTTGGTAATTCACTAGATAAAAACTCGTTGGCTTTACTTTTAGAATTGATGAAAAATTGTTGCTTAATATCAATCCCTTTTAAAGGTTTTTCATCTATAGAAGAAGAAATTTTTACACCAATAAAGTTAAGTTTTGGAAACTCTTTTGTCAAATAATTAATTCTTGATGCTAAGTATTCTCCGCTAATGTATCTTGGGTTCCAAAGATAAATAACACTATTCTTGTTTTTTGACAAACTTTTTATAGTGTGTTTTGTTTTATTAAAATCAAAGACGTTAAATACAGGTAATAGACTACCACTATGTACTGTCTTTACATCGTTTAGTAAGCGTTGAATTTCTTTTTTATCTTCAATATTTGTACTTAACCTAAAATAAGTGTAAAAAGCATCTTTATTTATATTACAGGTAGATTTATCTAAAAAATCATTAACAATCATTTGTCTTAGAAATGTATTTTTAAGCTTTTCACTTGTAATGTTTTCATTAATTGTATTTAATAAAGCAACTGTAAATTCTTTTGATGTATTTGTAAAACCTTGTTCATAAACATTGTTGTAAAGTCTATTAACAATGTACTGTGTATAAGACCTTAAGTATATTAAAGAGCTATTGTTTAAATCTATATTTTTTCTATAATTATAAAATGTAGCATCTAATTTTGGTAAATCATCAGCTTTATGTATTTCTTTATATTTAGCTGGGTATCTTTCAAAACGATTGTAAATAGGATATTTAACAACGATTTCTAAAAGTTCTGAGTAGTTTTTTGGTAAGTTGGGTTGTCTTAATTTAAAAGCATCAATTTTTTTCTGTCTTAAATCTAATAAGGAATCTAATTTCTTTTTAAAGACTATTGGTTCTAAACCATAAAAAGAATAAATAATAGAATTATAACGTTCTTTTTCGTTTTCTAAAAAACAATCAATTAAGATGTTATTTTTTTCAGCACCAATTCCACTAAAAACCAACGATTCATCAAAATCCCAGGTGTTTAAACGAATTGAAATGCTATCTTTTGGTTCAAAATAAACATATTGGTTTTCATTGCCATGAATAAAGTAGTAAAAACCTTCATTAAAGTTTTTGTAGCTACCTAAAAATTTATCATCATTATCTAAAAATAAACTATCAATCAGTTTATCATTTTTATACAATAAAACAAAATCTGATTTTGGATGAATTATTTTACCTCCAAAATAGGTGAGCTTTTCTTTGTTAGAAGTTGTACAACTACCAATTAAGACAAGTGATATAAGTGAAAAAAAATATTTAAAAAACAGATTCATTTATTCATTTTAAACTACAAGCAAAATTACATATACATCTTTCAAAAACTTGTTAATTCGTTGTTAAAGTATTAAGAAAACAACGTTTAAAGGGGGTCTTTTTTTATAAAAATATGATAAATTCAAAAAGAGAATAATTCTATTTTTAAAGGCAAAAACACATAAAACTCTTTATAAATTTTATACTTTTGCAAAAAATTTAAAATTACAACAATGCTTTCAGTTTCAAATTTATCAGTACAGTTTGGTAAAAGAATATTATTTGACGATGTTAATACAAAATTTGTACAAGGTAATTGCTATGGTATTATTGGTGCAAATGGAGCAGGAAAATCTACTTTTCTTAAAATAATATCTGAAGAGCAAGAACCAACTTCGGGTCATGTGCATTTAGAACCAGGAAAAAGAATGTCGGTTTTGTCACAAAATCACTTTGCTTTTGATGAAATTCCTGTTCTAGAAACAGTAATAATGGGAAACAAAGAATTGTTTGCCATAAAAAAAGAAATGGATGCTTTGTATGCTGATTATACGGATGAAAATGCAGAAAAAATTGGCGAATTACAAGTAAAGTTTGAAGAAATGAATGGTTGGAATGCAGATTCTGATGCTGCAGCAATGCTTTCTAATTTAGGAATTAAAGAAGATTTGCATTATACATTGATGAAAGATTTGGACGGAAAACAAAAAGTGCGTGTGTTATTGGCACAAGCAATTTTTGGAAATCCGGATGTTTTAATTATGGATGAGCCAACAAACGATTTGGATTTTGAAACCATTAATTGGTTAGAAAATTTCTTAGCAAATTATGATAATACGGTAATTGTAGTTTCGCACGATAGACACTTTTTAGATGCAGTTTGTACACATATTTCTGATATCGATTTTGGTAAAATAAATAATTATTCTGGTAATTATACTTTTTGGTACGAATCGAGTCAGTTAGCAGCAAAACAACGCGCGCAACAAAATAAAAAAGCAGAAGATAAAAAGAAAGAATTAGAAGAATTTATTCGTCGTTTTTCTGCAAATATGGCAAAGTCTAAACAAGCTACCAGCCGTAAAAAAATGATTGATAAATTAAATGTTGATGATATTAAACCTTCTAGTAGAAGATATCCTGCAATTATTTTTAAAAGCGAACGCGAAGCTGGAGATCAGATTTTAAACGTAGAAGGATTGGCTAAAAAGTTTGAAGGAGAATATTTATTTAATGATATCAACATCAACCTAAATAAAGGTGATAAAGTTGCTATTATTTCTAAAAACTCTAGAGCAGTTACTGCTTTTTATCAAATTTTAAATGACAGAGAAAAGGCAGATGCTGGCTCTTTTGATTGGGGAGTTACAACAACACAATCTTATTTACCGTTAGAAAATGCCGAGTATTTTACAAATGCAGAATTAGATTTGGTAGATTGGTTACGTCAATATGCGCAAACAGAAGAAGAAAGAGAAGAAGTTTTTTTAAGAGGATTTTTAGGAAAAATGATTTTTAGTGGAGAAGAAGCATTAAAGAAATGTAATGTGTTGTCTGGTGGTGAAAAAGTGCGTTGTATGTTGTCTAAAATGATGATGACAAGAGCAAATATTTTAATGTTAGATGAGCCAACAAATCACTTAGATTTAGAATCGATTCAAGCTTTAAATAACTCGTTAATTAACTTTAAAGGAACCGTGTTGCTTTCTACACACGATCATGAATTTGCACAAACAGTTGCAAATAGAATTATAGAAATTACTCCAAAAGGAGTGATTGATAGATACTCTACTTTTGATGATTATTTATCTGATCCAAAGATAAAAGAACAACGAGAAAAAATGTATTCATAAAACAAAAAAAAGGAAGCTAATTAGCTTCCTTTTTTTTGTCATTCCTGTGAAAACAGGAATCTTACCAATCTTATTTAAATTATGATGTTATTCCTGACTTTGTAGAAATAACAGTAAAATTATTTTTTCTGTAACGGACTGATAATCTTTACATCAGAAAAAGAAATTGCACCTCTTACAACGCCATCAATTGTAGTTTTTAATGCTTCTATCAATTGCATTTTTAATTGCGATTTATGATAAATTAAACTTACTTCTCTTGCTGGCGGCGGACTTGTAAATTCTCGCAGATGACTTTTATCGACATCATTTAAATCTAGCGTATGTAAATATGGAAGTAGAGTCATTCCTAAACCTTCTTTTGTTAATTTTATAAGTGTATCAAAACTTCCGCTTGCCAATTGAAACGATTTTTTATTATCAGTTTTGTAGGTTCTACACAAGTTGATGACACTTTCTTTAAAACAATGACCGTCTTCTAACAACAAAATATCATCCATTTCTAATTCATCTGTGTTAATTACTTTTTCTTTAAAAAGGCGATGATTTTCTGGTATTAAACCAATAAAAGGTTCATAATATAGCGGGCGTTCTTTAATTGCTTCGTTTTCTAACGGAGTAGCAGCAATTGCAGCATCTATATGTCCGTCAGTTAATTTTCTAACAATTTCTTCGGTAGTTAATTCTTCTATAATTAATTTTACTTTCGGGTATTTTTTAGTAAAATTATTTAAGAACATTGGTAATAATGTTGGCATTACTGTTGGAATAATCCCTAATTTAAATTCACCACCAACATACCCTTTTTGTTGATGTACAATATCTAAAATTCTTGTACTTTCATCAACAATAATTTTTGCTTGCTCTACAATTTTTTTTCCAATATCTGTCAACTCAATTGGTTTTGTAGAACGGTTAAAAATTTTAGCATTTAATTCTTCTTCTAGTTTTTGTATTTGCATACTTAATGTAGGTTGCGTAACAAAACTATGTTCTGCAGCAATAGTGAAATTTTGATATTCTGCTACAGAAAGCACGTATTTTAATTGTGTAATAGTCATTTTATCAATATTTTTGATAAAGATATTAAAACTATCAATTAAATTTATTGTTTTTAAATAAAATCTTATTGTAATTTTGAAATGAATAATAAAATAAACTAAAAATGAGTAAAACAATATTAGGATTAGACAGAAAAGAAACGAAAAATTTAGTGAATGAATTAAACATTTTGTTAGCTAATTTTCAAGTATATTATCAAAGTTTAAGAGGTTTGCACTGGAATATAAAAGGGAATAATTTCTTTGAATTACACGTAAAGTTTGAAGAATTATATAACGATTCGCAATTAAAAATTGATATGATAGCAGAACGAATTTTAACCTTACAAGGAAAACCATTACATACTTTTAGCGATTATGTTTCGTTAGCAAAAGTTCCAGTTGCAAAAGATGTTTCCAATGATATTAATGCAGTAGAAGTTGTTGTAAATTCACTTTCAGAATTGTTGTCAATAGAAAGAGTAATTTTAAATAATTCAGGTGATGCAAATGATGAAGGGACAAATGCAATGATGAGTGATTTTATTGCTGAACAAGAGAAAACAATTTGGATGATGAATGCTTGGTTGGGTTAATTAATATTCAGTTATTGATTCAGTTATTGGCGTTTTTTGATAACTGATAATTGTTCATTGCTTTTTGAATCAACTCCAAAACTCTCTTTTTTTATTTAATTCCTCCTCTTCTTTTGTCAATTCATCTAATTCTTTTACAGATAGTACTTTTAAAAAGGAAGGATGTTGCTCAATAGCAAATTCAATTTTACTGACAATATCTGCTACAGATTCATTCTCATAATCTATTTCTAAAGGTTCTTTAATTACCATAGATTGCAATACATTTCGTTTTTTAATCTTCAACCCTTTTTTATCAAATGAACGCCTAAACCCATCAATAACTACGGGTACAACTAAAGGTTTGTAAGTCTTAATAATATGCGCAGTTCCTCTTCTAATTGGTTTAAAAGGAGTAGTGGTTCCTTGAGGAAACGTAATTACCCATCCATCATTTAATGCTTTACCTATATTAGAAATATCAGAATTTTTCACCTGTCTGTTTACGTTTTCCCCGTTGCTTCTCCAAGTTCTTTCAATTGAAATAGAGCCTGCATACGCAAAAATTTTAGGCAATAAGCCAGAGCGCATGGTTTCGCCAGCAGCAACATAGTAAAGGTTTAATTTAGGTTGCCATATATAGCCAATGTTTTTAATAGTATCGTCTCTACCTTTTAAAGCAGCGTTAAAAACATGAAACATTGCTGTTACGTCTGCAAAATAAGTTTGATGATTAGAAATAAATAACACGTTATTTTGAGGTAAATTTCTTATAATTTCAGAGCCTTCAATTTTTAAATTATTAAATCGTCTATATCTGCCATGAGAGACTGTGGCAAAAATTCTAATCACCCATTTTTTTAAAAACAGAATATGTCCAAAAGGATTTCTTTTGAATAAAGGCATTAATAGTTGGTTTTAATTTTACTTACTAGTTACCTGCTAAAATACAAAAGAATATAGGAACAGGCTATTTTAATAATTCTTTAATTTCGTTTAAAATCATAGCTGTTGCACCCCAAACAATGTAATCATTTAATTTAAAGCAAGGTACATCAATATTTTTAGCGTAAGAAGTTGTAATATTTATTGTGGTAATATTTGTGTTATCTAAAAGATCTTTAACCAAAACATCAAATACATGTTCTACTTCATGATTTGTATTAAAAATAGGTTTTTCTTTTGTAAAGGCTATAAATGGAGTTGCTAAAAAATTACTTGGAGGAATGTAAACATCGGTGATTTCTCTTAGAACAATAATATTTTCTTTATAAACACCAACTTCTTCAAATGTTTCTCTCAATGCAGTTTCTTTTAGGTTTTTATCCGATTTTTCTATTTTTCCTCCAGGAAAACTAATCTGTGCAGAATGTGTTCCTTTATAACTTGCTCGCTCTGTAAGTAAAAAACAAGTTTCGCCATTTTTGTTTGGATAAAATAATGCTAAAACGGCAGCTCTTTTCGGATTGCTAGCAGCAATTTTTTCGGCATTATAATTTAAACGCATTTTTGGAGCCAATCTAAACTGAGATTCTAAGCCACCAATTTTTGCAGATTGTATATGATTTATGGTATTTAAAAATGTAGTAAATTTCATTATTCTATACTTTTTAAAAATCTTTTAAAACCTAATCTACGCAACATTTTCTTTTCAAAATTCCAGAAAAAGGTAAACTGCCCAAAAAGCCAACCGTTACAAACAATTAAGATTTGGTAAAAAGGGAAAATCAATAAAATCCGTAAAGGTCTGTATATCCAAGGATTTGTGGTTGCTTGACCTAAGCCCACAAAATTTAAAATAGGTTTTGCAATCACTAAAGAAGTATAACCTGTAATAGAAAACACTAATAAAATAACAAACACTTGCCAATTAGAAGTTACATTCCAACGCTTTTTTAATTTCTCCATTTTTAAAAGTATGCCGCAAAAATACAACATGATTCTAGTTATAGAAAATTTAAACAAGTACATTTCTAAAATAACGTTCAGAAATTTGGAGGATGGATTTTATTTTTTTTACCTTTCAAAACTATAATTATAATTCTATTAAATGAAAAAATTAGCACTACACTGGAAAATATTATTGGGAATGTTGTTAGGAGTTGTTTTTGCCCTAATCATGACAAATTTTGATTTTGGAAAAACCTTTATTAAGGATTGGATAAAACCATTTGGAACCATCTTTATCAACTCGTTAAAATTGATTGCAATTCCACTTATTTTAGCAGCATTAATTAAAGGAGTTTCAGACTTAAAAGATATTTCTAAGCTTTCAAAAATGGGAGGAAGAACCATTGGTATTTATATTGTAACCACTGTAATGGCTGTTTCTATTGGATTGGTGTTAGTAAATATAGTAAATCCAGGAAAACAAATTACAGAATCTACAAGAACAGAAATGGTAGAAAGTTATAGTACTGATACTACAAAATATAAAGACGAAGCTGCTAAGCAAAAAGATAGCGGACCATTACAAGCTTTAATTGACTTAGTACCTGAAAATATTTTTGCTGCTTCTACAAGCAATAGAAATATGCTACAAGTAATCTTTTTTGCAGTTTTTTTTGGGATTGGTTTGATCTTAATTCCTGAAGAAAAAGGAGAAACTGTAAAAAAATTCTTTGATGGTTTTAATGAAGTCATCCTTAAAATGGTCGATTTAATAATGCTCGCAGCACCTTATGGTGTATTTGCTTTATTGGCAGCTCTAGTTGTAGAATCCCCAAGTTTAGATTTATTTAAAGCCTTAGGTTGGTATGCTATAACTGTTGTTGGTGGTTTAATTTTAATGATTGTTCTTTACAACATATTGGTTGTTATTTTTACTAAGAAAACCCCAAGTTTTTTTATGAAGGCAATTGCTCCTGCACAATTATTAGCATTTTCAACAAGCTCAAGTGCAGCAACACTTCCTGTTACCATGGAAAGAGTTATTGAGCATGTTGGAGTAGAAGAAGAAGTTGCAAGTTTTGTATTGCCAATTGGAGCTACTATTAATATGGATGGTACGAGTTTATATCAAGCAGTGGCAGCAGTATTTATTGCACAAGCATTTGGAATGGATTTAGAATTTTCAACTCAATTAGGAATTATAGCAACAGCAACATTAGCTTCAATTGGCTCTGCAGCTGTTCCTGGAGCAGGAATGGTAATGTTAGTTGGAGTATTGGGTTATGCAGGAATTCCTGAAGCTGGTTTGGCATTAATTTTTGCTGTAGATAGACCTTTAGATATGTTTAGAACCGTTGTAAATGTAACTGGAGATGCTGCAGTATCTATGTTAGTTGCAAAATCAGTTGACAAGTTAGGTGAACCTCACGTTCAAAACTGGGATGATAATTATGATGCTGTAAAATAAATAATGAATATTTTAGTGCAAGTAGAAAAACCTTTGGTTTCTGTAAATTGGTTGTACCAAAATATAGATGCAACCAATTTAATAATTTTAGACGGAACGATTCCAAAAGTTTCTCAAGCTAAAACAGGAAGTAATCTTGAGGAAAATCAAATTCCAAAAGCGTTTTTCTTTGATATAAAAAAGGTATTTTCAATTCAAGATGCTGCTTTCCCAAATACCGCAATTAAACCAACAGATTTTGAACGAGAAGCAAGAAAATTAGGAATCAATAAAGATTCTTGTATTGTAGTTTATGATACGCACGGAATTTATTCTTCACCAAGAGTTTGGTGGTTGTTTAAAGCTGTGGGTTTTGATAATATTGCTGTTTTAGATGGTGGATTTCCTGCATGGGAAAAAGCAAGGTATCCAATAGAGAAAAAACAAACTCACAATGTTGAATTAGGAGATTTTGAAGCAAAGTATCACCCAGAAAAAATAATTGATTCTGATGCAGTACTAAGATCAATTTCTAACGGAGAGAAACAAGTTGTTGATGCTCGTTCTGTTGGAAGATTTAATGCAACCGAACCAGAGCCTAGAAAAGAAATACGAAGCGGTCATATTCCGACTTCTACAAATTTACCGTTTGCATCACTTTTAAATACTATCGAACTAAAATCTAAGGAAGAATTAGAAGCGCTTTTCAAAAAAGTGAATCCATCTAATAAAACACTTATATTTTCTTGTGGCTCAGGAATTACTGCTTGTATATTAGCTTTAGGAGCAACAATTGTTGGTTATAAAGATATTTCTGTTTATGATGGTTCTTGGACAGAATGGGGAAGTTTATCACATTTACCAATTGAAAAGTAGCATTATAATATTAAATTTTTGCATAATATTTTTTACGCAGCCAAAACGAAACTTTAACCAATAAAATTAAAGCAGGAACTTCTACTAAAGGACCAATAACTCCTGCAAAGGCTTGCCCTGAATTTAATCCAAAAACAGCAATGGCAACAGCAATTGCTAATTCAAAATTATTACCTGCTGCAGTAAAAGCTACTGCTGCTGTTTTATCATATTCAGCTCCAGTAGCTTTTGTAAAGAAAAAACCAATAATAAACATTAACGTAAAATAAATCAATAACGGAATTGCAATAATGACTACATCCATTGGGATTTCTACAATCAATTCTCCTTTTAAAGAAAACATTACGATAATGGTAAATAACAATGCAATTAATGTCATTGGAGAAATCGTTGGAATAAATGTTTCGGTATACCATTTTTCGCCTTTTAATTTTACTAAAATCAATCGACTTAAAATTCCCAGTGCAAACGGAATTCCCAAATAAATAGCAACACTTTCTGCAATTGTTGTAATAGAAATGTCTACAATTGCGCCGTCAAATCCAAAATAGGGCGGAAGAACTGTAATAAAAATCCATGCATAAAAAGAATAGGCAAAAACTTGAAAAATACTATTTAACGCAACTAAACCAGCGCCATATTCACTACTTCCTTCAGCCAAATCATTCCAAACCAACACCATGGCAATACAGCGAGCTAATCCTATTAAAATAAGCCCAACCATGTATTCTGGATAGTCACGTAAAAACGTAATTGCCAATACAAACATTAAAATTGGACCAATGATCCAATTTAAAAGTAGCGAAATGGATAAGATTTTTGTGTTTTTAAAAACTTTCGGCAATAAGGCATAATTCACTTTCGCCAAAGGCGGATACATCATTAAAATCAAACCTATAGCAATCGGAATATTAGTGGATCCGCTACTGAAAGAGTTGATGATGTTTGGAAAAGTAGGAATAAAATATCCAATTCCAACCCCTATAGCCATTGCTACAAAGATCCATAATGTTAGATTTCTGTCTAGAAAGTTTAATTTTTTTGTTGCCATTTTTTAAGAGTTTATTTGAGAAAAAACATAGAACATTTCAGTTGCAATTTGCAAACTTCTTTCATTGTATTTTTCTTCCTGTTGTGGTGTATTGTCAAATGCTTTTGGATCTTCAAATGTTATCGGAATCCTTTTTTCTGCACCAAGTACAAGCGGACACGCTTCATTTGCAGCGTCGCATGTCATAATTGCTGCAAATGCTGAAGTTGGATTGAAATCATCGTCTAATTTTTTTGAAAATCCGATAATTGGTTGTGCTTCTTTAGAAAATAAAATATTGTAAATAGGATTTTCACTTTCAGATTCTTTTGTGATTTCAAAACCTGAATGTTGTAAGGTTTCAACAATCATTGGGTAAAGGGCTGTTGCCTCTGTTCCACCAGAATAGCAAAACACGTTTTTGATATTGAAATAATGCGCCATGGTTTGTGCCCAAACTTGTGCTAAATGACTTCTACGTGAATTATGTGTACAAATAAAATTTAGTCGAATTTCTTTAGAATCATTAGTTTTCGTTTTTATAAAATCAATTAAAGGATGTAAAATTTCTTTACGCTCATTTGTGATTGATTGCACATTTAATGTTGAGATGGTTTTTTCAATTTTATCAAATAAAGTCATTCTTATTTTTTTGATTTTAAAATTAACAGCATCCACTGGTTGGTGAACAACAATTTGAGGTTTCTAAAACAGGAGTTGTTTTTTTTTGAGTAGAAATTCCACATTCTTCTCTAGCCAAACAATCTGTTTGCTTGGTTGTAAGTAAAAAAGTTTTTCCGTCAAAATCCAATCCAAATTTACCAATTGTTTCACCTTGATATTCTACTTCAATTTCTAAATCTTCTATTTCTAATACTTCTTCAGAAAGTTTAATAATGTGTATTAATTTCTCTGGATGCAATCTGTGGTCATAATCGTTGGCGTTCCAAAGTTGAAAATTAACCACTTCTTCTTTACGGATTGTGCCACCACAATCGATAAAGTTTTTAGTTATTTTTCCAACTTCAGTAACATGAAAATGACTTGGAACTAATTCTCCGTTTGGCAATTGAAAAGCGATTTTTTCTAATGTATTTAAAGCTGTTTTTATTTCTGATAATTTCATGATTTTAATATTTTAAGATGATTAAACCTGTTATTTTTTTAGCAACAATTTTCTTTTTCAGTAAGGTCTTGATTTAAAAATTGAAACATTACTTCTTTCATTCTCGTCCAATTTTTTGAGTCAATACAGTAACAAACACTCGTGCCTTCCACATTTCCTTTAATCAAGCCTAAGAGTTTTAATTCTTTTAAATGCTGAGAGATTGTGGGTTGTGCTAATTTTATTTCGTTTACTAAATCGCCACAAACACACGCGTCAATTTTAAATAAATGCTGTAAAATGGCAACTCTTGCTGGATGTCCAAATACTTTGGCAAACAAAGCAATTTCATTTTGTTCGTCAGTAAATTTTTCTGCTTTTGTGATTCCCATTTGTTCTTTAATTGTTTCATTGCAATATTACGATTAATAAAAATATTGACAAAATATTTTCTAAATATTTATTTAAATAAACTTTTTTAATTCACTAAAATCTGAAATCACTTTGTTTGCGTATTCTAAAGTTTGGTCAGCAGCTAACGGATTTCTGTATCCAAAAGCAAAAATACCAGCAGCATTTGCTGCTTTAACGCCGTTATCAGAATCTTCAATAACAATACAGTTTTCTTTGGGAGTATTTCCTAAAACGGCTGCTTTTTCAAATATTTCTGGATGTGGTTTTGATTCTTTTAAATCTGCTCCGCTTATTTTTGCAGTAAAATAGTGGTTTAAATCAAAGCGATTAAAAACCCGATTAATATTTACCATGGCAGAAGAAGAAGCTAAAATTAGCGTAATTTCTTTTTCATAAAAATACTTGATGATTTCTTCGACACCTTTTACCAAATGCAATGTTGGATCATTTTCAAAAAAGTTGACATAACGTTTTCTTTTTTGTAAAACCAACTCATTCGGGTCTTCATGTAGGTTAAAATGCGCAACCAATTTTTGAAAAGCATTAATGGTTGAAGAACCAGTTAATGTTTTATATAATTCTTCAGAAACTTTTAATCCTAAAGAAATAAAAGTTTCGTAATAGGCTTTTTTATGGAGTAATTCTGAATCTATGATAACACCGTCCATATCAAAAATTACACATTGTATGTTGTTCATGAGTCTATAAATTTTGACTTTAACTCTTGTGTTGGTATCATACAGCTTTCTTTTTTACCAAACCATTTGTAGCGGTTTTTTGCAATATAGTTATAAAAAAAATCTCTAATTGATGCTGGTACTATCCAGAAGATTTGAAAAAACAACCAAAATCTGCGAAAATGTTTTGCAATTTTTAATGCTGCAGTAGATTTAATATAAAATGTAGTATTTGATTCAATCAAAATAATTGAATCTATTTTTTTTGTATCAATCTTAAAATGATGTGTGATTTCTTTTCCTATTTCTGATTGAAGTGAAGCAAATAAGAAAATATTCTCCTTATCCTTTTTTATAATTTTTAAAACAGAAGCGTTGCAAAAATTACAAACTCCATCAAAAAGGACTAGTTGCTTATTTTTTAGGAGTTTATCAAATAGATCCATCAGAAAAAAGTATCATTAAAAATAATATTCTACAAATTTCCATAAAATTAATGAATTTCATGTAACAATTTTTGCTTTAAGACGTCAGATACACAGAAGTAGTTATAAAACAGAAAAGTTTGCTAAAGTGATTCTTTAACATAACATTAATAGCTTTAAAATAACGCAATAATTACTTTCGCAAAAAAGGAACTAATTCAGATGATAGAAATAAAAAAACTACACAAATCTTATCCAATCGGGAAGGATTCTTTACATGTTTTAAAAGGAATTGATTTACATATTAAAGAAGGTGAATTTGTTTCCATTATGGGATCTTCTGGTTCAGGAAAATCAACATTATTAAATATTGTTGGTTTGTTAGATGAACATGATGAAGGAGATTATTATTTAAATGGTCAGTTAATTAAAAACTTAAATGAAAAGAAAGCGGCAATTTTAAGAAATAAATTTTTAGGATTTGTTTTTCAATCATTTAACTTAATATCCTATAAAACAGCTTTAGAAAACGTTGCATTGCCGTTATATTATAAAGGAGTTCCTAGAAAAGAACGTTTAAAAACAGCAATGGAATACTTAGATAAGGTTGAATTAAAAGATTGGGCAAATCATTTACCAAACGAGTTATCTGGTGGACAAAAACAACGTGTTGCAATTGCAAGAGCTTTGGTAACACAACCAAAAGTTGTTTTAGCAGATGAACCAACAGGAGCATTAGATTCTACCACAACAGATAATGTAATGGATTTATTAAGAGATATTAATGATGAAGGAATGACTGTTTTTGTAATTACACACGAAGAAGAAGTTGCAGCTCAAACAAAAAGAATTGTTCGTTTAAAAGATGGTGTTATTATTAGTGATGAGTTAACCGAAAAAGCTAAAGCAGTTTAACATGTTTGATTTAGATCGTTGGAGAGAAATTTTTCAAAGCATCAGTAAAAACAAATTGCGTTCTGTAATGTCTGGTTTTACAGTAGCTTTTGCAATTTTGCTTTTTACGTTGTTATTTGGTATTGTAAGCGGACTTAGTAATTCTTTTAAAGACGCATTTGCAGACGATGCAGCAAATTTTATGTCTGTAAGAGTAAGGAAAACAACCAAACCTTTTAAAGGATTACAAACAGGTAGAATAATTCAATTAAAAAATAAAGACTATAATTTTGTAAAAGATAAATACGATTCTAAAATTGAACTTTTAACAGCTAGAGTTAATAAAAATGTAAATATTTCGTATAAAAACAAACAAGATAATTATAGTTTACGAGCAGTTCATCCAGATCATCAATTTTTAGAAAAAACAATTATTGATGAGGGAAGATTCATTAACAATAGAGATTTAAAAGAAAAAGCCAAAGTAATTGTTATTGGTCGTTTGGTTAAAGAAGATTTATTTGGAGAAAAACCAGCGTTAGGAAAACGTGTAAATGTTAGCGGAATATCCTATCAAATTATTGGTATTTTTTCTGATGATGGCGGAGATAATGAAGAAAGATTTACATATATGCCAGTTACAACGGCTCAAATGATTTATGGTAATAACGACCTTATCAATCAAATAAATATTGGGTATAGTCCAGATTTAAGTCTAGATGAAGCAATTGCATTCGGAAATAAAATGGAACGCGATTTAAGAAAAGCATTAGACATTCATCCAGATGACCAAAGTGCTTTATCTATTCAGAATATGGCAGAAGCAAATAAAGGTGTTGGCACCTTTGTAATAGCATTATATTTTATTGTAATTTTTATTGGATCTGGAACTCTAATTGCAGGAATTATAGGTATTAGTAATATTATGATATTTGTAATTAAAGAACGTACTAAAGAATTTGGTATCAGAAAAGCTTTAGGAGCACAGCCATCATCGATTGTTGGGATGGTAGTACAAGAATCTGTTTTAATTACAACAATTGCAGGATATTTAGGACTATCATTAGGAACTTATATTTTAAGTAAAATCGGAAATAGTTTAGAAGATTATTTTATAACAAACCCAAGTGTAAGCCCAGGAATTGTAATCGGTGCAACTGTGGTTTTAATTTTATCAGGATTAATTGCTGGATATGTTCCAGCGAAAAGAGCAGCGGGAATTAAACCAATTGTAGCATTAAGAGCAGATTAAGATGAAATTTTTATTTGATTCAGATACATGGCAAGAAATTTACGGAAGTATCCGTAAAAATAAAACAAGAACATCAATCACTATTATTGGTGTTTTATGGGGAATTTTCTTGTTGGTTGTATTGTTAGGTGCAGCAAGAGGGCTAGAAAATAATTTTAATAAAATTTTTGGAAATTTTGCAACCAATAGTGTTTTTATTTTTCCAAGGGCAACCGAAATTCCGTTTAAAGGATTTCAAAAAAACCGTAGATTTAGTCTAACCTTAAAAGATGTAGAAATATTAAAAAGTGAATATAGTAATGAAATCAAGTTTCTTGCTCCAAGAAATCAAACATCTAATCTAATCATTAAAGATTTTAAAACAGGTACTTTTCAGGTTAGTGGTGATTATCCAGTTTTAGATAAGATTCAGAAAAAGGAATTACTATATGGACGTTTTTTAAACGAAAATGATATTTTATCAACCGCAAAAGTATGTGTTATTTCAGAGGAAATGTACAAGCAGTTATTTGATAAAAACGAGTTTCCAATTGGTCAACTTGTTAGAATAAATAGTATTAATTATAAAGTAGTAGGTGTTTATAAACAATCTTTAATAGGTATTGATGGCGATACTGCATATATTCCTTTTTCGACTTTTCAAAAAGTTTATAATACCGGAAATAGAATTGGTTGGATGATGATTACTGCTAATGAAGGAGTGGACATAAAGCAAATGGAAATAGATATTTTATTAACCTTAAAAATTTTACACAAAGTACATCCAGATGATAAAAGAGCATTTGGGAGTATAAATTTAGCAGAACGAATTGGAAAAGTAACAGGATTTTTAATTGGCATGCAATTTTTAACATGGTTTGTTGGTATTGCAACATTAATTGCGGGAGTTTTCGCCATTGGTAATATTTTATTAATTACTGTAAAAGAGCGTACAAAAGAAATCGGAATTAGACGTGCGCTAGGAGCAACACCAATTAGTATTAGAAGACAAATTGTTTTAGAATCTGTTTTTTTAACAACTGTGGCAGGAATGTTAGGAATTGTTTTTGGAGCATTAGTCTTATTTGGTATAGATAAAATGGTTGGTAGTGGAGATGATGCAGTTTTAATAAACCCAACAGTAAATATTCCAATTATATTAATAGCATTTTTAACATTAACGGTATTAGGATCTTTAATAGGATTAATACCAGCATATATGGCAACAGTAGTAAAACCAATAGAAGCATTAAGAGAAGAATAAATAAATAACAATTATGAGTAAAAGAGCAAAAATTATTTTGGCAATTATAGTAGTAGGTTTTATCGCTGCACTTATTTGGTTCGGTAAAAAGAACGAAAAAAATATATTAGAATTTGAAACTGAAACAGCTTTCACAACTACTATTGTTAAAAAAACTGTGGCAACAGGAAAAGTTGTACCATTAGAAGAAGTAGAAATTAAACCTCAAATTACAGGAATCATTGATGAAGTTTTTGTAGAAGAAGGCGCAATTGTAAAAAATGGTGACTTAATTGCAACAGTTAGAGTTGTACCAAACATAGCTTCTCTAAACAGTGCTACAGGTAGAGTTAAAAATGCACAGTTAACATTTAATAACGCAGAAAAATCGTATAATAGAACTAAAGGTCTTTTTGAAAACGGAGTCGTTTCTCGTCAAGATTTTGAATCTGCAGAGTTAAGTTATAACAACGCAAAAGTAAATCTAGACAATGCAGAATCTGATTTAGAAATTATTAAAAAAGGTTCTACTTCTGGTCTAGGAAAAACAACTAATACAAATATTATTGCAACGGCTTCAGGAATGATTTTGGAAATTCCTGTTAAAAAAGGATACCAAGTAACACAAACAAACGACTTTAATGCAGGTACTACAATTGCTAGTATTGCTGATATGACAAAAATGATTTTTGAAGGAAAAGTTGACGAGTCTGAAGTTAGTAAATTAATTGTTGGTACAAAAATTGAAGTTTCTTTAGGAGCCATTGAAGGGAAAAAGTTTCCAGCTATATTAAATTTTGTTGCTCCAAAAGGAACAGAAGAAGGCGGTGCAGTTCAGTTTAAAATAAAAGCAGATGTTACATTAGATAAAAACAATTTTATTAGAGCTGGTTATAGCGCAAATGCTGATATTGTTTTAGAAAATAAAAAAGGAGTTTTAGCAATTAAAGAAGCGTTATTACGTTTCGATAAAAAAACAGAAGAACCTTATGTAGAGGTAAAAGTTGGAGAAAAATTTGAAAAGAGAACTGTAAAATTAGGAACTTCTGATGGCGTAAATGTTGAAGTGCTTTCTGGTGTTACGAAAGAAGATCAAATTAAAGTTTGGAACAAAGCTTCTAAAAAAGATGAGGAAAAAGATAGTAACAGAAACAACTAATTTTTAAATTAGTAATAAACTAAAAGAGGAGATTTCAAAAGAAATTTCCTCTTTCTATTTGATTGCATATTGAAAACCAAAACCAGTACTAAAAATGTTATAACCACTATTTGGTAGTTGAAAATTAAAATTAGAAATATGTCCCAATCCGCCAAAAAATTGAATAGATGTTTTTTGAGTTAATTTTAAATCCAATCCTAAATTTCCATTCTCTATAAAAGTGAATCCTTTTGCCAAACGTTCTGTTTCCGTATCAATATAACTAAAACCTAATCCAACTTGTAAAAATAAACTAACACTTTTAAACAACTCTTTTTTTGATTCTATACTAAACTCCAAAGCGGTAATTGAAAGGTTTTTTAACTGTGTAAATCGTTGTCTCTTTTCTATATAATTAGACTCATTGGGTCTTATAAATTGTTCATTATATAATTGATGTTGTACAAACTGTAGTTGTGGCTGAACAATCAAAGAAACCTCAATTGTTTTTAATGTTGTTATTGGAAAATAAAGTTGTCCTTTTACTGTATTTGTTCTGTAGAAATAATCTGCATCATCAAACAAAAAATTGTTTTCGTTTCCTTGAGAAAATTGTATTCCTAATTTAGTAGGAGTAAAGAAATTTTTTGTCGATTTTTGTCCGTAAGATATAGCAACCAAACAAACAAAAACCAAGGTAATTAAAAGTTTTTGTTTCATCATTAAGCAAACTGCTTCGCTATTTTTTCTGCTTTTCTGTTTTCAGAATAATCGTAAAAACCTTCGCCAGATTTAACGCCTAGTTTTCCTGCTCTAACCATATTTACTAATAATGGACAAGGAGCGTATTTTGGATTTTTAAATCCGTCATACAATACATTTAAGATTGATAAACACACATCCAATCCAATAAAATCTGCTAATTGTAATGGTCCCATCGGATGTGCCATTCCTAACATCATCACCGTATCAATTTCTTTAATACCAGCAACACCGTTGTAAAAAGTTTCAATAGATTCATTAATCATTGGCATTAAAATTCTGTTGGCAACAAAACCAGGATAGTCATTTACTTCAACCGGAATTTTATTGATTTTTTTTGTCAAATCAACCGTAAATTTCATCACTTCATCAGAAGTATTATAACCTCTAATAATTTCCACCAATTTCATAATTGGCACAGGATTCATAAAATGTATTCCGATTACTTGCGTTGGTCTTTTTGTTACTGCAGCAATTTGAGTAATTGAAATTGAAGAAGTATTTGTTGCTAGAATGGTGTCTTCTGGACAAACTTCATCCAATTCTCTAAAAATATTGAGTTTTAAATCTACATTTTCTGTTGCAGCTTCCACAACCAAACTTGCATACTGCACACCAGCTTTGATAGAAGTGTAGGTGGTGATATTGTTTAAGGTGTTGTTTTTATCAGCTTCAGAAATTTTTTCTTTGGCAACCATTCTGTCTAAATTCTTAGTGATAGTTGCAATCCCTTTTGCCAATGCGGTTTCAGAAATATCTATTAGTTGAACTTGAAAACCAAATTGAGCAAAAGTGTGCGCAATTCCGTTTCCCATTGTTCCTGAACCAATTACAGCGATGTTTTTCATGTATCTTTAAATTTAATATTTAATTTTTTTTGGGCGTTTTAACGGGCTTTACGTTTCAATCTTTTTTCTTTTATCATTGCGAAGAAAGTTTTTACTTTCTGTGGCAATCTCATTATTAATTAAGAGATTACTTCGTCATTCTTCCTCGTAATTGTAAAGGTTACCTAATTCGAGGACAAAATTAAGAATATTTAATTTTGTTTTTATGAGAAATAACACAGAAGATTTAACGTTAGTTCGAAATTATATTCAAAAGTACCAATTTTTGAT
>Ga0316205_10002130_pt1 | contig 21600 bp, 34 predicted proteins | sample 3monthpyrite_MG_FD_204941 | JGI IMG/M metagenome (GOLD analysis project Ga0316205, IMG submission 204941) | Microbial mat bacterial communities from mineral coupon in-situ incubated in ocean water Damariscotta River, Maine, United States -... | ecosystem: Environmental > Aquatic > Marine >... | reverse complement strand
GCGCCGGGCCTTCGCCGGTCATAGCCTCCTCGGCCATCGCTTCGAGTTCTTCGAGGCGCTCGATGATGTCGCGGGAGTTGATGATGTCGCTGTTCGTGCTGAAGTAGGTCATTGTGCTGTCCTCGTGGTTGGTGTGTGCGTTACTGATTGTCTCGGCCTTCGAGCGATTCGAGCGCCTCAAGCAGAAGGGCAGAGGCTCGGAAAAGGGGGCTCGCCGGGTTGTTCCAGTCGGGGTGCTGGCAGAGGGCAAGCAGGGCCTCGCGGGCGCGGTCCTCGGAAAGCTGGGCGAGCTGGTCGGGGTTGAATTGCATCGGTCTGTCCTCTTCGGTGGGTGTGTTGGTGGGCCTCGTTGCCCACACCCCCAAGCCGGGCGCGCGTGTGGACCGAACGCCGGTTCTTAGATTTCTGGTTCGTTGTCGTTCGCGGCGTCGATGGCCTCGTCACGCAATCGGTCGATGTAGTCCTCGGCGGACTCGCCCTCTTCGGGCTCTTCGTCGAGTTCGCTCGCGGCGGACTCGACATCCTCGGCGGCGGACTCGACGGCGGCGGCGTGCTCGCGTTGCTCTTCGCTCTGGGAAGTCTCGTGACCGAATCCCTCTTCGATGGAGTCGGCGCTTTCCTCGAACATCGAGGCGGCCTCTTGTAGTGCTTCGGCTAGGGACTCCAGCGCGCAGACGATGGCCTCGCGGTCGAGGCAGTCGATGATCGTGCCGTGAAAGTCCTCGCTAGCTGCAAGGATCGCGGCGCGCTTGTAGTTCGACTCGCGATCTGACAGAGGCGGGGGCCCGCACGCCTCGCACCGCTTGCTCTTAGCCTTGGAGCGGAAGCCGGTGGTCCACCATAGGTAGGCGTCCCCGGCGGCGATCGGCGACTTGCAGCGTCCGCACTCGCCTTGATCCTTGCGGGCCTTCTTGACCGTGTTCAGTTTGGCGATTCCCATTAGAGCGTCCTCTCTTGTGTGTGTGTTGCGGGCTTCGTTGCCCACACCCCGAAGCCGGTGGCGTGTGTGGACCGAACGCGGTCCCCGGAAGTTTTCTAGAGCCAGCCGATGCAGCCGTCCTGCTCGGCGCCGGACCATCGCGCCGGAAGTGCGCTCGGGTCGCCTTCGTCGTTTGTGTAGACGGGGACGCTGTATCGGTCGGTGCCCTCCACGACTTCGGCCACGGCGTAGGCGGGCCAGTCGTCCCAAGATTCGAGGAGAGAGCCGTCCGGTGCGGCCTCGGCGTTGTAGGCGGCGGCGAGTGCTTCGGCGGCGTCTCGCGGGTAGTGGATCGGCGCGTGGTAGGTGGCGAGTTTCTTCATGGAATCAGAAGCCGGGCGCTAGTCGGAACCGAACGGCGGTCTACAGGTTTTCTAGGCGCCCCTTCTCGAACGCGATCTGTGCCTTGGCGAAGGCAATGCCGTCGGCGTCGAAAAGGTGGGCGTAGCCAGCGGGCATGGCCTTGTTCGCGTGGCGCTCGGCGTCCTTCAGGTAGGTTTCGCAGACTTCGATGGTGTCCATGATTTCGGCGCGCAGTTCGTCGTTGTTCTTCATGCCCCCCCAAGCCGGTCGCTGTCATCGACCGAACGCGGAAATTCGGAAAGGTGTCCGTGCCAGTTCAGCGCGCCGCCAGGTGGGGCGACGCCGGAAGCATCGGCGAGCGCGAGCGCGGCGGCGTCGGTCAGTCCTTCGCCGCGTTGCTGCGCGAGCCAAGCGGCAGAGCCGCGTGCACGCCCTTCTACGAGGAGGCGCACGGCGTCGCCGAGTGAGCGTCGAGCGTCGGTGTGCTCGCGCTCCCGGATGGCTTGAGAGGTCATGCGCTACTCGCCGAATTTCAGATCTTCGGGTTCGAGCGAATCGAGCAGATACTCGGCCTCGTCGATGAGTTCGTGCGCCTTTCGCGCGTCCTTGTTGATCGCGGCCAGGCGCTTGAGCACGCGGTTAGCGTCGCTGATCGTGGTGTAGGTCCAAGCGAGCACGGCCTCGGCGAACGTGTCATAGCCGAACGCCTCGCTGGCGGTGAGTTGCTTCGCTTCGGGATCGTCGGACGTGATGTTCCCCATGTCGGTCACTTCGACCGTGCCGCGCGAGCGCACGACGGTAAATTCTCCCTCCTTGATTTGGCCGATCCCTTCGGGTCGGTTGCGGAGTGCGATTAGCAGGGCCTCTTCCGGCGTGTGGGCAGAGCCCCAGCAAAGCGCGGCGCGGACGACGTAGCGAAGTTGGTCGGTGGGTGCGATCATTGGTTCCTCGTTGGTGTGTGTGTTGCGGGCCTCGTTGCCCAACCCCCCAAGCCGGGGGGCGTCGGCGACCGAACGCGGAGTTCGCGGAAATGTCGCGCCCCTCTGTACCGCAAGAGGGGGCCAGCGCCAGCCATCGAGCGGACGCGGCGGTAGCATCCTCGGCGGTATCATCCAGCCGGGTATACTAAATGCGACATCCTAGGCAGCGAATGCGAACTCCTAGGTGACCATAAAGAGAGCCCCAGGTCCGGATATAGGTGGGGTCGTCCCTCGCGCGCTATAGAGCGCCTCCCAATATCCGAGAACCCTTCGATTTCAGAGGGCCTCGGTGCAGGATGAGGCGCATGAAGTTGCTCCAGCTCTGCGCACTCCTGATGCTCGCGAGCTGTGAGCAGACCGCCGGTCAGGCGTTGATGCCCGACGAGATCACGCTGTTCGGCTCCCAGGGCGTGAGCAACGGCGAGATCACGCGCGGAAGCTCGGACTACGCCACCGGCGCCGATGGCTACCGCTACGGCGCGGCGCTCACCTGGGACATTGGTGCGCCGCCGGAGAGCATGGCCCCGCATCTTGAGCGCATCGCGCGAGCCGTGGAGCGAGGGCAGCCGCTGCACACCACCGTCTTCACGGGGCCGGTCGAGCCCGACCGCGACGAGGACACAACGAACACCCGTGACGCGCAGCCCGATGATGACCTGATCTTCGGGATGACGATGTCTCGCTTCGCGGCGACGCTTGGAGCGACGGCAGCAGCCATCGCAACTGTGTTCGCCGCGATCAAGCAGGGGCAGTCATCCGACACACCAACAAACGAACCAGAATGAAGAGACTCATCTCCCTGCTTGCGTTCCTGTGCGCGTACCTCCCCGGCGGCGACCTCGTCTGGGCTCAGGACTTCGTCGTCCTGGAGCACCGCATTACCGATGGTGCTGAGCTGTGCTCCGTCATCGACCCCAGCGACAACGTCTACGGCCTAGACGACGACGGGCACCCGCTCGGCCTCGGCGTGAGCTGGACCGACGTGGCTACCGGCTACCCCGACCTTCGCACCGAGCGCAGCCTGGCGTTCGCGGTGCCGGGCGTGAACCCGGAGGGCGCAGGCACCTACCCGCACGATCACGCGGGCGACCCTAGCAGGCTGATGATCCGGCTCGACATCAAGGAGCGTCGCTGGTGTGGCTGGGAGAACCTGTCGCCGACGCCGATCATGGGCAGGGTGCCGATGACGCACCAGAACACCTACCAGCTCGCGCGAAACACGAGCCCCTACAATCCCAGCTACGAGCTGATCTCCACGAACTTCGGTTCGCACGGAACCTGGGACTGGTGGCAGCCGCCGACCCTAGCAGCGTTCGACGGCGCCCTTGACGGCGAGGGGCCGAGCGGGTGGCGGTTCGCTTGCGGCCCCCTCTACTTCCACCAGCCGCAGAGCGAGTGGTGCGAGTTCGGCTCCTGGGACTACCACACGATGAGCAGTGTGACCTTCCTGGACTGGGCGGACCTCAGCTACAACGACAAGCAGGCGTGGCGCACCGGCCACACCGAGCGGCTGAAGTACCAGACGCGGCAGTACATGAACGCGAACTTCGGTCAGACCACACCCGCCGATGGCCCCGACCTTCAGGCGACGAACCACCACGGCTGGGCGATCGAGTGGGGCAACCGCCCGACTGTGGACGTGACGATCATCGCGCTGGACTAGAAGAACGCGCGGCCCACACGGGCAAGCTCATCGCGGATGAGTTGGGCGACCTTGCGGTTTGTTGTGTGCCGGAGTATGGCGCGCAGATCCTCAAGGTCGTCGGCGTAGGTGACGCCCTCGAAGTCGTCCTCGTCGGCGGTGGCGTCGCGCCGCTCTTGTCGCGATCCGTGCAGCACAAGCGACGGCGGGGCCCCGTCGGGGACGAGGATGGAGTAGTAGTCGGTCATCTCAACAGAACTTCAGAGGAAGGCTCGTTCGTTGGTGTCAGGCATCGTTCTCCTCCTTGAGCTTGAGTGCGGTAGTCGTCGCTTCCTGCACGGCGGACACCACCTGATTGCGAAGCTCAATGAAGTCGCAGTACGGGGCGTCCACGACTACGGTGATCTCCACATCCTCGCCAGCGCGGACGTTGACCTCGATGCGCTGCTGTCCTCGCTCGTTCACAGCTCCCACCCCTCTTTGATGAGCCGAAGGGCGCACTCGACTGCGATGGCGAACACGGCGAACCAGACCAGAACCGGCGGGGGTTCGGGGAGTCGAATTCGGCGCTTCATCGTCCTTCCTCCTTGGTGGGGGTGAGCAGGGAGCGTAGCTCGTCCCATGCTGTCTGCATCCGTGCCGACCACAGGACGGGGTCGTCTGACGGGTGCGGTAGTTCCGTCTCGCCGCGTAGGTCCGCGACCTCCAGCAACTCCTCCGCAGCCCCCTCCAGTTCCGCCACGCGGGCGCGGAGGCGGGCAGTCTCGCCTCGGCCCAGGATCTCGCCCTCGGGGTAGAAGGGATCTCCGGGGCCATAGCTCGACGGACAGAGGCCGCGCACGCGGGCTGCGGTGTACCAGCCGCCGACCAGGCGCTCCAGTTCCGCCACGCGGGCCTCGGCCTTCTCGGCGCGGGCTAGAACCGGCGATACGAGCTTGCGCAGGGCCTCATCCACGCGGCTGGTGTCCGCGAGCGCGGCCTCCAGTTCGGCCACGCGGGCCTCGGCTGCGTCTCGCTGCTCCGCTCGGAGCTTCTCGGCACCTTCCCATTCGATCACTTCGTGCTCCAGTCCCGGCCCCGGCGACACGGCCCAGGCGGCGAGGAGAGTGGTCCGGTACACCGCGCTGAGATCCCGTGCGTCTTCGTCGAGGGCGTCTAGCTCGCGCTGTGCAGCCTCTCGGTACTCCCGCATCTCTTCTTCTGTCGGTTCCCAGGTCATGCTTCCTTCCTCGTCAAAGCGCCTTCTGCATCCCTTGAATGAAGCCCGCGAGCACCATCAGAAGGATGGGCGCGGCGATGAGTGCAAGGGTGATCACTAGGAAGAGCTTCGTGCAACCCATCGGACTATTTTGATCTTGCTTGTTCATGGTGTACCTTGGAAATACTCCACAGAGAATCACGAAGTCTTCCCCATGTCAAGACCCCCCACGATGACGCCCGAGGTGAGGCGTCAGATGCTACTGGACGCCCGTGTGGGCGTGCACCTACGCGAGCTTTGCCGCAGGCACGGGCTGGCGGCGGCCACGATCCGCCGAACCTTGCAGGAAAGCGGCGTCAGGGTCACCACGCCGCCGCCGCTTGCGGCCTCCGAGTACGAAGAGGCCATCGAACGCATGGACGCTGGCGAGGATCTGGGCTCCGTGTCGCGCTGGATGGGCACGAAGATGTCCGTGGTTCGCTCGATGGCGCTGGGTGAGCATCTGAAGATGCCGACACAGTTCTGGGGACGTAGCGACCTCGCCCTCAAGAAGGCCAATCAGATCTGCCAGCTCGTGCGTGGGATGTGTGAGCCCGAAGAGGTCTCCGAGTGCGTGGACCTCACCGACGCCATCCTGGCCGGTCGTGTGCTGTCACAGATCACCGGGCGAGACGAGGCCCCGCTACTTAGCGGCGAGCCCTGGTGCTACACGGAGGCGTACCGGGACGCCACCTACCAGCAGCGCCGTGACGTGCTGCAAGCCTGCCGGGCAGGAAAACTCTATGGTAAGAAGTTGCCGGTCGAGAAACTGGACGCCGTCGCGAGAAGAATCGACGTGCCCTACATCGTGGTGTGGGAGACCTGCATCGCGATGATGGCTGACCCGGACTTCAACGTGCCGATGCCGCTGGGTCCAGAGCCCGTGGCCCCGTCGTTCGACGAGCTGGATCCGGGCGTGCAGGCGATGCTGCGCCAGAAGGCTGCGCAGGCGTGCCGCCGGGCGAACTTCTATCGCACCGCCGAGGAGATGTTCGCGGACGGCTCGTTCGGGTGGATCAACTCGCGCTTTCCACAGGGGACCGTCCCGGCCCGCCGCGTGATCCCGAGCTTCTGCGACTGGAACTACGAGGCCGACGAGAACGGCGACATCTTGCGCAAGGGATCGCTGAAGCCGTGCAATGTCCGGCTGGACAAGGACGAGAACGTCGAGGTCTTCGTGCGCAGGAGGTGGTATCCGCTGGACTGGCTGGTGTGCACGGCGTGGCACGGAAAGCGTGCTCCTAGCTACAGCGTCGTCCACGAGAACCACCCACGGGACTGCCGACCGAAGTTCCTCTACTGGAAGGCGAACTACCGCTAGGCTTGGCCGGATGGGAGACGCACTTCTACTGATCGGTAGCCTGCTCTGCATCTTCATCGCGATCCGGATCGCCGTCAAAACGATGGTGGAGGTTCGACGCCGACCGTAGGGCGCGGATCATCCAGGCGTCAACGGACCACTTCGAGCCGAGGTACAGGCTCATCATGTACGCCGGTGACCTTCGGTCGCTGCGTAGGTCGCGCTCGTTCGACAGGTTGTCCCCGAGTCGCCCGCTGTGCGCCAAGAAGGTTGCGAGCAGTCTCAAAATACTGCGGTGGTCGTCACGAAGTCACCATCATGGGAATCAAGACCAAGATCAAGTACCTCTACCCCTGCTACGATCAGGCGGTGATCGCGAAGATGCGTCTGGCGCTCGACGAGGTCTTCAATTCTGGCTGCGGCAGCGCCGAAGTCAAGCTGATCGTCATCGACGCCATCAGGTCGCATTGCGAGGACCAGATCATCAGCGCCAGCAACTGCACCATCGACACCCTTTCCAACTGAGGCCCCGTGCTGTCACCGAAGCAGATCGCCGACGTCTGGTACGAGAAGTCCATCGCCGTTGGAACGACGGAAGAGCAGCGCCAGATCGCCGCGCGCGGATACCAGGCTCACTACGGGTCGAACGACATCGAGTGGCCGGGCGAGGTGCAGTTCTTCGCGTCCCCGATGGCGGCCTGTAGAGCCTGCGCTCGCGCCTACGCCAAGTCCGAAGGCGCTTCCTATGCCGAGGCATTTAGCGAGGTGTGGGGCAGGCACATGGGCGGTCGCCTGTGGCCGACGTGGCCCGCCTACATCGACCTCGCCAAGCAAGGGCCAGACAAGGTCGACCCGGTGTATGACGCCATCCTCGACCAGGCTGAGTGCGGCTGGTGGTGGCCGACGGACGAGGGGGTGTGGGCGTCCGACAACCCGGTCGAGTACCACTGCGACGAAGACCGGCTGCCACACAACGAGCACGGCCCGGCGATCCGCTGGGCTGACGGCGAGGCGGTCTACGCGGTTCACTCGGTCATCATCGACGGTCGCTTCATCGAGGATCGCTCAACGATCACACGAGAGATCATCGCTGGCGAGCGGAGCATGGAGGTTCGCCGGGTGCTGCGCGAGCTGTACGGCAACGCGCGCTGGCTGCACGACACCCAAGCCGAGGTGCTCGACATGGATCAAGTCCCCACCGTCCCAGGAAAGCCCAATGACTACCCCTGGATCCAGCGCGCACTGATGCGGGACGAGGACGGAAATCGTTGGCTGATGACTGGCGACGGGAGCACAGAGGATGTCTACTGCATTCCTGTGGAGAAAACCACGGCGACGTGCGCCGATGGCTACGACGCGCTGCGAGCCCACCGGGTGCGCGGCAAGAAGATCAGGACCATTCTGGAGTGCTAGAGATGAAGAACAAGACCAGCGAAGAGGTGTTCGAGATCGTGGCCGACTCAGCCAAGGTTGCCGCGATGTCCGCCAAGGCCGACCGCGTCCGAGTGGTGGAGAAGCACGTCGTGTCCGACACGGAGGTCTACGAGATTCGGCAGGGCGACGTGATGCTCTATATGTGCGAGCCGTTCAGCGACGACGAGCTGGACTCCTGGGAGCGCACGAGCGATATGCAGCTCGCTCCGGGTCACAGCAAGGGTTCGCGGCACGTCATGGAGGACCCGAGCAAGGTCGAGATCTACACGACGATCCAGTCCCGCACGGAGGCGCTCGTCGGCCCGCGACTGCGCGTGCTGGAGCGCACGCTGCTCACGCACCCCGACCACAACCTCGTGTCGCTGCCGCCCGGCGACTACTACGTCCGCTTCCAGCGCGACCTCGAACGAGAGGAGATCGAGCGCCTGGCGGACTGAGAACTCCCCTCGCCGTGTGTGCATGGCGGGGGCGATGCGGGGGATCTAACCGTGGAGCTGCGTGCGGTCCCCTTGGAGGCTTTCTTAGACGGGCTTCCTCCTCAGATCGGGCGCGTGCGTCGCCCGAAGCACAAGCAAAAACGTAACGCAGCGAACGCACCGGGCGCAGGGAATTGGCGAAGGAGCCCTGCGCCCACTTACACTCAAACCGAAGAAGAAGATGACTCACTTGATGATCGACCTGGAAACCCTCGGCACGCTGCCGGGGTCTGTGTTCAAGCAGATCGGCTGGGCACTGTTTGACGAACGGCGCGAGAACCCGATCGTCGAGTCGGGGCGCATCGACGTCGACCGCGTGGACGCCATGCGCGAGGGGCTGACGACCAGCCAAGCCACGCTGCATTGGTGGGAGCGCCAGGGCGAGGCCGCGAAGGCCGCGATGGAGGCTCCGGGCATCCCGCTGCGCGACGCGCTGAGTGAGCTGCGCAGGATCCACAACAGGGCGCAGCCCTACCGCGTGTGGGGCAACGGGCCGGGCTTCGACATGGCGCTGCTGGAGTACGCCTACGCCACGGTGATGGAGCAGGAAGCTCCGTGGAAGTTCTGGAACTCGCGCTGCGTTCGCACGATCATCGAGCACTGTCCGCGACCGATCGCAAAGTACAAGCCGGAGATTCCCCACGACGGGGAGTCCGACGCCATCGCGCAAGCGAAGACCGTTTCCGATTGCCTTCGGGCGATCGAGTCGGCTCGCTCGTAACCCCAAACCCGAAACCGAACCGAAGAAGAATCATGGACATCAACATCAGAGAGATCTGGGACGCCATCACGGCGCTCACCGGCCACGCCCCTTCCGTCTCCACCGTCCCCGCTGACCCCGACACCGGGTTCGAGGCGTGGCTGGTCGAGGCCCGCTGCAACATCGTCACCGGGAGCAACGTGGAGCCGCTGAGCGCCACGGGCTCCAGCATCGAGGACGCCGTCGAGCAGATCTGGACGAAGATCCGCGAGATGGGGCCGGGCGCGCACCTCGCGTGTGGCAACCGCTCGCTGCGCTACGGTGGTGGCATGGTCGGCTTCGTGCCGGTGCGCGTCGCCCGCAAGAAGAAGACGAGCAAGAAGAAGAAGGCCATCGCCGCGAAGCCGGAATAGTGCACCTGGTTGGACGAAGAACTGGGTCCAACCCGATGCCCCCTGGGGGCTGGCAGCCCAACAGGCTGCTGGCCCCCTTCCTTTAGCCAAGAAACTCTGTGGTGAAAATTGACCTAGAGACATCCCTCCGCTTCGCGGAGCAGAATGGCTTCCTTGGCGCTAGGCAGCGCATCTGGGAGCTGGAGGAAGAGGTGGAGGCGTGCCACGAGGGGCAGCGAGGATGGCAGAAGCCCAGCCCGCCACCCTGCCGCTGCGACGCCTGCGAGCACGTCAGATCACGAAGGAAGGATAGGGACTGATGCAGAAGATGAAGAACGAGTGGGTCGAAGATGACGCGGCGCTGGCCGACATGGCCCGCTTCCTCACGATAGACTTCCCCGACAGTGCGCCCGCGTTCTGGCGTCAGTTCCAGAGCCATGTCAGGAACACCAAGGTGGTGGGTAAGGTCTCGACCGCGCAGCTCGGATACATCAGGCTGGCGCTAAGGACGTTCGTCTGATGGGCAGGTACGACCTGTGGAAGCACCAGCAAGGCTTCGTCGACTTCGCGTCCACACGCGACCACGTCATCGGCGATATGTGCATGGGCTCCGGCAAGACTTGGTCCGCGTTGCAGATCCTGTGCGACGAGTGGGAGGCTCGCCTCGTCCTGATCTTCGCGCCCAAGTCAGTCGTCTCGACCGTGTGGCCCAAGGCCGTGCGCGAGTTCGTCGACGGCGAGTGGAGGATCATCCCGCTCACGCAGAGCGCGGTACCCGCACGCCTCAAGAGGATGACATCGGAAGGCAAGCAGTGGGTGGCTGATGGCAGGCCCGGCACGCTGGCGTTCGTCGTCAACTACGAGGCGACGAACAACGACAAGATGCTCGCCCAGCTCACGAAGGTGCCCTGGCAGGCCGTGATCGCTGACGAGATCCACCGCATCAAGGGGCCGAAGGCGAAGGTGTCGAAGCACGTCGCCAAGATCTTCCACAAGTGCAGGAAGCGCATCGGCCTGACCGGAACGCTCATGCCCCACTCGCCCGGCGACCTGTGGGCACAGATGCGCGCCATCAACCCCGACGTGTTCGGCAAGAGCTACTTCAGGTTCTACCGACAGTACGGCGTCATGGGTGGCTACCAGGGCAAGCAGGTCGTGTCGTGGGTGAACACCGACGAGATGATGGAGCGGTGCCGCGACGTGATCTACCGGGTCACCGAAGAGGACGCGAACCTCAACCTGCCGGAGATGCGCAACGAGTACGTCGAGCTGGACCTTTCGCCGAAGGCGCGCAAGGCTTACGACGACCTCGAAGCCGACGCCATCGCGCAGGTCGAGGCGGGGCTCATCACTGCGTCGAACGGGCTGGTGAAGTTGCTGCGCCTGATGCAGCTCACCTCTGGCCTCGCGGTCACCGAGGAGCTTGACGAGTTGGGTGAGGTCGTCGCCCGCGTCGAGAGCATCGTGGACACAGCGAAGCTGGAGTGGCTGACCGACCTGTTCATCGACAACCCCGGTCGAGCTATCGTCGTCTTCGGTCGCTTCAACGTGGACCTAGCGAACGTCCACAAGGCTGCCGCCGCCGCCGGCATGGGCTCCCTGGAGGTGTCCGGCAAGCGCAAGGAGCTGGAGGAGTGGCAGCGCGGCGACCAGCCCATCCTCGCCGTACAGATCGGCGCAGGCGCCGAGGGCGTGGATCTGACGCGAGCCAACCGCTGCGTGTTCATGTCCACGGGCCTTCGCAGCGGCGATCTCCAGCAGGCCCTGAAGCGGGCGCACCGTCCCGGACAGACCGACCACGTTCTGAACACGTTCCTCGTGTGCAGCAAGACTGTGGACGTTACGATCACCCAAGCGCACCGCAACCGAAAGAAGTTCGTGGATGCAGTGCTCGACTACCTACGCGCGAAACAGGAGGAGCCCGCGTGAATAGCAACTTCCTTGTGGTGGGCCACGACCCTGGAATGACCGGAGCCTTTGCCCTGCTGAGGGGCGAGGAGCTTCTGGATGTCCACAGGGTTCAGCAGCGCGGCCCGCGCATCAACGTAGGCGCTGTCGATCTGTGGCTCAGGAGCGTGCTCGACGACCACGGCAGCCTCGACGCGCTCGTCATCGAAGACCTTCACGGCTTCCAGGCGAACACGCCGACGGCGAACTGGATGCTGTCCAGGGCTGAGTCTGCCGTCGTCACAGTGGCCGACCTGATGGGCCTGCCGATGATGTGGGTGACGCCGCTGCGCTGGCAGAAGGCCGTCCTCCAGGGGATGCCCGTCGCCGGGCACGATCAGATCAAGGAGGCTTCGAGAAAGTGGGCGTCTGAGAAATATCCACAGACTTCTGCCGCACTCTCAGTGAAAGCGAGCCAGGACATCGCCGATGCCATTTGCATCGCTGAGATGGGCCGCAGACTTCTGAACCGAGGACGAACACAATGAACCTGGAACCCTTCCGCCGCTTCATCCAACTGAGGGAAGAGAAGACCGCGCTGAACGCGCAGGTCAAGGCGCTGAACGAGCAGATCGAGGCGCTTGCCGTCAGCCTCCCGAACACGCTGATGGAGGAGGGCCTCGACTCGATCAACCTCGACGGCCACACCCTGTTCTGCAAGGATGCCGCCTACGCCAAGGCCAAGGACGGTGACTACCACCGGCTGACCGAGGTGCTGATGGAGCACGGCTACCAGTCGCTCTGCCGCGCTGGCTCCCGAGACCTGAACACCCTCTGGAACTCTCTCCAGAAGGAAGACGAAGAGATCCCCGAGTGGCTGAAGGAGGTCGCCGAAAAGGAGACCGACCTGAAGCTGACCGCACGCAAGCAACCCAAGAAGAAGTAGACGTCATGTCGACCAACGAAAACAGCGCGCTTGTCGTGCGCGAAGACGGCCAGTGGGCCATCACAGCATCCGAGGGTGGACAGACCCTCGCTGCACTCCTGGAGCTGGGCATCGATAAGCACGAGCTTCCGCAGGTCAAGGTGCCGAGCGGCGGCGCGGTGACCTGGGAGGTCCCGCTCGCCGACGGCATCGAGTCCACGAAGGAGCTGGACATCATCATCGCCGTGCCGCGTGGCGGGATGCGCCGCTACTTCGCCACCTCGTTCGAGGACAGCGAGGACGGTGGCTCTGCACCGGACTGCTCGTCCGACTCCTTCACCGGAGAGAACGGCATGGAGCCCGCGAAGGGGTACGGGAAGCTCGTCGCAGACGAGGACGCCCCGAAGTCGATCCGCGAGTGCCAGAGCTGCCCGAAGAACCAGTGGAAGTCCGCTGGCGACGGCAAGAAGGGCAAGGGCTGTGGTGAATACTTCCACCTCATCGCCTTCGTGCCCGGCGAGGCTCGCCCCATCGTGGTGCACGTCCCGCCGACCAGCCTCAAGGCGTGCAAGACGTACATCATGGGGCAGATCTCCAAGCGTGGCATGGACGCCACCGCGAGGGTCGTGACCACGCTGAAGCTGCGCAAGGAGCCCAAGCCGTCGCCGCACTCCGTCATCGAGTTCCAGTTCAAGGAAGAGCTGGGCGAGGGGGAGGCCGCGAGCATGAAGTCGTTCGCGCAGCGACTGAACCAGCAGTACCCGAGGATGAGCGCCGACGAGATGCGTGCGCGTGATGCCGAAGAGGGTGACCAGCCCGTCGACGTCGAGGTCGAGAACGACGCTGGCGAGGAGTGGGTCGAGGCCGAGGACTAGAACTCCCCATCCCCGTGGCGGGGTCGATCTCTCATAGGGTCGGCCCCGTCTTTCTCTCTCCGTAGTCCGCTCACCGCAGCAGGGAATGTCCTCCAAGGCTCGCGTCAACAACTCACCCGAGGTCGATCTCGCTCGTCACTTCTTCGACGAGCTGTACGGCGATCTGATCGGGCCGGAGGCGTGCATGGTGATGTGGAGCCCTGCCAAGGGTGTGGACACTACCTGGGCGACGAGCACGGCGCAGGCTGCATCGACCGCCATCGACCGATCGCTGAAGCTGGACAGCTACTTCCAGCCTTGCCTCCACAGTAAGGATCTGGTCATCGAGGTGGTCGACAAGATCATCGCGTCGGGCGAGCGGACGCCGAGGGCCATCGGCGCACACCGTGGGTTCCACGAGAGCGCCGTCGTCATGCCTGGCGTGTGGGCCGACATCGACACGCAGCAGGGCAGCCACCAGAACCCGGAGGGTATGCCGCCAACCACGAGGGGGGCGATCATGGCGTTGGCCGGGGGTGGCGCACAGCCCTCGCTCATCGTGGACACAGGCGGCGGCGTGCACGCCTACTGGCTGTTCGACGAGCCGATGCTGCTTGAGTCAGACGAGCAGCGCGATGCGATGCGCGACCTCAACTACCGTTGGCAGCAGGGGTACGTTCGCGGCCTGCTCGAAGCGGAGGGCTGGACGAAGCTCGACTCGACGCACGACCTGACTCGCGTGCTGCGTGTGCCAGGCACGAAGAACCGCAAGTACGCACCGCCTCGCGAGGTCGACTGGCCCACGGGTGACGTGGTTCGCCGGTACACGACGGACGACCTTGAGATGTACGTTCCGAACGACATCGGTGCAGCGCCGTCTAGGATGAAGCGCAAGATGGGGCTCGGCAAGATCCCCAGCGGCGAGAAGCCGCCGAGCGTGATCGGTCTAATGATCGACATGAACCCCAGCTTCGGCGAGGTGTGGCACCGCCGCCGCGACTTCAAGTCGCAGAGCGAGTACGACCTGTCGATCGCGTCTCATATGTTCGCCATCGACGCTCGTGTGGAGGACGTGCTCGACGCCATCTGCGCCCACCGGAAGCTCGGCGGCGGCGACCCTGCCGAGAAGCACCCGAGCTACTACGAGCGAACGCTAGGGCTTGCCTCCGAGAAGTCTGAGTCACAGGTGCAGGTCGAGGAGATCGTGGAGGAGATCCACGAGTCGCAGCACCAGATCCAGAGCGACACGCAGGATGGGGCTGACAAGCGAGCCAGCATCTTGGCGAAGATCGGCAAGCTGATGGGGCTGAGGGACGGCATGAGCATCCTCGCCATCGAGTGCACTTCGTCTGGCGAGTCGAGCAGCAAGGGCAGCGTCTACACGCTGTCCACATCGCACGGTCGGGTGAGCCTCGGCACGATGAAGCAGCTCGACTCGTACAAGAACTTCCGCGCCGCCCTGATGGAGGTCTTCCGTGTCGTGCCCAACGACATGAGCAAGAAGTGGAAGACGATCATGCAGATGCTGCTGACGCTGATCGAGGAGGTCGACCTGGGCCACGACGCGACGGAGAACGGGCAGACGCAGTCGCTGCTCATGCGTTGGGTCGAGGAGGGCGCGGTTGCCAGTGGCCTCCGCGAGTCGAACAAGCGTGCCGCGCTGGGTAAGGGTCGCCCGTTCTTCGAGAACGGCAAGTGCTACATCGCCCCGGCCTACGCCGTGAACCTGATCGCGCGTTACCTCCCGAGCGGGATGCTCACGGTGCGCGAACTGACCGAGCGGCTGCTGTCGTTCGGAGCGTCAATCCACTCGCACTCCAGCATCCCCAGCGACGAGCTGCCGACGACGCGGCAGAAGTACGACATCTGGGTGCTTCCCTACACAGCCGACTTCTGGCTGAGGACGACGTCAGAGTGAACGGCGAGCGGATCAAGCGGATCTTCGTGTCCAGCACGGCAGCGAACGGCAAGACGATGTCCTGCCGAACCAACTGCCGCGTCGTGAACATCCCCGTGTTTACCGACAAGGGCTTCGAGACTGTCGAGCACATCCCAGAGCGCGTCTACGTTTGCGAGGGGCTGTACATCGAGTGCCTCGTCGATCTCAGTCTTGGGTTCGAGGAGGCCGAAGACCTTCTCAGCGACATCATCGAGGTGTCCGTGCTTGGCGACGACGCGACGCTCTACGCTCGCGGCCCGATGGAGGCCCCGTTCGTCATGGGGAGAGCCGATGCAGACTGAGGAGTGGCCCTGTCCGGTCCACAGGCTCCAGGGTCCGCCCGGCACCGGCAAGACCTACACGCTGACGCGGAGCTGGATCCCACGCGCTGTGGACCTCTACGGCGAGAACGCGGTGCTGGTCTGCTCGCTGACTCGCGCCGCTGCGCACGAGATCGGCGGGCGTGCGAACCTGCCCCGCGAGAACGTCGCCACACTGCACGCCTTCGCGTACCGCGCCCTCGGCAAGCCGCCGCTCGCGCAGGACAGAGGCAACGTGGCGAAGTGGAACGAGATCGCGCCGCACGACTGGCACCTCACGGGAACGACGAAGCCCGGCAAGAAGGACGAGGTCGACGTTTCGACCAGCGTTGCGACTGACGGTGACGGGCTGCTGGATCGGATCACGATCATGCGCAGCAAGATGATCCCCTCGTCACAGTGGGAGCCGCAGCTTCGCGCCTTCTGGTCGGAGTGGCTTGCGTGGAAGCGCGAGCATCAGTGGCTCGACTTCACCGACCTGATCTGGGCACCTGTGGAGTTCAACGTCCCGCCCCCCGGCAACATCAAGGTGATCGTGTGCGACGAGGCGCAGGACTTCACGCACCTCGACGTGAAGCTGATCCGTCACTGGGCGAGCTACTGCGAGATGATCGTGATGGCGGGCGACCGCTGCCAGGCGCTCTACTCGTGGATCGGCGCGGACCCCAAGGCGTTCATCCCCGACTCGCTGCCGGACGAGGAGATCACCACGCTCGGCCAGAGCTACCGGGTGCCGGAGGCGGTGCGCGAGTACGCCTCGGCGTGGCTGGAGCAGGACACCGATATGCGCCGGTTCCCCTACGCGGCGCGGCTGAACGACAAGGGCGAGGTGGTGAAGGGCGTGGTCAAGATGAAGCCCGGCCTGAACCTGAATAGGGTCAGCCCCCTCATCGACGAGCTGGAGGCCCGAGCCGAGGAGGGCCACAGGGTGATGGTGCTGGCGACCTGTCGCTTCCAGCTTGCCCGCCTGTGCTCCCAGATGAAGCTCAGGGGCGTCCCGTTCTGGAATCCGTACCGAGAGAAGGAGGGAGCCTGGAACCCCATGCGCGGCGGCCCAGACCGTCTGGCGGGCTTCCTGCGGCCCCTACGCCCGGAGATGCCTGGGGACGAGCCCTGGAGCTGGGACGAGCTGAAGCGGTGGGTGCACCCCATCAGAGCGCGTGGGACGCTCCGTAACGGCGCGGTGAGCGAGATCGACTCTCGTGCCAAGCACCACGCTGAGGACCCCACACAGGAGGACCTGCGGCTGCTGATGGTGCCAGAAGCCTACGAGGCCATGCACGAGGCCGCCGCCCAGGAGAGCGTCATCCCCCTGCTGGACTGGTACGAGGAGCGGATGCTCAAGGCCCACGAGGGTCTGATGCGCCTCGCGCTCGCCATCGCCCGCAAGGGCGACCCGACCAAGCTCACCGAGCAGCCCAAGATCATCGTCGGCACCTTCCACAGCGTGAAGGGCGGCGACTCCGACGTGGTGTACCTCTCGCCCGACCTGGGCGGGGCCGCGATGAAGGAGTGGCTGAACCACGGCGAGCCCGAAGGCCGCAACGCGATCGTGCGCGCGTTCTACGTCGGCATGACCCGAGCACGGAAAGCCATCGCCCTGATGGGCGCAACATCTAGGAACGCAGTCGAATGGATCTGATGAACCCCGACCCCGCCTACACACGCATTGCGGAGCTGCGCAAGCAGCTCATCCAGTCGAGGCTGCTGTGCCTAGCGCTGCTGTGCTCGCTCGCCTTCACGACCGGGCTGTACGCTCGCGAGAAGCGAGGTCACACTGCGGAGGAGTTCGCCGCTCCTCCGGAGGAGGCGTCACAGGATCGCATCCCCGACCGCATCATCCGTCCCCGCAACCGCCCGAAGAACCGCGTCGCATGAGCCAGCAATTCCTTGAAGACTGTCGCGCCATCGAACTCGATGTCGCCGAGACACTCGCCGAAGCACACGAGATCCCCATCGAGAAGGTCCGCGCCATCCTCCACGCCTACCGAGCGGACGTCTTCACGATGGTGGTCGCCGCGTTCGGTGGCGACGCTGCGCAGCGCACGGAGGAGAAGCAGGACAAGTACGGCGCGAAGACTACCGACGACGGGGCCATCGAGATCACTCGACCTGGATGAACGAGAAAGCGCCCCCCTCCACAAGGGAGAGGGGCGCCCCGAAGAAGGAGCCCGGTGCGTGAGCACCGTGCTCCTATGCTGATGCCTGGCCTTTGGCTTCGAGCTTCTGCTTGAGCTTCTGGCCGTTGGCGATGACCTCGTCCGGGTCGTCAGTCGTGTGCTTCAGCCCGACCAGCGCACCGATGGAACGAACGGCGGTCTTGATCTCCTCGGCTGCCTTGCCAGGCTCCGACTTCGATCCAATGGGGTTCGCCTCCTTCACGGAGCGACCCATCGCCGCGATGGCCTTCTTCCAGTTGTTGCGCGGGCGCTCGAAGCAGAGTTGAGCCCCGACCGCAGCGACTCCAGCGGCGAGCGGCTTCTTCATGTGCTCGGGCGCAGGCACGAATCCGAGAACAAAGTCGACCCAGCTACGCGCCTGACCTTCGTTGGCCCGGCGCTGCTCTTCGTCTATCTTCCTCTGCGCTTCGGCGGCGGCCTCTTCGTCGCCTTCGAGGATTGCGCGCTCCAGTTCAATCTGCGCGGCCTCGATAGCCGCCTGGCCGTTTGCGTCAGGAGCGACGCTCTTGCAGCCCTGCGCCAAGAACATCGGCGCAAGCACAAGCAGGAGCGAGGTGCAGGCGACGTTGAGGTATCGGAGAGTGGTTTTCATCACGGTTCTTGCGTTCAGTTGTCTTTGTGAAGTGGGAGCGGAGGCCACGCGGGTATCGACATCTCTGGATTGAAGGCACCGAAGAGTTCGATCCACTTTGTTGCCTCCGCGTGATAGGTGAGCATATCCTGCCGCGACCAGCGATCAGCCGTCCCGCGCTTTACGTCATGGGAGAGGTCTTCGATTCGCAGGTCGAGCAGTTCCAGCCGGTGCCTGTGCTCCTCGGCGTCGAGGTCCATCTTGGCGCTCAGACCGTTGGCCCACTCCGCACCGCCAGCGATAGCCGCAGCCAAAGCGATGAGCGCGCTTGCGTTTACTACCAGAGTCATGCTGACCTTGGCCTGCGCCTGCGTCTCTTCTGCATCTTCGAGCACGCTAGTTCCCCTCCAGCCATGAAATCTTCCCGTATACGTCCATGTTGATGCTTAGCGGCTCAGTGCAAAGGACAAGTTCGTCAGGCGTGCCGTCGATCAGCGAGCCTAGTTTCTCCACGAACTCAGCCCCAGCGACTCTCTCGACCAATGAGCCAGCGCCAAACCCAGAGTCAATGACGTGCCCGCTGGTGACTGTGTTGGCCGTAGCGCCGTATGCTATTTCAGCGGAAGAGTCTGAGCTTACCGAAGAGTAAGTGAACGTACCGGCGACCGTCGGGTTTACTCGCAGTGACCAGATGTAGTTATCGTTGGTCGTGGAGAGGAGCGAGATTGTGGCCGGGTCGATTGTGGTGCCAAGGTGGGTCGACTTGAGCCGAATCCCGACGACGGCGTATGTGGTGCCAACCGAGTCTGCGTCCACATGAGTCGCAGTGTAGCCAGAGAAGCGCGACTGGATCGGCTCGGCGCCGCCCTCGGAAACGACCGAGGAGCAGATGCAGCGCATTGTGCTTGCTGGGCTGCTAGACGTCGTCACCATCTGATACCTGACGGGCAGGTTCGGGGTGCTCATGTACGGGATCGAGGAAGAGTTCGTGTGGCTGAACTCGTGCGCGTAGTACAAAGCGCCTCCGATGACGAGCCCAAAGCGGACACGGCCTACGGCAAGCCATTGGAAGTCGATCAGGAAAATCTGACTCTGGCTCCAATCCACAGTGACTCCAGAGGGCCCGGTTCCATCGAACGGGTCGATGTTCCAAGACGACTGGGCCGTGGCGGAATCTACTGGTGAGCCGGTGTTGTTTGTCCTTACAACAACGCGGATCGTCCCGGCGTTGTCCTCGAAGAAGAGGCCGTTGTCGTCATCGAAGTATCCGATTCGGCGCACGACACCAGTCCCGCCACCGGACAGGTCAAGAACACCAGTGATAGTCACCAGTTGGCTCTTCCCGGCCAGATAACGAAACCTTCGACGGGTCTGCCGCGTGAACACACCGGCGGTGTTCAGCGTAGACGTGAAGTCAATGAATGGCTGCGCCGCCGTCGGAGTAGACGCGGTGATGCCAGCCCCAGACTCAAGAATTTCATGCCACAAAAGCGGCGCGTCGGTCAGGCCAAGGAGCTTGGACTCGAACAACGTGTATGGGCTGCCGACTCGCAACCTTCCGAACGCATCGAGTGCGGGGCCGTCAGCGTATGAAAACTTGTTGATGTACGTCATCAGAGAATTAGCCAGTTAGCCCCATCGGAGACGATCGAGAGGCAGTCCCACTGAGTTGTGATGTTCTTCGTCAGCGACCCATCAATGGTCTCAGATCCGCTGCCGTCGACAATGACTTGGTTGCCGCTAACGTCCACCTTCTTGATGTGGAGCACCGCTCCAGTGTTACCACCGGCACTGAACAGCGTGATCGTTACGGAGCCTGACGAAGAGTCAACGGCCAGAACGCCGTCTGTAGTCAGCGCAGTGTAGTTGGAGCTTCTGCTGCCGACGGAAAGCGCCGCCGGTGCGGATGCAGCCGAGCCGATGAAGTGTGCCCAGTCTCCGTTGCCGAGGCTGCAAAGCCTACCGCAAGTGTTTACAGCAGGGGCTAGGTTTGAGGTGCTGCCGCTGATCGTGTCCGAGCCGTCTGGCACTACTTGGACTAGGTTCGATGCGCTGGAGACGTAGTAGAATACGTTCATCCCAGCGGAAGAGGCGTCGCTTGCCGGTAGGTTGAGGTCGACCGTGCTGGAGGCCCCGTCCAGCTCGATCATGTGCTCCTTGTCCGTTACCTCAAGGTCGAAGTCGGCGGCCTTTGAAACAAGGTTTGTCCAGTGCCGCCGGTCCTTGGACGTGTTCCACAGCGCGCGGAAGTCGCTGAGCTTGTCGGAGGCGGATTGGTCCGCCGTGATCTCTGTGTCTACCATCTACTCTGCCTGTCGAAGGGTGATCTGGTAACCGAAGGGCTCCACACGGCCATCTTCTGATCCGCTGTCCGGAGATGGGACGCGGTGAATGGAAAGCGACGCCTGGCCGGTCTCAGCCGAAACATCCACGGTGCTGCTCGACTGGATGCGCAGGCGGATTCTGGAGCCCGACGCGGCAACGAAGCCGCCGCCGCCGTTGACGCCCTCCCCGCCCGATGTTTCGCGGGCGTAGTCCTGGCCGTATGAGTTGGGGATGGCGACGTACCCCGCGCCGTCGTCGTTGGCGTCGTACTCGACCCAGCCGAAGATCCTTCCACGGGTGGTCCCGAGCGACCCGTCGTCGTTGACCGGGACCGTCCAGTCCATGTCGTAGTAGCCGCCGATCGGAAGCGAGATCGACCCATCGACGTTCAGCGTCATGTCGTCGCTCGCAACGTCCTCGGTGTCGAAGGGGACGGTGGCGGTCGTTGTGGTGATATCCACTGACCCCGAGTCGCTATAGGCGCCCGCCACCAGCAGCAGGCCGCCGCTTCCCGACTCGCTGTTGATGTAGGCGACACGGTAGTTGATGTAGTCGCCGTCGGTGAGCGTCATCGGGGTCGTGCGCTCGACCGTCACGATGCTTGCGTTCGACGGCGACGTGATGGCGTAGGTGTGGCCGCCCCCCTGTGCGGAGTCGTTCAGGTAGCACAGCGCACGAAACTGAAGCTCTCGACCATCGTCGGCGTTGTGCTTCACGTTGAAGCTAACCGTGACGTCCACACGGATGTCGCCGAGGCCGTCGTTGTCCTGGTATCGAAGCGAGTCCGCATTGCCGCTCCCCGAATCGTACAGGTCGAACGATGAGGAGTACGTTCCCGCGTCAAGAGAACCGCTGGTCAACGGGCACTTCACCGAGGATCCGGTCAGGGAGTACGGGGTAGCTGACGAGAGGGCATTCACGAAGACGCCACCCCCGCCACCCCCGAGGTTGTCGAGGATGTACTGGAGCAGCTCCTCCAGGCTTGCACCGGCGACCGAGTTCGCCATCACGACCTCGGCGGCCTGGTGCGTGTGTCTCTCCGTGCGCCCCATCTTAGAAGGTGATGTCCGTCTGGAAGCGACGCACGCAATGGCCGATCACGGTGAGCTTGTCGTCATCGCCGCTGCCAACGTAAGCGCCGATGACGTAGTTCTGG
>Ga0316205_10002128_pt1 | contig 21618 bp, 23 predicted proteins | sample 3monthpyrite_MG_FD_204941 | JGI IMG/M metagenome (GOLD analysis project Ga0316205, IMG submission 204941) | Microbial mat bacterial communities from mineral coupon in-situ incubated in ocean water Damariscotta River, Maine, United States -... | ecosystem: Environmental > Aquatic > Marine >... | reverse complement strand
CACCACCCGCCCTTTTTGACATACGCACCCGGGCCCGCTATCGCCAGCGGGCCAAAACGCTTGGCGTGGCAGATTTTCTGCACCGTGCCGCCGCGCTCCAGCTTTCAGAAAGACTGGAAGACGTTAATAAATCGTTTACCAAAAGCGCTTTTGTGGGGTGGCACCACGAAGCATGGGCCGATTATTTTACAGCCGAAGCCACCGTGCCCGATGACGAGATTCTGGCTCTGCCCGAGGCTCGCTTTGATCTGGCAGTGCACGGGCTATGCCTGCACACGGCAAATGACCCAATAGGCCAACTGGTGCAAATGCGCCGCGCGTTGCGGCCCGACGGGCTGATGATCGCCGCGCTTTTTGGCGGCCAAACCCTGCATGAGCTGCGCTTTGCACTGGCCCGGGCTGAAAGCGAGATCGAAGGCGGGATTTCGCCGCGTGTTGCCCCGATGGGGGACGTGCGCGATCTTGGCGGCTTGCTTCAGCGGGCGGGGCTGGCGCTGCCGGTGGCTGACGCCTCTACCCTGACTGTCACATATGAAACCCCGCTACACCTGATGCGCGATCTTCGTGCCATGGGCGAAACAAATTGCCTGACCGAGCGCCGAAAAACGCCGCTGCGCCGCGCCACTCTTGCCCGGGCCAGCGCAATTTACACCGAGGAATTCGGCCTGCCTGACGGGCGGATCCCGGCGACATTCGAGCTTATATTTCTCACGGGCTGGGCGCCCTCGGAAAACCAGCCAAAACCGCTCAAGCCCGGCACGGCCACCAACCGGCTCGCCGAGGCGCTCGGCACCAAAGAATACAAGGACACCCTTGATGACTGACACAGCAAAGCCCGCAACCCACCCCGCCTTCCCGCTTGCCAAAGTCGGGGTGCTGATCGCCAATCTTGGCACACCTGATGACACGGGCTATTGGTCCATGCGCCGCTATCTGGGCGAATTTCTGTCAGACAAGCGCGTGGTCGATTACCCGAGCTGGAAATGGCAACCGCTCCTGCAACTCATTATCCTGAGCAGACGCCCGTTTACCTCGGGCCGCGCCTATGACAGTATCTGGAACAAAGACACGGATGAAAGCCCGCTTTTAACCATCACCAAAGCCCAGACCGCCAAATTGAAAACCGCTTTGACAGCCCGCTTTGGCGCGCAAGTGGAGGTTGATTTTTGTATGCGCTACGGCAATCCCTCTACCGAAAGCCGGATAAAGGCGCTGAAAGACCGGGGCTGCGAAAAGATCCTGTTTTTCCCGCTTTACCCGCAATATGCCAGCCCCACTTCAGCTACCGCCAATGACGCCGCTTTCCGGGCTTTGATGAAAATGAACTGGCAGCCCAGCATTCGCACCGTGCCCGCTTATTTTGAGCATCCGGCTTATATTGCTGCCTTGGCTAATTCGGTGCGCGAAGCCTATGCTGTTGACACCCCGCCCGAAAAACTAGTCGTTTCCTATCACGGGGTGCCCGAGCGCTACCGCGACGAGGGCGACCCCTATTATTGCCAATGCCTGAAAACCACCCGCTTGCTGCGCGCGGCCTTGGGCTGGCCCGAGGGCGCGATTGACTCTGCGTTTCAATCAAAATTCGGGCCCGAAACCTGGGTCGGCCCGGCGACGGTGGAGCATGTGGCTGAACTCGCCCGCAACGGTGTGCACAAGATCGCTGTTATTGCCCCGGCTTTTGCTGCCGATTGCATTGAAACGCTGGAAGAAATCAACGAAGAAATTGGCGATGCGTTTAAGCAGGCAGGCGGGCAGGGTTTTACTTACATTCCCTGTTTAAACGACCGGGAAGATCATATCGACGCACTCGTCCAAATCATTGAAACCGAAACACAAGGCTGGCTGGAGTAACCCATGAAATATCATGTCCTTCTTATCATTCTCATCGTTGCAACCTATTTTTACCCTCAAATCGCCGAAAGCACCGGCGGGCCGTGTCAGGCCCTGGAGGCCAAGGTCGTTGACGAAATCCGCACCGAAGATACCAATGCCGGCCTCATTGCCGGGCTGGTTTCCGGTGTTTCCAATGGCGAGCTTGGCAAGCAACTGGCCGAACGCGAATACCCCGGTTGGCCGATAGCTCTGGCCTGCGTGCGCGGCTATTATACGATGGATCCACGCGACATCAGATAGGCCAAACCAGCTCGCCGGGCGGGCTTCCTTCAGGCAATTAGCCGTTCGAGGCATCGCAAAAACAGCGCGCGATCCTCGAGCGGAATTTTCTCCAACAAGGCGGCATTGTAGCGATTGGCTGTATTTGACAGCTCTTCAAACATTTTTTCGCCAGCCAGCGTAAGGCACAATTGCTCGCTACGGCGGTCGGTTTCATTTCTGGTCCGCGCCAGCAGGCGGCGCTTTTGCAACGCAGCCACCGAGCGGCTGATTTTGGTTTTGTGAATCTTGGAGCGCTGGCCAATTTCGGTGGCGGTCATCCCGCCAAATTGCCCGAGGTGGAATAATATCCGCCAATCAGTGCGCAATAGCCCGTGTTGGTCTTTGTATATCTTGGCAAATTCGACGCTGCTATCCTCAGCCGCGCGATTGAGCAGATAAGGCAAAAATTCAGTGAGCAAAAAATCTGTGTTTTGAGTCATTGCAGCAGTGTAGCGCTGAAGGATGCAAGTGCAACCACCGGCACTACGAAGGCCAGAAAAAGCGTCGTTTTTGTCAAAACCTGTCAAAGATTTACCTTGTTAGTTACAAAAACAACTATTAGCAACGCGGTTGGGAGCGCCTAAAAATATAGGACAAAAAAATGACCTTGATGGAAAGCTGGGTGGCGCAAGCCAACGCGGCCGCGTGTGAATTTCCTCTGAATAACCTACCCTACGGCGTTTTTTCAAATGGCGGTGGGCGGCGCTGTGGTGTGGCGATCGGAGATATGATCCTTGACCTGTCAAGCGCCGAAAATGCCGGTATTTTGGCCCCTGCAGCAGAGCCGGTATTTGCAGATGGCACATGGAATGCCTTTATGGCACTGGGCGCGCCCCTGTGGCGTGCTTATCGGGCCAAGCTGCAAGCTGCTTTGGCAACGGGCTCCACGATGCAAGATGCGCTGACCCCGTATTTAACCCCGCAATCTGGTGCCACACTGCACCTTCCGCTCACCATTTCGGAATACACGGATTTTTATGCAGGCCGCCACCATGCTGAAAATATGGGGGAAATTCTGCGCGGCACCAAAGGACTGCCCGCCAACTGGCAGCATATTCCGATCGGCTACAACGGCCGCGCCTCAACTGTTGTTGTATCCGGCACAGATATCCATCGTCCGCTGGGCCAGCTTGGTGCGGGGCAATTTGGCCCTAGTCAAAAGCTGGATATCGAGCTGGAGCTGGGCGCGATTATCGGCACAGGATCAAAGCTCGGCCAGCCGGTCTCGGTGGCGCAAGCGGATGAGATGATCTTTGGCTATGTGCTGCTGAATGATTGGTCAGCGCGCGATATTCAGGGCTGGGAATACCAGCCGCTGGGGCCGTTTCAGAGCAAGGCGTTTGCCACCTCGATCAGCCCGTGGATTGTCACCAAAGACGCACTGGAAGAATTCCGCACCGCTACGCCGCCGGGCGATTCACCGCTATTGCCGTATTTGTGGGAAGAAAAGCCCGGGCTTTACGATATTTCGCTTGCGGTCCACATGCAGGCCAACGGCGCGGCGCACCCGAGCACAATTTGCCAAACCAACGCCCGCCAGCTTTCTTATTCCGCCGCCCAGCAGCTTTGCCACCACAGCATTGGCGGCTGTGCCATGCGCAGCGGCGATCTGCTCGGCTCGGGCACTATCTCGGGCCCCACCCGCGCCGAATTCGGCTCGCTGATGGAGCTGAGCTGGAACGGTGCTCAGCCGCTTGTGCTCGGCACCGGCGAAAACCGCAGTTTTATCGAAGACGGTGACACCCTGACCCTCAGAGGCCACGCGCAAGGCGATGGCTACCGCATCGGATTCGGGGCCTGCTCCGGCACCATCCTCCCCGCCATAGATATGCCCGATTGGGCCACTTAAAGGAAAACAGATGTCCAAGAAATTTGCTTCGCAAGGCGACATGACCGAAAAGAAAACCAGCTTCACCGAAATCGGTGACGGGCTCTATGCCTTCACCGCCGAGGGTGACCCGAACTCGGGTGTGATTATTGGTGACGACAGCGTAATGGTGATTGAGGCTCAAGCCACACCGCGCCTCGCGAATAAAGTGATCGCCGAAATCCGCAAGGTGACCGACAAACCGATCAGCCATGTGGTTTTGACCCACTACCACGCGGTGCGTGTGCTTGGGGCCTCGGCCTATGGGGCGCAGCAAATTATTATGTCTGATACGGCGCGGGGCATGGTAGAAGAGCGCGGGCAGGAGGACTGGGACAGCGAGTTCCAACGCTTTCCGCGGCTGTTTGAAGGCCATGAAAGCATCCCCGGCCTCACCTACCCCACCACCACCTTCAGCGACGGCATGACAGTCTATCTCGGCAAACGCCGCGTCGATATTATGCATCTTGGCCGCGCCCATACCGCAGGCGATGCGGTGGTTTGGGTGCCGGATGCCGAGGTGATGTTTACCGGCGATATTGTTGAATACCACTCCGCATGCTATTGTGGCGACGGCCACTTCAATGAATGGGGCCACACACTGGATAATATCGCAGCTTTTGATCCAGAAAGCATTGCCCCCGGGCGGGGTGACGCTCTGGTGGGCCGCGAGATGGTCGCTGCCGCCATTGAAAGCACCCGCGATTTTGTGGAAAGCACCTATCGCCCCGCCGCACGCATCGCCGCAAAAGGCGGCAGCCTAAAAGAAGCATGGGATGCCGTGCGGGCTGAATGTGACGAGAAATTCGGGGATTTTGCGATCTATGAGCATTGCTTGCCCTTCAACGTAGCCCGCGCCTATGACGAGGCGCGCGGCATCGAAACCCCGCGCATCTGGACAGCCCAGCGCGACATCGACATGTGGGAGGCCTTACAGGGATGAGCCATAGCCCGGAAATTGGAGACGGTATTCGCGCCCTTAACCGTGGAATTGACCCAACTTCAATGTCACCGTTGATCGAGACATTGACGCGCTGGGTGGACCCCAAAACCTTCCGTCTGCTTCCGGTTTGGTTTCCGGAAACTGCTAGAAAACAACCAATCTACAAGGCCGGATGGAATGAGCAACTGACAAATCGAGGTGCGCCAAAATTCGAACCAAATATAAAGGCTAACAAAGCGTTGTCACGCGCCTTGGGGGCGCCCCCTAAAGACAGACCCAACTGGACTTGTTGCCATATATGGGGGAATGATGACGAGAAATATGCTTCGGATAGGAGTGAAGTAAATGATCCGCGTTATTATTCGTGCCCGGCAAATATGATTTTGTTGCCATCTCCGCTCAAGTCTTTCACAGATTTTTTGCCTCAAATTAAGGTAGCGCTTCGCTTGACTGCGTTCCGTCTGTTCGGATTCCTCCCCGCTGGGAGGACTCTCCCAACCGAAGGCCAAGCCGGTGAATGGATGCCCGGGAACTGGAGAAACGGCGATATTCAGGGCATAGTTAAGATAAATAGCAAGATAAGAAAATCTGTGGAGCACCGTAGGCGGGCAATTCAGTCCGATTTTCAGGAGTCGCCAGGAGCCTACCCCAACAAGCAAGTTGAAGATACCATGCACTACTGGTCTGAAAAAATTCCCGAATTCAACTTTGGAGGTAACAATGACTAAAATCTTCGATACCCCGCTTTACGCCTATGAGCGTTCGGATGACCAAGACTCGCCAATTCCGGTGCGCCACCCGGTGATTGTGGTCGGCGCAGGCCCCATTGGGCTTGCTGCCGCGATCGATCTGGCGCAGCAAGATATTCCGGTTGTGGTGTTGGATGACAATGATCGGGTGAGCTTTGGCTCCCGTGCTATTTGTTTTGCCAAGCGCCCGTTGGAGATACTGGACCGTTTGGGCTGCGGTGAGCCTATGGTTGAAAAGGGCGTGCTCTGGGATACCGGGCGGGTGTTTCTTGACGAGGAGGAGGCTTATAGCTTCAATCTCCTCCCCGAGAGCGGCCATAAAAACCCCGCCTTTATCAACCTTCAGCAATACACCTTTGAAGAATACCTGCTTAATCGCCTTCGTGCCCTGCAAGCCCAAGGCAAGCCCTTGGACCTGCGCGGCAAAAACAAGGTAACAGCACTGGCGGATAATGGTGACCACGTGCGCTTGGAGGTCGACACACCCGAGGGCACTTATTTGCTTGAGGCTGACTGGCTGATCGCTTGTGATGGCGCAAATTCCCCCACCCGCCGCATGCTCGGGCATGATTTCAAAGGCCGGGTATTTGAGGATAATTTCTTGATTGCCGACGTGATCATGAAAGTTGATTACCCCACTGAACGCTGGTTCTGGTTTGACCCGCCGTTTAACCGCGGGCAATCAGCCTTGCTGCACAAACAGCCCGATAACGTCTGGCGGATAGATTTCCAGATCGGTCAAGATATTAACCGCGAGGAAGAATTAAAACCGGAAAACATTTCCCGCCGCCTGAAAGCGATGCTCGGTGACGATGTCGAATTTGAGCTGGAATGGTCTTCGATCTATACCTTCCAGTGCCGCCGGATGGACCGCTTCCGCTTTGGTCGCACCTTGTTTGCCGGCGATTCCGCGCATCAGGTTAGCCCGTTTGGCGCGCGTGGGGCTAATAGCGGCCTGCAAGATACCGACAACCTGATCTGGAAGCTCAAGCTGGTGATCGAAGGCAAGGCTGACGAGAGCCTGCTCGACAGCTATTCCGACGAACGGGTCTACGGCGCAGATGAAAACATCCTCAATTCGACCCGCTCCACTGATTTCATAACCCCTAAATCCGAGATCAGCCGGATCTTCCGTGACGCGGTGCTAACGCTGGCGCAGAAATTTGACTTTGCGCATCCGCTGGTGAATTCCGGCCGCCTGAGCGTGCCCTGCACCTATGACGGCTCGGCCCTGAACGGACCAGACTCGAACCAGCTTCCGCATGATACCCGCCCCGGAGCGCCGCTCAAAGATGCGGATACCGGCAACGGATGGCTTCTGGACCAAACCGGAAATCGTTTTCAACTTCTCGCCATCAATGCCACGGTGCCCAACCAGCTTGAAGCTGAAGGCATCCGCATAGAAGGGCTCACACTTGCGGCAAGCGCGGATATTAAAGCCCGCTATCTCGGCGAAGAAGCATCGGCTGTCTATCTTGTCCGGCCTGATCAGCATGTGGTGGCGCGCTGGCTGGTCTATGATGAAAACGCTGTCAAAACCGCCTTGCGCCATGCCATCGGAAAGGCCTGAACCATGCTGAACACCACCCCCAACCTCGCAAACCCCGATGATTTTTACGCCAGCTTGCTCAATGCACATGAAGGCTTGAGCAAAGCGGAGTCAGACGCGCTCAACGCCCGCCTGATTTTGCTTCTGGCCAACCATATTGGCGATGAAACCGTTCTAAGTGCCGCCCTTGGTGCCGCCATTTCCCGAAAGGAAACTCCATGAAGATCGACCAAATCCACCATGTCGCCTATCGCTGCAAAGACGCCAAAGAGACCGTAGAATGGTATGGAAAAATGCTGAGCATGGATTTTATTCTGGCAATCGCCGAAGACCGCGTGCCTTCGACCCATGCACCAGACCCTTACATGCACGTGTTTCTCGATGCCGGGATGGGCAATGTTTTGGCGTTTTTCGAGCTACCAACCCAGCCCGAAATGGGTAAAGACCCAAACACGCCGGAATGGGTGCAGCACCTTGCCTTTAAGGTAAAAGACCGCGCTGAGCTTATCGAATTTAAGGAGCATCTGGAGGCAAAGGGCGTGGAAGTCCTTGGCGTAACCGACCACTCGATTTTTCATTCGATCTATTTCTTTGACCCGAACGGCCATCGGCTTGAGCTGGCCTGCCCAGACCCGGAAGAAGAGGAAATGCTCAAAAAGCTGGACGTGGTGAAATGGGAAATGCTGGAAGAATGGTCCAAAACCAAGAAGGCCCCCAAACACGCTGAATGGATGCACAAAAAAGAGCTGTCAGATTAAGCCTATTTCGCGAGGCCCAGCGCCTCGCGATTCACTAATGTCACCTGCACAAAGCTCACATAAAGCAGTAAATACCACGACCCGAGCTTGGCAATACTGGCAAAGCTGAAGCTGGCGCTGCCGGCATAAAGCCAGGTGCCGGTCAGCGTGCCTATATTTTCGGCGGCATATAAAAACAGGCTCGACAGAAAAGCGGCCAGCACCAGCGGCATCCAGAGCCGATGGCCAAAGGGTGTAAAATATATGCGCACCCGCCAAAAAACCAGCAGCGTGGCGGCGAACAGCGCAAAGCGTATATCCCAGATAAAATGCTGGCTGAAGAAATTTCCATAAATCACCAGCGCCAAAGCCACTGTAACCCAAAAGGGCGGGTAGCGTTCAAACCGCATATCAAATATCCGAATAGCCCGCGCCATAAAGCTGCCGACGCTGGCATACATAAAACCCGAAAACAGCGGCACCCCGCCAATTTTCAACACCCCTGCCTCGGGGTAGCCCCAAGAGCCCATTTGCAGCTTGAAGACCTCCATAACTGTGCCGCTGATGTGAAACAGGAGTATTACCTTGGCCTCGGACCAGCTCTCCAGCTTAAAATACAGAAACGCCGCTTGCAGGCTGACCGCATAAATCACCAAAAAATCATACCGCGCCAGCGCCGCCCCTTCGGGCCAAATCAGCTTGGTCAAAATAATCGCCGCCAGCATCGCGCCCGCAAAAAGGCAAGCCCACGCCATTTTTAGCCCAAACATTACAAATTCAGCCAGCCCGCGCGGCAGCCGCGCCCGCATATAATCCCCCAAACGGCGCTCAATACTCAAATTATTCATAGTAAAACCAAACCATTTTCATCTATATATAGTGGCAAGCCAATCATGCCCGAGGACATATCACCATGCCAATTACCAAAGAGCAACGCGCCGAAATTGAGGCGCAACGTGCCGCGCGCACCGAAACCCTGCGCGCCACCGCCCCCGGCATGGAGCAGCATCTTTACACCGCGCACGAAGTGCTCGACCACGGCTTTGTGCGGGTGATCGATTATATGGGCGACGATAGCGCCATTTGCCAAGCGGCGCGGGTGAGCTATGGCAAGGGCACCAAGGCGGTTAGCAATGATGCGGGGCTGATAAAATACCTGATGCGGCACTGGCACAGCACCCCGTTCGAGATGTGCGAAATCAAGCTGCACGTAAAGCTGCCGGTGTTTGTGGCGCGGCAATGGATCAGGCACCGCACGGCCAATGTAAACGAATATTCCGCCCGTTACTCGATTCTGGATCGCGAGTTCTACATTCCGGCCCCTGACCACTTGAACGCGCAATCCGTGGTTAATAACCAAGGCCGCGGTGAACTGCTGGAGGGCGAAGAAGCGGCCCGCGTGCTTGATATTCTGAAATCCGACAGCAACACCGCCTATGACCACTACGAGGATATGATTTCAGAGGAGGGCCAAAGCGGCCTCGCGCGGGAGCTGGCGCGGATGAACCTGCCGATGAATATCTATACCCAGTGGTATTGGAAGGTGGACCTGCACAACCTCTTCCACTTCCTGCGCCTGCGCGCCGATAGCCACGCCCAATACGAAATCCGCGTCTATGCCGACGCGATCTGCAAGATCGTGGCCGACTGGGTCCCCAACGCCTATGCCGCCTTTGAAGACTACCGCCTGGGCAGCGCCCAGTTCTCGGGAAAGGGGATGAAAGTGTTGCGCAGAATGCTGGCGGGGGAAAAGGTAACGCAGGAGACGAGTGGCATGAGCGCTGGGGAATGGCGTGAGTTGATGGGGAGTTTGGAGGGGTAGGAATCAGAAGCACCGCGAATGTGGTTTTGATTTAATTATTTATTTTGAAAATGTAGGAGTGCATTAATGTCGCGATCAAAGGAAGAGTTGAACAAAAGAATTGACGAATTGGGGACTGAATTTAGACGTCTATTTACGACCGTTGCCGCAGGTTTATTTATTGGTATTCTGATTAAGGGCTCGAGCCCCTCCCAAGGGCAATCGGGACAAGATTCTGCGTTATTGATAGTTGGTGTATCTGTGATACTTGTTCTTTGCAACGTTCTTAGGGCAAAACACAGAAATGTAGTAAAACGTGACAAAGTAATCGCTGAAGATAAAACCCCCGAAAAATCAGGATACCCTGCCTCCATTGCGGCTACAGATTTGATTGCGCTCATAATACTTGCGTTTGGGATCTGGGTTCTAATGTTTGGATTGCCGTGCCAATTTAATACCGAAAAGTCAGAGTCTTCTCAAGTTAGCACAGAAGCAACTTCAGGTGCCGATAGTTAAAATTTATTTCTTTTTGCTTCACACACATCCGCGCGGATCTGCAAACAGGTGGCCGCCTCTTCGCGCGGTAAAACTAAAGCGGTGACTCTGGTTGGATTCGTTCTGGTATTAGACGCACTTCGGGCATAGCCTCCTTATCCTCCTCCAACTCCCCGTGCACCGCCAGAATATCCAGTTCGGCTTCGGGGGGGTCGATCATGCGGTAGGCCTCGGAAACGCCTGAATCCGCCAGCTCTCGGGCCACGGTCAGCAAGGTGTTTGGGTCATGGCCCTCACACAGTTCGACCATGTGGTTGAGCTCGTCTTGCGCCACGGGGCGGGCGGCTTCAACCGAGGGCGCGCCGTAGATATCCACAAAGTGCTGCGCGAGCCGCTCGATCAGCGCGTCAAATTCATCGGGTTCGATTTTGGTCACCGCCACAAAGGTCACGCGGCCAAAGGTTTCTAGCCCGAGCCAGCCATTGGCAAAAGCCTGCCGCGCTTTGCCGGTCAAATCCCCCTCACCCCAGTTCGAAAACTCAAACCCGCCCGAAAGCGCCCATTCGCCGGTGCGGGCGGGGCTGTGGAACACAAGCGTATCGCTTTCGTCAAAGTGGATGGCGCGGCCGAGGTTCATGGGGTGTCTCCGTTCTCAAGGCAGGCGGTGAGCGGGATAAGCCGGGTTTCGTCTCCCCTGCGCAGCAGCATGCCGAATTGTTCGTCAACGCCAACAAATGTGCCGCTTGGGGCACCGGCGACGGTGAGCGCAATATCCTCGCCCATGCCCTTGGCCAGCCCGCGCCACTGCTCGTGCAGGCTGCGGATGCCATCGGTTTCAATCTCGTTTAGCCAGACAAGCGTATGGCGCGACCACGCCTCAAGCAGGCGGATCGGCGAAATATCACCACAGCCTTCCATCATCAGGCAGGTGTCATTTGGCCGCTCACCGGTTTCGCCATCACCCTGCGGCAGCAAATCAAGCTCCAGCCCGACCACCAGCCAATCCGGCTCTTGTGCCGGATCATTGCCCGACGCCGCCATGCGCAAGCGCCCCGCGCGCCCGCCATTGACATAAATCTCTCCCTGCCAGCCAAGGTGGACCCCAACTTCGGGCGGGGCCAGCGCGCCCATCGCGTTTTGAAGGCCCACGCCACAAGCGATAAAAGCAGACATGGCCTCTTCGAGTGAGGTTTCTGGCGCAAATACAATCGCGGCGCGGATATGATCCGGCGTAATGCTGTGCACCAGCAGCCCGGCATCGCAGCCGATCATCGCTTTTGTGCAGGCTTTGGTGAACGGGTCTGTGCTGCCGCTCACCGCTTCGCCGGTAAACAGCGGCGGGAAGGTGGCGGGCATTGGGGCTTCGAAAATGTTTTCGGTCATACGGTTCCGTCCTCGATGAGCCGCTTGGCAAGGGTGCGAAACGCCTGCGCTTGCGGCGTATCTGGCTTAGACACCACGATAGGCGCGCCACCATCAGATGCAACCCGAATATCAAGATGTAGCGGTAGCTCGGCCAACAGCGGAACCCCCATTTTGGCCGCTTCAGCGGCAACGCCACCATGGCCAAACGGGTGCCCCTTATGGCCACATTCCTCACAAATCTGGTAAGACATGTTTTCGACCATGCCAAGAATTGGCGTGCCGAGCTTGTTAAACATATCTATGCCTTTTCGGGCATCTATCAGCGCCACATCTTGCGGTGTGCTCACAATGATCGCCCCGTCCACCTGCGCTTTCTGCGCCAGCGTCATTTGCACATCGCCGGTGCCGGGAGGCAGATCAACGATCAGCACATCAAGAGCGCCCCATTGCACTTGCGAGAGCATTTGCTGCAACGCGCCAATTAGCATCGGCCCCCGCCATACCACCGCTTCGTCGTCATTGGTCATCAGCCCGATTGACATCATGGTGACACCGTGGTTGCGAAGTGGCAAAATGGTTTTGCCATCCGGCGAAGCAGGCCGGCCCGAAACCCCGAGCATACGCGGCTGGGAAGGGCCAAAAACATCAGCATCCAGCAAGCCCACCCGCTTGCCTTCGGCTGCCAAAGCAACCGCGAGATTGGCCGAAAGCGTTGACTTCCCGACCCCGCCCTTGCCCGAAGCGATAGCGATGATTTTTTCAATACCCGGGACTTTCTGCGGCCCTTTCGGGGCAGATTTCGTTTTCAGATCAGGCGGCGCAGTATGGCTATGCGCGGTCATGACGACAGCGACGCTCTCGACACCGTCCACAGCTTCAGCCGCCGCTTGCGCCGCCTCGCGCACCGGCTCCAATGCCTGCGCCTGATGCCCCGGCACCTCCAGCACAAAGCGAACCTTGCCATCGTCGATGGTCAGGGCTTTCACCATGCCTGCGCTTACAATATCAGCCCCCGAAGGGGTATTGACGGCTTTTAAAGCGGCCAAAACCGCGTCTCTCTGGGTCATATTTAGACTCCCGAATTCTCTGGATTGACAGCGGTGCAATCAAAGGCCACCTTTTGGAGATGAAATCTGACTACCGCATATATTTGCTTCTGATTGCCTTCAGCTTTATGGCCGCACCGCGCGCTGTGCCGCAAGAGCTCGGCTTTGGCCTCTCGGCCCCCGCTGTGCTCGTTGACTCGGGCTTCCTGCGTTTTTTGCTGCCTCGTTTTTCGTTGAAAACCGGAATAAGGGTCGACCAGCAAGCCAGCCAGCCTGAAACGGTCATTTCCATCGAAAGCGGTGTGCCGGTTATGGAAGGGCTTGGGCAGGTTTTTTACTTGCAAACCACAGATGCTGACACCCCTGGCGGCCAAAAAGCCCGGCGCTTTGCGGCGTGGCTGGATTCTGACGTCGGACAACGCACTGTCGCGCAATTTACCCGCGACGGCACACCAGTATTTGTGCCAATCGAAACATTGCAAGCCGCTGATATTGCCGATGTATTTGAGGGAAACGCGCAGCGTGGCGAAGCGTTTTCCTACACGAATTGCGGGCGTTGCCATGTGGTCGGAGCGCGCAATCGTATGCAGGGAATCGGCTCGACGCCGTCTTTCTCGCTGCTGCGTGGACTGCCAGATTGGGAAGAGCGGTTTTCGACCTTTTACGCCCGCATCCCGCACCCGTCGCTCACCCAGCTGGAAGGGGTTTCGGAGCCGTTTAATCCAGCATTTCCGCCCGCCAACCAGCCCTTGTGGCTGACCGTTGACGAGCTTGAAGATATTCTGAAATTTGTTAGCACCCTCACGCCCGCAGACCTTGGTGCCCCGTTGGTCGAGCATTAGGAATCCCGCTTTTTGAGATAGTCGTCTGTGGTGCGTGTGGCCGGGCGGGGCGCGCCCTGAAACGGATTGGACGGGCTCTTAAACTGCGTCTCGATCCGGCATTTTTCGCACATCTGGATCATCTTGCCCTGTTCTGTGCTGGCAAACATCGGATGCTTGCCGGCGAGCTTATCCACAATGTGCTCGATGCTGGATTTCACCCCGAAAAGCGACCCGCAAGAGATGCAGGCAAACGGTTCTTCTTCGTGCAGCACCCGCTGGGCCAGCGCCGCTTCTGAAAGATCAAGCTGCGGCTGCAGGGTTATGGCATTTTCGGGGCAGGCATGGCTGCATATCCCGCATTGCAGGCAGGCATCTTCCTGAAAGCGCAATTGCGGGCTGTCTGAATTGTCCAGCAGCGCACCGCTTGGGCAAAGTGAAACACAGGAAAGACAGAGCGTGCACGCGTTGGTATCAACCACCACGGCGCCGTAAGGGGCGCCAGCGGGCAGCGGAATCGGGGTCTCCGGCATGCCGCGCAGAGCTTTTGCGGCGAGGCGCGTAACTTGCCTGCGGTTCCCGATCGGCAGAATCGGCGCGGCCGGTTGCGCCACATTCTGTCCGTATAGCGCATCAGCCAGCGCGTCGGGGTCGTTCACCTCCAAAAAGCGCAGCGCCGCGTTATCGCTGATCGCAAGCGCAAGTTCGAGCTCCAAGTCAGGCGTGGCCCGCTCCGATTTCGGCGCGCGGAGCACATCAACCGCCGCAAAGCCGCAGCCCAATGCGGCCAGCATCTCTGCATGGCCAAAAGGCGTGAGGCTCTCTAGCTCAAACGGAATAACATCGGCTGGCAAGCCCCGGCCGAAACGGGCAGTCAGAGAGATCATCTCTCCACCAAATTCAGTATCATGCACCAGCAAGCGCGGCGCTTTCCCGCCTGCATCAAGATAAGATTTTGCCAAAGTTTCGAGGCGCTTTAACACATGAGCAAACGTTGGTGCCTCATAGGTTATTGCGCCGCTCGGGCACGTCGCAGCACAGCCACCACAGCCCATGCAGACATTCGGATCAATTCTCACATGTTCACCGCTGGGCGAAATCGCGCCAGCCTCACATGCATTGATACAGTTGCTACACCCCGTAATTCCGGCACGGGAATGGGCGCAGATATGGGGATCAAGCGCCACATAAAACGGCTTTTCAAAGCTGCCAACAAGCTGTGCGGCTTCAAAAACCGCTTTATCAACAGCCTTGGGCTGGCGCGGGTCTGCCCGCAGATAGCCGTCTCGCTTATGGCTAAAAAGCGGGGATTTGCCGCGCAGATCAAGAATGATATCGCAGGCCGAGTGGCCACCATCACGCGGGGCCGAAAAGCGCACAGCACCGCGCCCGCCGGGCTCGACCATCTGCAACGCGTCAATCTTAACGTCAAAGCGCCCCAGCGTGCCCGAGGCTGCCCGCAATTTGCCAATCACTACATCAAAATCGCGGCTTGCCGGAATGTCATCTGCTGACTCTAGTAGCAGGGTAACACTCAATATTTCAGCCAATTGCGCGGCGGCTTCCAGTGCTTCCGCACCGGCACCAATCACAAGGCATTGCCCGTCTGACTCGATATCGAGCTGCTTGATCCGTGGCGGAACCAACATGGAATCAGCAACCAGCGCGGCCATTTTTGGCCCGGATTTACCCCCTTCATCCGACCAACCGGCGCGATCGCGCAGATCAACAAATAAGGGTGTCGCAATTTCCAATTCTTCTGCCAGTTCCTCAAAAACCTGTTGCTCTTGCATACAGGCCACAGTCGCCCCGCCTTTTTGCAAAAGCGCGGCTGCATCGCCGAGTTCGGTTGTGCAAAGCGCGGTGTGAACCCGCGAGCAAACAAGCCCTGTCGCCGCTGACAACTTTTTTGCGTCAATTTGCTGACTTCCAGAACAATCGCATAAAATCAATGTATTAGACAAGTTTACCCCCCGGTGAGCTTCAGAAATTCCCGAATTTCCTTCATCACTTAGGCCGCAATTCTGCGAAGAGTAAAGACATTTTCACCCAACAGTCTGGTTGAGGTGATTCGTTTCATCTCCATCGACAACACCCGAGAAAATCACTCGATTATTATTCAAGTGGACTAAATGTCCCACACCAGTCACGGCGGCAAACAGCGCGGTCGAAAAGTCCATTTTTTGCTTAAATGTGCGCGATTGACAAAAAATCACTATGCGGAGAGCCCAGATTTCGCCATCCTCCTACGGGAACCCTTGGGCAAACTTTGTCCGTAGCAATTTAGTGAATTTATGCAGCAAAAAACACTTTCTCTGCCTTTAGGCGTCGTGCTCCGGAAATCGCCGGGTGTTACGCGTTGGGCCAAATGGGTGTGGAAAGCTGTGGCAGTGCTGCCGGGTGCCGGACCAGCGAACTGGCATGAATTGCGCCGAGATGGTGACTGTGTCGAATACCACGCCGCCACCGTGTCGCTTGACCTTCACCGCACAGATACCGAAGCCTATATGACAGGGCTTTCGACCAAGGTGCCCTCGATCTATATCGTGATGCGCGAAAATCCCGAAGCCCTAGAGGGGCTGGAAGTAACGCTGGCCACCGCATCGCCCTATGACGGGCAAGATTATGCGGATAACGGCGATGACATCGTAGAGCTTGTGCCGATGCCCGAAGCTCTAATGGCGATTGTTCAGGATTGGATAGACCTGCACCACAAGGAAGAAAAATTTGTTAAGCGGCAACGCGACAAAAAACGCACCGATATGGTGGAAGACGGCGTCGGTGACGCGCGTATCCGGCAGGCCGCTGATGTCTATCGCGCGCCAGCCTCTAAGCGGGAGACAGTGCATTGAGTAGCTGGGCAAACCGCAAGGCCGCCGTTCAGGCCGAAGCCGACTCTTTGGTGCAAGCCAAAGAAAAGGCATTGATTGCCGAGCAACATGCCGCGTTGGCAGATAAAGCCGAGGCAGACGTGCTGGCCGAACTGGACCTGCCCAACCCGGACGAAATGCAGGCCGGTGATGATTTTAGCGCCTTTATGAAATCCACCGTGCCGGATGCGCTGCGCAATCGCGCCCTGCGGAATTTGTGGCGCAGCAATCCGGCGCTGGCAAATGTCGATATGCTGGTCGATTACGGCGAGGATTTCACCGGAAAGAACGACCCGATCGGCTTGGTGAAAACCATTTATCGTGTGGGCAAAGGCATGCTGCCCGACGAAGAAGAATCGACTGACCTGAAGGAACCGGTTTCGCCAGAAACGCCGGAGGCGGAGCTAGAAGAAACCGAAGTGATCAAAGCAGCCCCCTTGCCTGCGCCCGAACCGGCGCCGGCTCTTGCATCGCGCCGCCGGATGCGGTTTGATTTCGGAGCGGGCGAAACGCCCGTCGCCAACAAAATGGATACAGTATGACCGTAGCAGCTACCGATATCGAAATTTCAGAGGAAGATCAGCTCCGTGCTGATATGTATAATTTCCTTGGCCTGTTGCTGGCACGGCCGCCAAGCAAAGCGGTTTTGGACAAGACAGCGGCACTGAACGGCGATGACAGCGCAATGGGTGAAGCCATTAATGCAATGGCACGAGTGGCAAAAGTAACCCGTGTTGGCGCCGTTGAAAACGAATTCACCGCGCTTTTCATCGGCCTCGGGCGCGGCGAGCTATTGCCCTATACCAGCTTTTATCTCACCGGATTTTTGAACGAAAAGCCTCTGGCGATGCTGCGCAAAGATATGGCTGGCCTGCGGATCAGCCGCGCGCCGAATATCTATGAGCCAGAAGATAACATCGCCAGCCTGCTGGAAATGATGGCCGGCATGATTACCGGCCAATTTGGCGAGGTGACCCCATTGGAGGCACAGGCCGCTTTTTTTAACAAGCATATCGGCTCTTGGGCCGAGCACTTTTTTTCAGATTTGGAAGGCGCTAAATCTTCGGTGTTTTATGCCCCTGTGGGCAGCGCCGGAAAAGCCTTTTTAGAGATCGAGCGCGAAGCGTTTCGAATGGACGCGGCATAGCCGTTAACAGGCTTTCGGGCCATAACAGGAGGGAAGACATGAGCGATAAAGACGACAGCATCAAAGCTGATCGCCGGAGCTTTTTGAAGCTCGCTGCTACCGCAGCACCAGCGGCAGCTGCAGCCACCGCACTAAGCGGAACGGCAGCCAAAGCGGTTGAGCTTGAAGAAACCGGCAGTGGATTGCGCGACACAGCGCATACGCAGGCCTATTTCGATAGCGCGAAATTTTAAGCGGAAACTTTGTGATAAGGCCAATGGTTGCGAGACGCCCGCCGGCCGGACACGGATTTCCATAATTCAGGGAGAATACAATGCTGAGGAAAAAGACCAACGGGGTTGCGCGACGCCCCCAGCGGACAAGCCTCTTGTCAAATATTGCCGAAACATCGGTTGATCGCCGCAGTTTTCTACGCGGCTCCGGCCTGGCCATTGGTGGCCTTGCCTCTATAGGTGCCTTGGGTGGCACCGTCACACAGGCACAAACAGCAGATGCTGTTGCCGGTGCCATTGATACGGTAAAATCGATTTGCTGTAACTGTTCGGTCGGTTGCACGGTTGTTGCCGAAGTGGATAACGGCGTTTGGGTCGGCCAGGAGCCTGGCTTTGACAGCCCGTTTAACCTTGGTGCACATTGCGCCAAAGGGGCATCAGCCCGGGATGCCGCCCATGGCGAGCGCCGGCTGAAATACCCGATGAAAAAAGAAAACGGCGAGTGGAAGCGCATTTCCTGGGAAACAGCGATTAACGAAATCGGCGACCAGATGGGCGAAATTCGTGAAGAAAGTGGGCCAGATTCGGTTTACTGGCTCGGTTCGGCCAAGTTTAATAACGAGCAAAGCTACCTGTTCCGCAAATTTGCCGCCTATTGGGGCAGCAATAACGTAGACCACCAAGCGCGGATTTGTCACTCGACCACGGTGGCCGGTGTGGCCAATACATGGGGCTACGGCGCCATGACCAACAGCTACAACGACATTCACAATTCGAAATCCATGCTGGTGATCGGTGGTAACCCCGCCGAAGCGCATCCGGTTTCGCTCTTGCACCTGATGAAGGCCAAAGAGCAAAATAACGCGCCGTTGATTGTGGTAGACCCCCGCTTCACCCGCACCGCAGCCCATGCTGACGAATATGTCCGCATTCGCCCCGGCACCGATGTTGCCTTTATCTGGGGCCTGCTCTGGCATATCTTCGAAAACAGCTGGGAAGATAAAGAGTTTATCCGCACCCGCGTTTACGGCATGGAAGATATCCGCGCCGAAGTGAAGAACTGGGGCCCAGAAGAGGTGGAGCGCGTAACCGGCACGCCCGGCAGCCAAATGGAGCGGGTAGCCCGCACCTTGGTTAACAACCGTCCCGGCACCCTGATCTGGTGTATGGGTGGCACGCAGCACACCACGGGTAACAACAACACCCGCGCTTACTGCATCTTGCAGCTGGCTCTTGGCAACATGGGCACTTCAGGCGGCGGCACCAATATTTTCCGCGGCCATGATAACGTGCAGGGTGCCACGGATATGTGTATCCTCAGCCACTCCCTGCCCGGCTATTATGGCCTGTCCGCAGGTGCCTGGGCACACTGGGCCCGTGTTTGGGGCGAAGACCTTGATTGGATGAAAGGGCGCTTTGACAACTTAAAAGCGGCTGATGGTTCAGATAAATCCTTGATGAACCTTACCGGTATTCCGGTATCGCGCTGGATAGACGGGGTATTGGAAGATAAAGACAATATCGACCAGCCCGACAATGTGCGCGCCATGGTGCTGTGGGGCCACGCGCCAAACAGCCAAACCCGTGGTGCAGAAATGAAAACCGCGATGGAGAAGCTGGATATGCTGGTCGTGATCGACCCCTATCCAACGGTTTCTGCCGTGCTGCATGACCGCACAGACGGGGTTTATCTGCTGCCGGCCTCAACCCAGTATGAGACCCGTGGCTCGGTGACCGCTTCCAACCGTTCGCTCCAGTGGCGCGACAAAGTGGTTGAACCTTTGTTCGAAAGCCTTCCCGACCATATTATCATGGCGAAATTTGCCAAGAAATTTGGCTGGGCTGACAGACTGTTCCGCAATATCGGCATGGATGGCGAGGACGAGCCCAACATCGAGGATATCACCCGCGAATTCAACGGCGGGCTGTGGACAATCGGCTATACCGGCCAAAGCCCTGAGCGGATAAAAGCGCACATGGCCAACCAGCACACATTTGACAAAACCACCCTGCAAGCCGTTGGCGGTCCGGTGGATGGCGAATATTATGGCCTGCCATGGCCATGCTGGGGCACCGCCGACATGAAGCACCCGGGCACACCAAACCTTTATGACATGTCTATGCCTGTCTCCAAAGGTGGCCTGACCTTCCGCGCCCGTTTCGGCGTTGAGCGTGACGGGGTGAACCTGCTGGCCGAGGGCGTTTATTCGCAAGGGTCCGAAATTCAGGATGGTTACCCTGAATTCACGCTGGCCATGCTCAAAGAACTGGGCTGGGATGGTGAACTGACAGCGGCAGAGATGGATACCATCAACGCCGGTGCCGGTGACGCAACCAACTGGAAAACCGACCTTTCGGGCGGCATCCAGCGGGTGGCTATCAACCATGAATGCGCGCCGTTTGGCAATGCCAAGGCCCGCGCCGTGGTTTGGACCTTCCCCGACCCTGTGCCCGTGCACCGCGAGCCGCTTTACACCAACCGCCGCGATCTGGTGGAAGATTATCCTACATATGCGGACAAGAAGTTCTATCGCTTGCCGACCATGTATGAATCGATCCAGAAAAACGACTTCAGTCAGGAATATCCTATGATCCTGACCTCCGGTCGTTTGGTCGAATATGAGGGTGGGGGCGATGAAAGCCGCTCAAACCCTTGGCTGGCCGAGCTGCAACAGGAAATGTTTGTAGAGATCAGCACGCGCGACGCCAATAATATCGGCATCCGCGATGGCCAGCAGGTCTGGGTTGAAGGCGCTGAAGGGTCTGCGGTCAAGGTCGCGGCCATGGTCACCGAGCGGGTGGGCGAAGGCGTTGTCTTTATGCCCTTCCACTTTGGCGGCCAGTTTCAGGGCAAAGACCTGCGGGACAAATACCCCGAGGGCGCTGACCCGATCGTGCTCGGCGAATCCGCCAACACCGCCATGACCTATGGTTATGACAGTGTTACCCAAATGCAGGAGTCAAAAGTGACTCTTTGCAAAATCACAGCAGCATAAGGAGAATTGAGAAATGGCAAGAGTTAAGTTTCTGGTCGACGCCGAACGCTGCATTGAGTGTAATGCTTGCGTTACGGCCTGTAAAAACGAGCATGAAGTGCCGTGGGGTATCAACCGCCGGAAAGTCGTCACTATAAGTGACGGCAAACCCGGCGAGCGGTCGATCTCGGTGGCCTGTATGCACTGTTCGGACGCGCCCTGTATGGCTGTCTGCCCGGTGGATGTGTTTTACCAGACCGAGGATGGCATCGTTCTGCACTCCAAAGATCTGTGTATCGGCTGCGGCTACTGCTTTTATGCCTGCCCGTTTGGCGCGCCGCAGTTCCCGCAATCGGGCAATTATGGCTCACGTGGCAAGATGGACAAATGCACCTTCTGCGCCGGTGGCCCGGAGGAGGATAACTCCGCAGCCGAGTTCCAAAAATACGGTCGCAACCGTATTGCGGAAGGCAAGCTGCCGATCTGTGCCGAAATGTGCTCGACCAAAGCGCTGCTGGCCGGTGATGGAGACGTTGTTTCCGCCATCTACCGCGAGCGTGTGGTTTCACGCGGCTTTGGTTCCGGCGCTTGGGGCTGGGGCACGGCTTACGGCCAAAAAGGCGGCTGATAAGCTGGTCTAAAAAAGAGGCGCGCTCTTGAGGCGCGCCTCCACTTACGCTGCGATCGGTAGCGTGCAGGCATGTTTGAGAGGTCCACGCTGTGCAAACTCACTTCCACACGATACGCAATTATCTGCGGTTCGGGGTGCTTATGCTGCTGCTCGCAGCTTTTGCCGCCCCGGTAGCTGCCCAAAGCGTGCGCCCGCCCGGCAACGCGGTTAACCTTGACGATGGTAGCCAAGAAGGTCCGTCTAATACTTTGGGCGA
>Ga0316205_10002126_pt1 | contig 21622 bp, 18 predicted proteins | sample 3monthpyrite_MG_FD_204941 | JGI IMG/M metagenome (GOLD analysis project Ga0316205, IMG submission 204941) | Microbial mat bacterial communities from mineral coupon in-situ incubated in ocean water Damariscotta River, Maine, United States -... | ecosystem: Environmental > Aquatic > Marine >... | reverse complement strand
AACATGGTGGTGGGCAGGTCATAGAGGTGCGCATAACTATGCGCCATCGCTTCATTCGCTTTCTTGGTGGCGGCATAGAAAGACATCTGAAAATCGGCTTTTTGCGCCTCTGCATAAGGCATTTCGACACTTGCGCCATAGGCTGAACTGGTCGAGGCCAGCAGCATATGGGTGGGCGGATGGGCGCGTGCGGCTTCCAGCAGGCGGAAGGTGCCGATGAGGTTCGTTTCGACGTAGGATTCGGGGTTCTCGATCGAATAACGCACCCCGGCCTGCGCCGCGAGATGGATCACCGCATTGGGCTTGTGCGCGGCGAAATGTGCTTCAAGCACACCGGGCGTTTCGATCCGGGATGTTACGGTACGAAACAAAGGGTGTTCCAACAGCCGCGCCTGCCGGGCTTGCTTCAGCGCCACTTCGTAGTAATCGGTCAGCGCATCAATGCCAATGACCTGCCAGCCCTCTGCCAGTAGGCGCTGACAGAGGTGAAAGCCGATGAACCCGGCAGATCCGGTGACAAGCGCTGTGCGCGGCGGGGCAGCGGGCATAGAAGGGGGCTCCGGTGCTGGATCTCGTGCCTGAGAGGCCTAGCAGCGCGGATCGCCCCGACCAACCCCTTTCTTTCACGCGAAGACGAACATGTCTGTATCGAACTGGCTCATGGTTGTGTTCTCGAAGCGGATTGTTGTGCCGTTGTCGTTGAGCACGACATCGCCGCCTTCCTCGGTCAGGCTTGCGATGAGGGCGTTGACATTGGCATGGTTCGAATTTTCGATCTCGACAGTATCCCAGGCCTCAATGTCGGCGATCACCTGCGTGCCGCCATCGGCGGTGTCGAAAACGAAGGTATCGGCCCCGATGCCGCCGAAGAGGATGTTGTCGCCGGATCCACCTGCCAGCTGGTCGCCGCCCTGGCCGCGCATCCAAGCCTCCAGCGCGTCGGCGCTGTCGGTGCGGAGCTCCGGGCTCTGGGCAAAGCCGCTGACCACCTCCGCGCGGCTTATGGCACCGCTGTCGAGCCTGTCGGTCCAGTTGGCGAGCCCGGCGGCATCGGGATTGCGGCCAAGCACGTTGTTGTAGAGCAGGGTGACGAACTGGACATTCGTGGTGGCTCCGTAGGTGCTCTGGAATTCGGGCGAGTTGACGAAGCCCGAGATCACCGAGAGGTAATCGACCCCGTCGCCCAGGTCCCCGGTCCAGCGGTCGAAGCCGACCGCATCAGGCGCGCGGTCCAGCGTCGCCTGGTAAAGCCGGAACACGTCGTCCGACCAGTCGGCTTGCTGGCCCGCGAGGCTGACATTGAGTGCGCCCGCGACCGTGTTGGCGCTGAACTCGAGGCTTTCGGAAAAGCCCTGCACCACCTCGGCGCGGCTCATGGCACCGCTGTCGAGCCTGTCGGTCCAGTTGGCGAGCCCGGTGGTATCGGGTTTGCGGCCAAGCACGTTGTTGTAGAGCAGGGTGACGAATTCGGCGTTGCTGGTGGCTCCGTAGGAGGCCCGGAACTCGGGCGAATTGACGAAATCGGCAGCCACCTCCTGGAGGCTCATCGCGCCGCTGATCAGCCGCCCCGTCCAGGCCTCCAGCCCAACCGCATCGGGCCCCCGGTCCAGCGTCGCCTGATAAAGCCGGAATACCTGTGCCGCAACAGGGTCATAGGTTGCGTCGATGCTCTCGCCGTTCAGAATGTCGTCGCCAGCGCCGCCGCTCAAACTATCGGATCCCTCACCGCCAGCTAAGAAATCAATCCCTAACCCACCGTCCAGGATGTCACCTCCTCTGCCGCCATCCAAGGAATCATCGCCACTTCCCGCAAATAGCCAATCGTTGCCGTCATGCCCAATTAGTACGTCGTTTCCGTATCCCCCGTATAAAACGTCATTACCGAAACCGCCGAGCAACCTATCAGAATCACCATTGCCGTATAATGTGTCGTCTCCTTGTCCTCCATGAAGGTAGTCACTGCCTCCTCCACCCAGCAGTCTGTCATCTCCATTTTCGGCCAGGATTGTATCATTGCCGACCCCGCCAGCTAAGTGATCAGCACCGTCCCCACCGAGAATTCGATCATCTCCCCTGTTCCCTTCTATTATGTCACGCCCATCGCCCCCCAAAAGGTAATCAGATCCATCGCCGCCAAGTAGATGGTCCCTTCCAGCGCTACCAAAAAGTGTATCATCTCCAGTTCCGCCCCATAATATATCATCACCCAGATCTCCATTAAGTAAGTCTGCCTGACTATTCCCAAAAATTGTATCAGCACCATCCCCACCAATTAAAGTATCTCTTCCCGCATCGCCGCTAATTATGTCATCGCCAGCCCCCCCGAGAACGCTATCACTCCCGCCTCCGCCCGAAAGTCTGTCTGAGCCTCCTTGGCCATTGATCGTGTCGTTACCAGCACCAGCTCTAACCGTATCGTCGCCCAAGCCACTCAAAATAGAGTCAGCCTGAGAATCACCCAAGATCAAATCATCATTATCAGAAAATTGAGGCGGAGAATACGTCGCCAAAGGGGGTGCAAGATCCACAATAATTCTTACAACATCGTAATCGCGTTCTAAGTCTAGGCTAATGGCCCCCCCATTCCAATCGATCATTCTTCTTTCGACAAAGGGTTGACCCTGATAAAGACCGTCCAGATGCACGTATTCTATCCAGACACGAGCGATTTCTCCAATATTTTCAATTTCAATGTCGACGGTTGTTTTTTCGTCGAGATCGTCGGCTGCGAGAAAGAAAACTGCCTGGTTGTCGTTGGAGAAAGCATAGAGAAAGGCATCAGAAGAGCCACGCGTTGAATCAAGACTCGTAGTGGAGATAAGGTTCATTCCTGGAAGAGATTCGGCCATCATTCCAAAGATGACACCTACGGGAGCGAGGGCGGTTGACTCCTCACCATTTAGTTGTTCAATGTATGCGATAGCCGTCCTCAGGTTTTCGGAAACTCCGATTCCCCAAACAGACGCTCCGGTAGCACCAAGCTCAAGCATCCCTGTAAAGAGCGACAACATGGAACTGACCGAAGAGAGAGCCATTCCACCCTCTGATGGATCTGGGCTCAGCCCGACAGTCTGATTTGGATTCGAAATTGATGACCACGCGGAGAAAAATATGTCGATATCATCGATTGATCCGCCTGCGGCTTCAATCGCCGCAATCATTAAATCCAATGATTCCCTTGGATTACGACCAGGTTCTTCAATATTACTTCCGAAGAATAGCCCTTGTTGCAGCGCATGCACACGTACAATGTCAACCTCCATCAGGAGGCTGGATAGGTCGGTCGTGGATTCGAGCTGTTCGAAATATCTAATTAACTCGCTTGTTCCGTCTGGTGTCTGCATCACTTGCAGACCTGCTTCAAATTCAACCAGCGGATTGCTAGTTCTAAAGTCTCGGATGGCCCGCAAAATTTCGGCTGATACAGGCCCGTAATTTTGTGCAGGATTAGTATAGTTTTCGTTTCCAATGTCAAGAATGAACCTCTCAGGGATAGGTCCGAACTCCTGACTTACATATAGCCTTTCGAGAAAATTTACTGTGTCTCTGTATGCATCTCCTGGCGACTCACTGTATCTTGCAGTTGGTAGTATCAACTCAAATGCGGCACCTGCCTCTATGGCATGTTCTAGGGCCTCACGGAAGCCCATCCGTCCGTTTGAAGCATCCGGGTGGAGCAGGTCAGGATAGCTGAGATCAAATAGGTAGGGAAGTGCAGGATCGAAGGAGAACTGCCCATTTGGTTCGATGCGATGCCAGCCTTCCGCGACACCTCCGCCTGGCCAACGCACCATTCCCAGATCTAGATCATCAAATAGAGTCTCAAATCCATTCTCTCGCTGGACGCTAGTGTTTATTGCTCCGAACATTTCCTCGGCAATAGTCACATCTGTACCAGAATAGAGGCTCTTTACTCTTTCATCTAAATTTATAGTAAAGCTGATACTCGGCATGCCTCGAAGCCCCCACAGTTATGGTTTTTCTCCTTGCTAAGGAGGCAGCATTGTTTGGAGAAGCGTTTGAAACAAAGTCGCCTTGGGGCAATTTTGTGAAGCTCACGCTCAATTGCAGAAGATATATAATTAAGATTATGGAAAATTGCTTTTTGGGCTTGATCTTTTGTTTGTGCCCTCTTGTTTTGCGAGTGGTTTTTCCGTAAACGACGTCTGGCCCGCACCTTTTGCTGATGCGTGTGATTTGAGACGCCCGTCCTGTTGTAGAACCGGATCTAAGTTTCTGCATGGAGACGGCACTGTTGCAGAACTGACGCTTGAGGCGTGCCTTCCCCCTTTCCCCGTTGGGTTCAGCCCACGCGCACGATCTCGGCGGTGCCGAGGGCCGAGAAGTGGTTCATGAGTGCGACGCGGATCTGGATTTCGCCATGCCCGCGCCTCATGTGTCGTGTTTCTTTCAGGGTTTACCACAGCTGAGGTGTTCTGAGAGTATGCTAAAGTGCTATCATGGCTCAGAAAAACCGCTAACGGTTTCGGGGGGAGAAATTCGGAGCAATTTCAGGAAAAAGGAAGGGGGGCATCCTTCTGGTACGAAAAAAACCTGCCCTGTTAGAGATGTGTTATATATGTGTTAAGGGCCTTTCCCAATCAAGTAATCCGTTCTTTTCACACGGGTTTCAGATGTTCCGAATGAGCCACCCGACTCCGAATCCCCGATCCCTGCGCTGGACGCATCCTGTGAATAACACTAGGGTCGACGCCAATAGATCCTCGAAACCTGAGTCGGGTCAGTGAGCCGTTCCATCGCCAATCCTGGGGCTCTCTTGCCCGATCGCCACCGTCAGGGAGATTTCTTCCTCTGCGGTATCTTAGATACCATTCCCAAGGATAACATGGCGACGATGGAGCATCCGATCTTCTCGCTGTCGACGCGCCCCGACCGGCGTAACCTGCGCTATGCCTATAATGACGTGGAGATCGAGGTCACGCCAAGCGTCAAGGGGCTGGCCAGGATCCATGACAAGGACATCCCGATCTACTGCATCAGCCAGCTAATGGCGCTGAACGCAGGCAAGACCGTCAGCCGGCGGCCGCATGGTCAGCGTGGCGGCGACGCTCTCGAACTGGCTCTATCGGGAGGTGATGGCGAAATTCGTCCTGACGCCGAGCCGGGACTATTTCCGCCTCAGAAAGCCGCTGGAACGCCGCATCTACGAAATAGCACACAAGCATTGCGGCCGCCAGGACAGCTGGCGCGTCTCGGTCGATCTGCTGCTCAAGAAATCCGGCTCGGCCAGCCCGCGGCGCGGCCTTCGCAAGATGTTGCGCGACATGATCGCGGCGGGTCACCTGCCCGATTACGAGATGGCGGAGGAGGAGGGCGACATGATACGCTTCTCCTTGCGCGATGCGGTGATCGAGGGCCCGGTTCGCGCCCCCCCGTGCTGCCCCCCGAGGCGCATGACGCCGCCCGCGCCCTGGCACCGGGATGGGATGTCCATGCGCTGGAGGCCGAATGGCGCAGCTTCTGGGCCACATCGGGCGGCTGCGCCGCAAAAGGCGCTGCTCGCCTGGGTGAAACAGCGCGTGGCGCGGTATGGCCTGAGGTGATCTGGTTTGCTAAAACGCTTAGCATCACGCGCTTGTGGAAAGTCGAGACCTCATGCAGATAGAAGATTCGCTCCTTCCCGGCGTGAAGGTGCTGACACCGCGCCGCTTTTGCGATCACAGGGGGTTTTTCTGCGAAAGCTGGAACAGCCAGACACTGGCGGATCAAGGGCTGCAATTTGATTTCGTGCAGGACAACCATTCATTTTCAGCAGAGGCAGGCACTGTGCGGGGGCTGCATTTCCAGGCACCCCCACAGGCCCAGGCCAAGCTGGTGCGCTGCGGGCGGGGGCGGCTTTTTGATGTCGCTGTTGATATCCGCAAGGGCGCGCCCACCTATGGCCACTGGTTCGGCACCGAACTGAGTTTCGACAACGGTCGCCAGATGCTGATCCCCGCGGGTTTCCTGCATGGTTTTGCCACCCGCGGCCCCGATACAGAGATCATCTATAAATGCACCGATTTCTATGCCCCCGAAACCGAGGGCGCGGTGCGCTTCGATGATCCTGATATCGCCATTGAATGGGGGCTGGAGAGTCTGACCCCGCTCCTGTCGGAAAAGGACGCCGCAGCCCCGGGGTTCGCGGATTTTGACAGCCCGTTCACTTGGGAAAGGGGCTGACATGAAACTGCTTGTCACCGGCGGAGCAGGGTTCATCGGTTCGGCGGTGGTGCGGTTGGCGGTGGCGCGGGGCCATGACGTCGTCAATCTCGACGCGCTGACCTATGCCGCCTGCCTGGAGAATGTGGCCTCTGTTTCGGGCAGCCCGCTTTACGCCTTTGAACATGTCGATATCCGCGATCGTTCTGCACTGGACACCGTTTTTGAACGGCATGAACCCGATGCGGTGATGCATCTGGCCGCCGAATCCCATGTCGATCGCTCCATCGACGGGCCGGGGGAATTCATCGAGACCAATATCACCGGTACCTATACCCTGCTGGAGGCCGCGCGGGCCTATTGGGTGGGGAGGCACCGGCCGGAGGGCTTTCGCTTCCACCACATCTCCACCGATGAGGTTTATGGCTCACTTGGTCCCGAGGGACAGTTCACCGAAGAAACCCCCTACGATCCGCGCAGCCCTTATTCGGCTTCGAAAGCGGCCAGCGATCACCTAGTGCGCGCCTGGGCCGAGACCTATGGCCTGCCGGTTCTGCTGACCAATTGCTCGAACAATTACGGACCCTTCCATTTCCCCGAGAAACTGATCCCCGTCGTGATCCTGCATGCACTGGCCGGTGACCCCATCCCGGTCTATGGCGCGGGTGAAAATGTGCGTGACTGGCTTTATGTCGAAGATCACGCCGATGCATTGCTGACCGTGTTGGAAAAGGGCGCGCCGGGCCGGTCCTATAATATCGGCGGTCAGAATGAGGCGCGGAATATCGAGATCGTGCAGATGATCTGTGCGATCCTGGACCGGACAAGACCCGAAAACAGACCCTATTCAAGGCTGATCACGCATGTTGCCGACCGGCCTGGCCATGATCTGCGTTATGCGATCGACCCCACCCGGATCGCTACGGAACTGGGCTGGTGCCCATCCGTGACACTGCAGGAAGGTCTGGAAAAGACAGTTCAGTGGTATCTGGAGAATGAGCCCTGGTGGCGCGCGATTCAGGCGCGCGATGGTGTGGGCAAACGTCTGGGAACGGCCGGATGATCCTGGTCTTCGGCAGGACGGGGCAGGTGGCGCGGGAATTGCAGGCCCTGGCGGATGTGACCGCGCTTGGCCGGGATCAGGCCGACCTGTGCGATCCTGCGGCCTGTGCCGCTGCGATTCACGCCCATGCGCCTGCCGCCGTGATCAATGCGGCGGCCTTCACCGGCGTCGATCGAGCGGAAACCGAAGAAGACATCGCAGCATCGGTCAACGGCGCGGCCCCCGGTGCGATGGCGCGGGTTTGCGCCGATCTGGGTATCCCGATCGTCCATATATCCTCCGATTACGTCTTTGACGGCTCGGGCACGGCCCCCTTTGGCCCGGATGCCCCCACCGGCCCGCTTGGTGCCTATGGCCGCAGCAAACTGGCCGGAGAAGCGGCGGTGCGCGGGGCAGGGGGTGTTCATGTCATTTTGCGCACCTCCTGGGTGTTCTCGGCCCATGGCGGCAATTTCGTGAAAACCATGCTGCGGCTTGGCGGCGAACGAGACATGCTGAACGTCGTGTCCGATCAGGTGGGCGGGCCAACGCCCGCGGGCGATATCGCCGCCGCATGTGTCTCTATTGCCAGACAATTGGCCAGGGATCCCGCCAAGACGGGCATCTATCACTTCGCGGGCACCCCCGATATTTCCTGGGCCGGTTTCGCGCGCGAAATCTTTCAACAGGCGGGGCTTTCCTGCACCGTCGCCGATATCGCGTCATCGCAATACCCGACGCCTGCCTTACGTCCGGCCAATTCCCGGCTAGACTGCAGCGAAACGGCCCGTGTCTTTGGCCTGGATCGCCCGGATTGGCGGGCGGGGTTGAAACGGATGTTAGGGCAGATCAAGGCGCAAGAGGCATGAGCAGACGCAAAGGCATCATTCTGGCGGGCGGTACCGGCACGCGGCTTTACCCGGTCACGCTTGGCGTGTCGAAGCAGCTCCTGCCGATCTATGACAAGCCGATGGTCTATTACCCGCTTTCGGTGCTGATGCTGGCGGGCATCCGCGACATAGCCGTCATCACCACGCCGCATGATCAGGACCAGTTCCGCCGCACTCTTGGCGATGGCCGCCATTGGGGGGTCGACCTGACCTATATCGAACAACCCGCGCCCGAGGGGCTGGCGCAGGCCTATCTCTTGGCCGAGGATTTTCTGGCAGGCCACCCTTCGGCCATGGTTCTGGGGGACAATATCTTCTTCGGCCACGGGCTGCCCAAGCTGATGGCCGCGGCCGATGCGCAGCCTGCGGGCGGCACGGTTTTCGGTTATCACGTGGCCGATCCCGAACGCTATGGCGTGGTGGCGTTCGACGGCGAAGGCAATGCCAGGGCGATTATCGAGAAACCGAAGGTCCCCCCGTCGAACTATGCCGTGACCGGGCTCTATTTCCTTGATGCGAGCGCACCGGACCGGGCGCGTGGCCTGACCCCATCAATGCGCGGTGAGGTCGAAATTGCCGACCTGCTGCAAACCTATCTGACGGACAACACCCTGTCGGTGCAGACCATGGGGCGCGGGTATGCCTGGCTCGATACCGGAACCCATGGCAGCCTGCTGGATGCCGGTAATTTCGTGCGCACGCTGGAATCCCGGCAAGGGCTGCAAGCGGGCAGTCCCGATGAAATTGCCTATGAACAGGGCTGGATTACCAGTGAAGATCTGCAGACACGCGCGCGGCTTTTCGGGAAAAGCAGCTATGGGCAGTATCTTCTGGGGCTTTTGTGATGCGGTGCCGTAACGGGAAAGCCCCAGAATGAAGCTGCTTTTCCTGCATCAGAATTACCCTGGCCAGTACCGGGAAATCCTGCATTGGCTGATCCGCCAGGGCGGGCACGAGATTGTCTTTCTGACCCAACGTGAGGGCGTGCCGGACACCCCCGGCGTCAGGATTATCCGCTACAGCCCGCATCACCGCCCAGCTGAAAATGCCTATGGCCTCAGCCGCTATTGGGAGGAATGCGCCGGCGCGGGCTATGGGGCGGCGCGGGCAGCCCAGGCGCTCGATAAGGAAGGGTTCAAGCCCGATGTGATCCTCGGCCATGTCGGATGGGGCGAGCTGACCTTTACCAAGACCGTCTGGCCCGACGTGCCGGTGATCGGGTTCTTCGAGTATTTTTTTCTGGCGCAGGGCGGATCGGTCGGGTTCGACCCGGAATTTCCAGTCAGCCCGCATATCCCCTTCATCATGCATGCCCGCAATGCGGTGAATTACATCAATCTGGAAACCGTGGATCTGGGGCAATCGCCGACGCTGTGGCAAAGAAACACCTATCCCGAAAGCTTCCATTCCAAGATCTACACCTGCCATGACGGCATCCGCAGCGACCTGCTGCGGCCCAACCCGGAAGCCTCGGTGATGCTGGACCGGTTGGGGCGTGCCGTCACCCGCGGCGATGAGATCTTCACCTATATGGCGCGCAACATGGAGCCTACGCGCGGGTTTCACACCTTCATGCGCGCGCTGCCCCATATCCTTGACGCCCGACCGAATGCACGGGCGCTGATCATCGGCGGCAACGAGACCTCCTATGGCAAGAAAAGCGCGGAGGATGGCGGCTATCGTGCCCAGATGGAGCGCGAGGTGGGCGACAGGGTGGATTGGAGCCGCGTGCATTTCCTGGGCCGGGTGCCCTATGCCGATTACCAGAAGATCATCCAGATCAGCCGCTGCCACATCTATCTGACGGTGCCCTTTGTCCTGTCGTGGTCACTGTTGGAGGCGATGTCGATGGGGGCCACCATCGTGGCCTCGGACGTGGCCCCGGTGCGCGAGGCGATGGCGCATGGCAAAACCGGGCTGCTGGTCGATTTCTTCAACCCCGAAGCGCTGGCGGCCCAAGTGGCCGAGGTTCTGGCCGCCCCTGAGGATTATGCCCATCTGGGGGCTGCCGCGCGCACCCATATCGTTGAGAATTACGATTTCCTGACCCGCTGCCTGCCGGTTCACATCGAGCATATCAACGCGCTGGCCCCGCAGGTGCGCCCGATTGCCTTGCCAGGCGCGTGATCCGTCAGAATCTGCCGGCGCTACGGGCCAGACCAAAGACGCTGCCCACAAGACCGAAGATCGTCTGGACCGAGCGGACCGGGCTTTCGGTCGCCAGCACCAGATCGCCGGAATTAATGCGGAAATTGCGGGCTGAAAACAGGCCGTCCGACGTGGTCAGATCCAGCGTGAAGACAACACGTTCCATGCGCGGGCCGCGTTCGCCTGCACGCAGCGCGGATGCGGGATATTCGCGCAGGATCAGGATGCCTTCGGGGTCGGCGCGGCTAGAATTGACACCGCCGATGATCGCCATCGCATCAAGCGCGGTCACGATATCCTGCTCAAACGGGTGCTGATCCTGGCGGCCCGCCGCTCCGAGTGACAGGAAATACCGCCGGTCGTTCTCGACGATCACCTGGTCGCCCCCGACCAGCCTCGTGTCGAGATTGGGCTCGGAATAGAGCCGGGTGATCGAGGTGCCAAAAAGATTGCCCTGCCGCATCAGCCTGATTTGCGGATTGTTCAGATCGGAGCGCACACCACCGCCCTCTGAAATCAGGCTGAGTACGGTATAGGACCGGTCGGGCAGCGGATAGGATCCGGGCGAGGATACGCCGCCGACCAGATCAACCGAATTTCCCCGGCCCGCCGCCATGGAAAGCTGCACCTGCGCCGATGGCACAATCGCCTCCAGTTCCGATTGCAGCCGCACGCGTGCCGCCTGCGGCGACATCCCCGCGATGCGTGTATCGCCGATATAGGGCATGAAGATCGTGCCATTGGCCGCGACGCGCATTTCCTCAAGCCCCACGACCCGCTGTTCGGGCGCGGTCAGCAGGGAATTGTCATTGCTGTCCCAGATCGAGATCGAGACCATATCACCGGGCGCGATGATCTGGCTGCGCGAGCCGGCGCTGGTGGTGATCCAGTTCAGTTCAGGTTCGCCGGTGACCGGCCATTCGGCCAGTGCCGGCAGAAAGGCGCGGGTGACGGGGTAAATGGCGAACTCGGCTTCGGCATTATCAGCGCCCCCGATGATTTCGCGTTCCATCCCGGCCCCGCGGGGCAGCGAGCAGGCTGCCAGAAGCAGAAACAGGCCCACAAACCCGCTCATCCGCGCAAATCGTGTCATCGTGTCCATACGCCCGCTGTATATTGAAGATCCGCCCTGTTTCGACGCAAATTACGGGAAGTGTTCAAAGGGTCAATGACTTCGGTGCAGAAAGGTCATTCTATGCGGGTTTTGGTTCTGGGGGCCACAGGTCGGATCGGGCGCATGATGCAGTGGGCCTGGGCGAATACGGCCGGGATCTCCCCGCTCTGGCAAACAAGGGAAAATGCCCCTCCGGGCTGGATAGGCTGCGATATCCTGCACGACCCCGAGGGGCTGAAGACCGCCTGCGTGCGCGCCGATGTGATTCTGACGCTGGCCGGTGTCACGCCGGCCCCGGGGGCTGATATGGACCAGAACAGCGCATTGGCGCTGGCGGTGCAGCGGGCCGCCGGGGGTCGGCCGCATCTGCTGGCGTCTTCCGCCGCTGTTTACGGACGCGCGGGCGGGCCCTGCCGGGAAAGCGACACCGTGCAGCCCGCGGCACCTTACGGGGCTGCCAAGCTGGCGATGGAGCGGGCCGTGCTGGCCGAGGGCGGGCCGGTCACCTGCTTGCGTATCGGCAATGTCGCGGGTGCCGACCAGATTTTGGGCCGCGCCGGGCAGGGCGAGACACGCGCCCTCGATCGCTTCCCCGATGGTCGCACGCCCCGGCGCAGTTATATCGGCCCGGCCACACTGGCGCGGGTTCTGGCGGATCTGGCAAAGGCGGCGGGGCAGGGCAGGGCGCTGCCCGGCATCCTCAATGTTACGGCCCCCGGCACGGTCGAGATGGCAGCACTGCTGGATGCCGCCGGCTGCCCGTGGATACCGCGGGCGGCACCGCCTGATGCAATTGCCGAGGTCGCTCTGGACATCGCCGCCCTCAGCCGCTTTACTCGACCGGATTCCGCAACGGGCACCGCCGCCGCCCTCGTGGCCGAGTGGCGGGCCTATCAAAAGGCTGCACTCCCCCTGACATGACCTGGCGCAAACGCATCTTCGATCTCTTTTTCGCCAGCCTTCTGGTGATCATCCTGGGCCCGATCATCCTGTGGTTGATCTGGATGATCTGGCGGCGCGAGGGTGGGCCGGTCTTTTATGCCGCCGAGCGCATGAAAACACCGACGCAAAGCTTTCACCTGTGGAAGTTCCGCACCATGAGCGTCGTGGAGGATGACAGCGGCGTTTCAGGTGCCGACAAGGCAGCGCGGGTCACGCCCACCGGTGCCTGGTTGCGGCGACGCAGGCTCGATGAGTTTCCGCAACTGTGGAACATCCTCAAGGGAGATCTGAGCTTCGTCGGCCCCCGCCCCCCCTTGCGCGAATATGTCGACCGCTTTCCCGAGATCTACGCGCAGGTGCTGCAAAGCCGCCCCGGCGTCACCGGACTGGCGACCGTCGCCTTTCACAAGCATGAGGAACGGCTGCTTGCGCCCTGCACCACGGCGGAAGAGACCGATGCCGTCTATTGCCGCGTCTGCATCCCGCGAAAGGCCCGGCTCGACCTTATCTATCAACGCAATCAAAGCACCTGCTACGATTTCGATCTGGTGTTTCAGACCATCGGCAACCTGTTCCGGCGGCGTCAGGGTTGATCGGCCGGTCCCCGGGGCGCGCGGCTCCGATGGACAGGCTCGGGCCGTAGAGATACATCTGCGCCCGCCCCCCGGTGAACTTGTGGGGTTGTGATTGTAACGGACCGCTGGTCCAGACGAAGGGCAGTAGCCGTGCTGAACCGTTTTCGGGGGTTATATGTGCGCTATGCGGCGCATCACCGGAATGGCGAGGCGGCAGAGGACATGCCGCGCCGACGCGCGCCCATGCCGCTGCGGTTCCTGGTTGACGGGGCAAAGGCGCTGCCGGCGGTGCTGTGCTGGTTTGCCACCCGCGATCCGGTTTGGCGCGCGCGGGTGAAAGCGCGGTTGCATCTTGATGTAACACCGGTAGCCCTGCCGATGGATGACCGCCTTTTCCCGGCGCAAACCCTTCCCGCCCCCCCCCCGGATGACACTCCGGTCACCATCGTGCTGCCAGTCTATAACGCCTTTCATCTACTTGAGGAGGTGCTGGCCCGCATCGAGAACAACACCGACCAGCCCTGGCATCTGATCGTGGTCGAGGATTGTTCAACCGAGCCCGAGGTTCGCCCCTTCCTGCGTGATTGGGCCGGGGTGCGGCAGGGCAATGTCACGCTTCTGGAAAACGCCGGGAACCTGGGTTTCATCGGCAGCGTCAACAAGGGCCTCGTCCTGGCGCGGGAGCGTGGCCATCCGGTCATCCTGCTCAATTCGGATGCGCTGGTGCCCGACGGGTGGGCCAGCCGTCTGATTGCGCCGCTTTTGCGCGATGCGGGCGTGGCCAGTGTCACACCGATGTCCAATGATGCCGAAATCCTGTCGGTGCCCGAGATCTGCACCCGCGGTCGGCTGGCCCCGGGTGAAGGCGATGCGCTTGATGCATTGGCCCGCCAGTTCGATCCGCGGGCGATCCTGCCTGAGATCCCCACCGGGGTCGGGTTCTGCATGGCCATCAGCGTGGATTTCCTGGCCCTCGTGCCGGGTTTCGATCCCGCCTTTGGCCGCGGCTATGGCGAAGAGGTTGACTGGTGCCAGAAGACCCGCGCGCTTGGCGGGCGGCATCTCGGCCTGCCAAGCCTCTTTGTCGAACACCGGGGCGGGGAAAGCTTTGGAGCAGAGGCCAAACAGGCTCTCTTGCTGCGAAATGGTGCCATATTATCGAGCCGGTATCCGCAATTTGACCGCGAGGTGCAGGATTTCATCCGCATCGATCCGCTGATCTCTCCTCGTCTGGCGCTGGCGGTCGCCTTGCTGTCGGGTCGGGCCAGGGGGCCGGTGCCTATCTATCTGGCGCATAGCCTCGGCGGCGGGGCTGAACATTTTTTGCAACGTAAGATCTCTGCCGATCTGAGGCGCATAGGTGGTGCGATCGTGGTGCGCGTAGGCGGCGATGAGCGGTTCCAGCTGGAGATTCGTCTGCCGGAAGGGCAGGTAGCAGGAACAACCAGTAATCTATATTATGTTAAACATCTACTGAATCCGATCGGATCCCGCCGGATCGTCTATTCCTGTGGCGTTGGGGATTTGGACCCCGCTACATTGCCAGATGTTCTGTTGAACCTTTGCCGCGCGGAGGACGGTGACCGGATCGAGGTCCTGTTTCACGACTTCCTGCCCGTGTCACCATCCTATTGCCTTCTGGATCAGGACGGAACGTATCGCGGTCCCATCGCTCCTGGCCGAACAGATCCGGCCCATTCCACCCATCGCCCTGATGGTTCTGCTGTCAGCCTGACGGCTTGGCAGGCGGGCTGGGGCAAGCTGCTGGCTGCCTCGGATCGTGTTACCGTGTTTTCGCAGGATAGCCGCGCCCAGGTGCTGGCGGCCTATCCCGAGTTGGACAAGAAGCTGAGCGTTGAGCCGCATGAGCCGCTGGCCGAGGTTCCGCATCTGCCCTCCCCTGCCCCCGGCAAGACCGTGATCGGGGTTCTGGGCAATATCGGCTACCAGAAAGGCGCGGGCCTTCTGGACGATCTGGGCCGCCGCCTGCGCGCGCATTCCGACATGTCGCTGGTTCTGGTTGGCAATATCGACCCGGCCTACACCCTGCCCCGGTCGGTGCCCATTCACGGCGATTATCGGCTGGAGGAAATCGCCGCCCTGGTCGCGCGCTATGGGATCACCTGCTGGCTGGTCCCTTCGATCTGGCCGGAGACCTTTTCCTACACCACGCACGAAGCGCTGGCGACGGGCCTGCCGGTCTATGCCTTCGATATTGGCGCGCAGGGCGGTGCCGTGGCGCAGGCCGAAAACGGACATCCAATTCGTTTTGCACCCGGGGTGGATTTGGTTCAGAACATTATCGATACGATCGACCCAACGCGCAGGTACACCAGGTGAGCACCGTCTCCGTCCCGAATTCCCGACTCCGATCCGTTGGTGTCGAGGTGTTGCGGCGCAATGGCGCGCGCGCGATCACCTTGCCGCGCGACACCCGGATCGAGGCTCCCGCCAGCCTGAAATGGACTGAATATGTGCATTCGCTGCATCTCGGCGCGTTTTCGTATCAGGTGTCGGGGTATTGTTTCGGGGCCCGGATCGGACGCTATTGTTCCTTCGGGGAAGATGTGCAGATCGGGCGCCAAAACCACCCGATGCACTGGGTTTCGACAAGCCCGGCCTTCTACCTGGGCGACCGGCTTTTTGATCTGGGTGACGGGTTCGAAGGTGCCGAGGGTTACCACAGCTACAAGTTCAATTTCGAAGGCCCCCCCCACGAAGGCCAGGATCACCCGGATCGGCAATGATGTCTGGATCGGGCACGGGGCCTATATTGTGGCGGGCGTGACCATCGGCGATGGGGCGGTAGTGGGTGCCCATGCCGTGGTTTCCAAGGATGTTCCGGCTTACGCCGTGGTTGCGGGCAATCCGGCGGTGATCAAGCGATGGCGTCTGCCGCCGGGCCAGGTCGCGGCGATGCTGCACCTGAAGTGGTGGCGCTACGCACCATGGCAACTGGCGCATCTCGATCCGTCGCAGCCACAAAAATTTCTGCAGGGCCTGCGTGAAATGGCGGATGAACCGGTCTTTGCCCCGTTGGTCTTTTCTGCAGCAGACGATCTGGCCTGCCCCCCCCTGCCTGCAGTCATGGGTTCCAGATATCCCGCAAATAGCGCGTGATGAATTCCGCGTTGATCGCGCCGGCCTGCCGGGTCAGCCTGGGCGCGGGCAGGTGTTCGGGTGGCGTCAGGCCAAAGAACCGGGCTGCGCGAGAGACCACATCCAGAGGGTTGTCGATGAGATCCTCATACGTGACATGGCCATAGCCGAACCCGAACACCTTTGCCGCCGCGCGCATGGATTCGTTCTGAATGGCGATCCAGTCGTGCCGCCTGTCGATATCCGCCCTGTCAAAAGATGCATCTGATTGCTTGGCCTGCCAGGCCGTCCATTGCTTGGTCTGATCGGCGATGGAAAAGGACACCGCCTGCGACAGCGTATCGCGCCGCGTGATATGCAGCACCCGCACCGAGGGATACATCCGCACGATACCAAGCCGGTAGAGCATGGCGACCTGTTCAACACCGGCCTTGAACCCGTGCCTGGCCGCTCCGATCGATACCTGCCGAATGTAGTCCGGAAAGCTCTGGATTCCCTGATCGCACGAGACTTTTGTCACGACGTCATGGTTCAATTGTTCATGAAACCCGTTCGCGCCTTTCGCAGCGCGCAGATGCTCCGCCAGCAGGTTCGATCCGCACCGGTTGGTAAACCCGATCAGCATCAGTGGCGAGGTAAAAACCGCAGGCCCGTCATAAGTGCAATTTGCCTTGAAGAGCTTCCTCAGAATTTTCTCGTGCGAGCACTCCTGGGAGAGTGTTTTGTAAATCATGGCCTCTCGATTCTCCTGCCATCATCCGTACCGGGATCAATAATTGATAATGTCGCGGTGATAGCGCCGCAGGAACACAAGCCCGAAAACCAGCAATGTCAGGCTCAGCCCGAAGACATATGCAGGCGATACATATGTGGCCTCGTAGCTTACGTAAAATGCCGAACGCATGGTGCCGATCACATGAACCAATGGATTGTACCAAAGATAGGATCGGTAGGGCTCAGGGATCGTTTCAAAGAGAAAGAAGATGCCCGAAATGATGAACAGCGGACGGTTCACGATGCTCCAGATCTGCTGCCAGATCGGAAACAGCGAAATCAGAACGGAATTCATCACGCCAATTCCCAGGGCCAGGCTTGCGGCCATCGCATAGGACAGCACGATCCGGTCGATTTCCAGCGTGGTGCGGGTCTCGAACAGCAGCAGCAGGCCGGAAAGCACCACATATCCGACCAGAAGCTGGGTCAAAACATTCAGGATGAACCGGGCCAGGATTGCATCGACATAGGTGACGCTTGGATAGACCAGAAGCTGACGAGAGAAATTCAGCGATTGCGATAGCTTGCCGCTGATATCGCCGTAGAACAGAAAGGGGATCATGCCGGTGGCGTAGAAGATCGGAAAATTCGTGCCGATCGGCGGATTTCGAAAGCCTACCGAAAAGACGAAGGATAGCACCGCAATCCCGGCGGCGGGTTCAAGAACGGCCCAGAGATAGCCCCCCGGCGACCGGCCGTAGGTCGTGCTCATTTCCCGCAGGACCAGCGCGGCGATGGCATGAACGGTCGGCAACCGGTGCCGTGTGCGCACCGGCTTGAGCGCGGCAGAGGCAGCACCGTCCGTAGCAGAAATCATGTTACACCGGCACAGGAAAGCTGGAAAAAGATCAGACCTTTATGTAGCAGGGGTCAACGAGATACAATCAATCTCTCCAATCCCGAGGCGATCCAGAGCGTGCCCAACCCCCAGAATCCACCGTCGGCTCCCGGCCCGCGCACGCTGAGCCCGCTTGCCGAGGTACAAGGTGGTTCCGGCGCGCAGCCCAAGCCGGTCGCCGGGCAGCACCCTGCCCCCAGGCCGGTGGCCGGCCCGGCCCGGCCCAAGCGGCGGCACTGGATGGTTCTGGCTTCGTTTCTGGTCATGGTCGCGCTGCCGATGGCGATGAGCGCCTGGTATCTCTGGGCCCGGGCGGCGGATCAATATGCCTCGCGGGTCGGATTTTCGGTGCGCACCGAGGAGGCGAGCTCTCCCATCGAGTTTCTGGGCGGTATCACCAGCCTGTCGGGTTCCAGTTCCACGGATACCGATATCCTCTATGAATTCCTGCAAAGCCAGGAGTTGGTGACCCGCATCGACGCTGCGCTGGATCTGCGCGCCATCTGGTCGCGGGCCGATCCCGATATCGACCCGATCTTCGCCTACGACACCTCCGGCACGATCGAGGATCTGGTCGATCACTGGGGCCGCATGGTACGGATCTATTATGATGGCGGCACCCGGTTGCTCGACCTGGAAGTGCGCGCCTTCACCCCCGATGATGCCCAGGCCATCGCGCAAATGATCTTTGAGGAAAGTAGCGCGATGATCAACGCGCTCTCGGCCATCGCGCGTGAGGACACAATCGGCTACGCCCGTGCGGAGCTGGAGCAGGCCGAGGTGAGACTGACCGAAGCACGCGTGGCCCTGGCCGAATGGCGAAACGCCAACCAGACCATCGACCCCACGGCGGATACGCAAGGCCAGATGGGCCTGGTGACCAACTTGCAGGCGCAACTGGCCGAAGCCCTGATCCAGCTTGACCTGCTGCAGGAAACAACCACCCGCGAGAACGACCCCCGCATCACTCAGGCCAGGCGTCTGATCACGGTGATCGAGGACCGCATCACCGCCGAACGCGCCGTGCTCAGCACCAGCCTCGACGGGCAGTCGGGCATTGCCGATCTGGTTGGCGAATATGAACGGCTGCTGGTCGATCAGGAATTTGCCGAACGTGCCTATACGACCTCGCTCGCGGCCTTCGATTCCGCGCGCAACGAGGCAAGGCGGCAAAGCCGGTATCTGGCTGCCCATGTTCGCCCGACCCTGGCGGAGCGGGCCCAATATCCCGATCGGCCGATGACCCTGGCGATGATCACCCTTTTTGCTTTCCTGATCTGGGCGGTTGTGGTTTTGCTGGCTTACAGCTTGCGGGACCGGCGCTGACGGGCGGCTCACCATGATAGAATTCCGCAACCTGCGAAAGGAGTTCGTGCTGTCAGGCCAGCGCAAGCTCGTGATCGACAATCTTAGCATGCGGGTGGCTTCGGGCGCGTCCGTGGCGCTTCTGGGCCGCAATGGGGCCGGAAAATCCACGCTTCTGAAGATGATTGCGGGCACGATGGACCCGACCTCGGGTGAAATCCTGTCGGATGGTACGATCTCCTGGCCGGTGGGTTTCGCTGGCTCTTTCCACCCGGATCTGACCGGGGCGCAGAACGTCAAATTCGTGGCCCGGATCTACGGGGTCGACACCGATGCGCTGGCCGCCTTCGTCGAAGATTTCACCGAATTGGGCCTTAGTTACCACATGCCGATTCGCGGCTACTCATCGGGGATGAGATCGCGCCTCTCTTTCGGGGTTTCCATGGGGATCCCCTTCGACACCTATCTGGTCGATGAGGTGACATCCGTGGGCGATGCCGCGTTCAAGACAAAGAGCAGTGCGCTCTTCAACGAACGTATGCGCGATTCAGGATCGTTCGTGGTCAGTCACAGCATGCCGCAGATCCGCGAACTGTGCGATGTCGGTATCGTCCTCGAACACGGCCGCGCGATCTATTACGAGGATCTGGAGGCGGCCATCGCCCACCATCTGAACAACATGGCCGTCTGAGCGGCCCCCTGTCCGCTTCCTCCAATCCCCTTCGTTTCAGACGATGGCGAACATGTCGGTATCGAATTCGCTGAGGATCGTGTTTTCAAACTGGATTGTTGTGCCGTTATCGGTGAGCAGGACATCGTCGCCGACCTGGGTGAGGGCCGCGATCAGCGCATTGGCACTGGCATAGCTGGAATTCTCGATCTGGACGGTATCCCAGGCCTCCATATCGGCGATGGTCTGGGTGCCGCCATCGCTGGTGTTGAACACGAAGGTATCGGCACCAATGCCGCCAAAGAGGATGTTGTCGCCCGCGCCGCCGGCCAGCCGGTCACCGCCCTGGCCGCGCATCCAGGCCTCCAGCGGGTCTGCACTGTTGCTGCGGAACTCGGGGCTCTGGGCAAAGCCCCGGACCACCTCGGCCCGGGTCATGGCACCGCTGTCGAGCTGATTTACCCAACTTGCCAGCCCCCCGGCATCGGGGGCGCGGTCCAGCACGTTGTTATAGAGCAGGGTGACGAACTGGCTGTTGGTGGTGGCCCCATAGGTGGCCTGGAACTCGGGCGAATTGACGAAGCCCGAGACCACGGAAAGGTAATCGGCACCTGCCGCCAGCGCCTCGGTCCAGCCGTCGAAGCCGCCCGCATCGGGGCTGCGATCAAGCGTTGCCTGGTAGAGGCGGTAGACATCGTCCGACCAGTCAGCCTGATAGCCGGCGCGGCTGAAATTCAGGGTCCCGGCCTGGGTGTTGGCCCTGAATTCGGGGCTTTCGGAGAAGCCTATCACCACCTCGGCCCGGGTCATGGCACCGCTGTCGAGCTGATTTATCCAACCTGCCAGCCCCCCGGCATCGGGGGCGCGGTCCAGCACGTTGTTATAGAGCAGGGTGACGAACTGGCGGTTGGTGGTGGCCCCATAGGTGGCCTGGAACTCGGGCGAATTGACGAAGCCCGTGGCGACCTGTTGCAGGGTAGTGGCCCCGCTGAGCAGCTGAGCGGTCCAGCCGCTATGCCCGGCGGCATCGGGCACGCGGTCGAGCGTCGCCTGGTAGAGCCGGAACACCTGGGCCGCCACCGGGTCATAGATACTGTCCTCGGTCTCGCCATGCAGGAGGTCATTACCGCCATCGCCATCCAGCGTGTCCGACCCGTCACCCCCAAAAAGACTGTCAGCACCGCCAGCACCGGAAAGGGCATCATTGCCGGTATTGCCGGAGATCCGGTTCGCGACACTGTTGCCCAGAACGGTATCATTCCCCGATCCTGCGATGTAGTTTTCGATCACCGTGCCGCGTGCGACGACGACATTGCCGATCAGGCCGCGCACATTCCAGATACCTTCCGCATTCAGGTCAACGCTCTGGCTGGCGGTGTCGGTACTCAGGTTGACCGTGTCTGTGCCGCTGTAATCATAAAGGGTCAGTGCAACCGGTTGGCTACCGTAGTAATCGTTGGGGTCCTGGCCGGACGATTGGGCATCGAACAGGATACCCAGATAGCCGCCAATGGTTTGACCGACGCCATAGACCGTGTCGCCTGCCGTGGAAGAGCCATCACCCGGCGCGCCATAGAGGTTCTGGATTGCGATGATATCGGCAATCATGGCGGTGACCGGCTGGCCATAGCTCGCATTCACGAAAGTGTTCTCGGTCTGCGAGAAGTAGGACATGAGCGAGACCTGATAGCTGTCATTGACGAAGGTCTCATCCACCCCATAGGTGGCAGCGCCATTGTAATCGCCCTGATGGCCGAGCCCGAGCGCGTGGCCGATCTCGTGCAGATAGGTCGAGAAGGAATAATCGTCGATTTGCGTACCGTAGCTGGCCAGCCAGGAGGTCGAGACATTGACGATGGCCGATTGGGTGATGCCGCCGATGGAATAATAGCTGGAATAGGCCCCGGGCTGATTGTCACTGAAGGCGATCTGGGCGGGCCCGGTGACTTCGGAGAAGCTAATATCGGCGACCCGTTCCCAGGCTTCCATCGCCCATCGGGCAAGCCGTTGCCCATCTGCCGAAAGCGCGCTGATATTGACGGTGATGACATTGCTGATGGAGG
>Ga0316205_10002125_pt1 | contig 21627 bp, 18 predicted proteins | sample 3monthpyrite_MG_FD_204941 | JGI IMG/M metagenome (GOLD analysis project Ga0316205, IMG submission 204941) | Microbial mat bacterial communities from mineral coupon in-situ incubated in ocean water Damariscotta River, Maine, United States -... | ecosystem: Environmental > Aquatic > Marine >... | reverse complement strand
TGAGGTTGGGCTGGAGATGCACAGAAATGCGCATATCTACACCCTGCCCTGCATTGCCGGCCATGTGGGGGCCGATGCAGCAGCGGTTGCGCTTTCCGAAGCGCCAAATCTGTCTGATGATCTGGTATTGATTGTTGATGTCGGCACTAATGCCGAAATACTGCTGGGCAACAAAGACGGTGTGCTGGCCTGCTCCTCGCCCACCGGCCCGGCTTTTGAGGGGGCGCAAATATCCAGCGGCCAACGCGCCGCGCCAGGGGCGATTGAGCATATCCGCATCGGGGCGGATAAAGAACCGGTTTACAAAGTCGTCGGCTGTGATCTGTGGTCGAATGATGATGGATTTTCCGACGCGGTGCTCGGCTCGGGCATCACAGGCATATGCGGCTCCGGCATTATCGAAGCGATTGCCGAAATGCGGATCGCCGGTATTGTTGACGCCTCCGGCCTTATTGGCGCAGCAGAGCAAACCGGCACGAGCCGCTGTATTACCGATGGTCGCACAAATGCCTATGTGATTTACGAGCCGGAAGACGGCCCCAAAATTACCGTTACCAATGGCGATGTTCGGGCCATTCAGTTGGCCAAAGCCGCGCTTTATGCAGGGGCCCGCTTGCTGATGGACAGGCTTGAAGTTGATAAAGTTGACCGCGTCGTGCTTGCGGGCGCATTTGGTGCGCATATTTCGCCAAAACACGCAATGGTTTTAGGGATGATCCCCGATTGCCCGGTTGAGAAAGTAACCTCGGCCGGCAACGCGGCTGGCACTGGCGCGCGCATTGCGCTCCTTAATCTCGCGGCCCGAAGCGAGATCGAAGCCACCGTCCGCGAGATCGAAAAGGTAGAGACCGCCGTAGAGCCAGCCTTTCAGGAACACTTTGTCAGCGCCACCAACATCCCGCACGCCACAGCACCATTTAGCGGCTTAAGGGCCACAACCCCGCTGCCCGATGTGAGCTATAATGTGTCCAGCGGTCCGCGCAAAAGGCGTCGTCGCACCTAGTTAGCTGGTTAAGCTGTCTATCGCCGCAAGCGTCCGCTCCACCGCCCCTACGTGGCTGGCGTTAAACATCTCTGTCGCCCGCTGCTTTTGGGCCATTTCTGCGGGGTCACCATAACTCTGAATTTGCGAGACCATTTCCGGAATTGTGTTGACCGACACCAAAGCTCCGGCCTCAATCGCCTCAAATGCCGGAAATTCTATTGTCCAGATATTGGGGCCGACCAGCACCGTTTTTTTAAGCGCCAGAGGCTCGATAATATTATGTGCGCCGGTGGGCACAAACCCGCCGCCGACAATCACAATATCGGCCAAAGCCAGATAAAAAAACATTTCGCCAAGGGAATCTCCCAGCAAAATATCGGTATCACCAAATGAAACTCCGGCAGAGGGCTGTAGCGCCGCATCAAAAAGTCCGCTGCGTTTGCTGACCTGAAACCCTGAGCCACCCAGCATTTCGCTCACCTTATCAAATCGCTCCGGCGCTCTTGGCACATAGACAAAAAGGGGCAAGGCTTGGCCTACTGCGCTATAACGGTCACGCAGGGCTTTGATCATCTCGATATACTGCGGGTCTTCGCCCTCCACCACGCTGGCCAGCGTGATTATTCTCCGGTTGGCCAAATGGGCACTGTGCCGATCAATGAAATCTGCGGCGCGGGCAACCATATGGGGCGGAATGGCTTGGTCAAACCGCAATTCACCGGTCATCACCACATTTTTCGCGCCAAATGCCTTGAATCGAGCGGCGTCAGGGTCTGATTTGATGAACATGCCGGTAAACCCTGTAACCAACTGCCGCCGCAACCCGTATTTGCGGTCGTCACGTTGAAAGCTCTTCTCGGGATAGTGGCCGTTGCACATAAAGAGTGGCACATTGTGACGATGCGCACTGGCGATCATACGCGGCCACAGTTCGATCTCCATCACCAAGCCATATTGAGGCGTAAACGCCTTGAAAAAGCGCCTAAAAACCCAGTCAAATTCAAAGGGGACGTAAACCGGAATGAGCGTGTTTGATTTGCAGGCTTCCGGAAACATCGAAAGTGCAGCAGCCCGGCCCGCTGGTGTAAAATGGGTGGTCACAATCGTATCACCGCGCTTTAACAGCGCCCTGATAAGCGGCGCGGCGGCGCGCAACTCGCCAAGCGATACCGCGTGTATCCAAACACAGTTTTCTTGCGTTGTCGGGTAGCAGCCAAAACGCTCCAATAAATGCTGGCCATAGCGCGGATCACGCCGCGCGCGGATACGAATGTAAAGCAAAACAACCGGGAAAAGCACAGCCATGAGCACGGCGTATAGAACCAACGCAACGCGCATAGAAAATGTCGGAAACGGCTTTGGCTTTTCTCTTGGCATTTATCGGCCCTGTCCGCATCGTGCAACGCAGAGCATCTTTCGGTGAAGCCGCAAGTTTTTCTCAGTTCCAGCCATTTTCATCCCGATTAATGCTTCAAAAAGCTGGCTACAGGAAATTGAGTGTATTGGCCACACAGTTTTATTCCGCCCGGCTATTCCCTATTTAAACATACCAACCAATGCCGATTTCACAACAGAGCTCGCTTTGGGCCGGCGGACAGCCTCAAATCCCATCGGGCGGCATATTTCCATTGCGGCCACGCCCACCCGCGCGGTGAGGGTGCCGTTTATCACCCCTTCGCCAAAGCGCCGCGAGATTTTTGAAAGCGCACCGCCGCCAACCATTGAGCCTATCATATCATCGCCGATTGCCACCGCGCCGGTGGCAACCAAGTGGCCGGCCACCCCGCGAAGCAGTCGCCAAGATCCCATAAATCCGGCCCTGCCGCCATAGATCGCCGCAATCCGCCGGATCATCCTTACGTTGCTCGACAGTGCCACCAGCACATCCACCAATGCCAGCGGCACAAGCGCTGTCGCGGCTGCCACCTGCCTAGATGCAGCTTCGACCTCCAGCCGCGCCATCGCGTCCAGTGGTGTCATCAGGGTTTGCTCGGCAAAATCCAGCAGCGCGTCGGCATCCAGAATGTCATCCTTTTGCTCATTCACCGCCGCGCGCGCCCAGCGAAGCTCGGGACGGCCGCGATAAAGCACGTCCAACCGGCTGAGCAGCTTAACAGCATGTGTGCGCTCACCGCTAGCGCGCGCTTCAGCCGATTCCTCCCGCAGGGTGTCGATTTTGCGCAATCGGGCAAAGCCGGCAAGCTCGCGCAATATCCCGATAACCAGCACCAAAACCACAATGCCTGTCAGCGCCAATGCCGCCCGCCCAAGCCAGATATTGCGCGCCAGCAGCCCTGCTACAAAATCCCACGCCGCAAGCGAGAGCGCCATGCCCAGCAGCACAACAACCGCCGCCCAAAATACCCGCAAAAGCCAGCTTTTCGGCTTGGCCGCCGCTTTGGTCAGCCGCTGCATTGTTGCGGTTTCCGGCTCGGGCACCGGCGCGGCTTCGTGTGGGGCCGGGGCGGCTGTGAGCGCTTCTGCATCCAGCATCACTGGTTTGCGGGGGTTAGACATTCGGGGCCTCCATTGGCTTCCATTCCATGCACACATCCGGCAAGTTTTCTTCGTTATCCGAACCATCACCGCGGGCGGTTTCCACAAACCCCTCCCGCGCATAAAACCGTTGCGCCGCTTCGTTTTGCGCCAAAACCCACAGCATTAGCCCCTCGGGACTGGCGCATTTTGCGCGATCAAGCAGCCGCTTGCCAAGCCCTTTGCCGCGTGCGCCCGGCATCAGATAAAGGCAATCAAGATACCCGTTCTTGAAGGCCACAAACCCCTCGGTGCCGCTCGCCCCGTTGGCCACCAGCACGGTTCCGGCGTCGATCCTGTCCTGCATCGTTTTTTCGGTTGCGCTCTCGGGAGCATGGTTTGGAAACCACGGCGTTTCCATAATCCATGCGTGCAAAATCGCCGAGCACGCCGCCGCATCAGAAAGAGTTGCTGCTTTGATCACAGCTTATCCCCCAGCAAAAACTGCACGGCTCTATCCATGCGAATATGGGCCAGCCCGTGCGGCGCCTTTTCCCCGGCTTTTGGCGGCGCAAAATTAGGCAGATTATAGTCGATGTCGTCGGGCCATTCCGCCACACCTTGCTGTGCGGGCGACAGCAGCCGCGCAGGGTCTGCCGGCAGGTCTCCGGGGTGTAGCGCCACCTCTTTGCCGCTCTTAAGCAGTGTGCCGCGCACCAGATCAAGCGGTGCGCCCTCATGTTGCACCGTCTGCTCAACAGTCGCCCGCAAGGCCGCAAGGCTAAGCGCTTGTGTTTGCGCACCTTTCCAGTTTGCCGTGTCTTTAGCGTCACTCAATAGCGCTTCCAGAAAGCCGGTCAGCTGCGGATGCTGGCTGTGGTGGATATGGTCAGCTTTGGTGGCCGCAAACAGTATTTTTTCAACCTTTTTGCCGGTTAGCATCGACAGGAAGTGGTTTTTGCCGGGGCGAAAGCTGGGCAATATGGCAGCGAGGGCCGCGCGGAGGTCTTCCACCGCGGGCGGGCCGTTGTGGATAGCACCAAGCGCGTCAACCAGCACAATCTGCCGGTCGATCTTGGCAAAATGATCCCGAAAAAACGGCCGGACAACTTGTTTTTTATAGGCTTCAAACCGGCGCTCAAACGCGCCATAAAGCGTGCCGGAGCGCACTTTGGCCGGGCGCGGCAGCGGCGCAAAGGTTAGCACAGGCGAGCCCTTTAGATCACCCGGCAGTAAAAAACGGCCCGGCGCACAGTTGGAAAATCCCGCCGCGCGGGCGGCCTGCAAATAAGCGGTAAATGCGGCTGCCAGCTGTTGTGCCGTGGGCTCTTCCAGCTTGGCGGTCGGGTCTTGCGCTGCCGTATCCGCCAGCCAGTCCGCCGCCAGCCCGCCCCGCGCTGCGGCTTTTGCCTGCTCAAACACCTGTTCCGACCATTCCTGATAGCTTTGCTTCATAAGCGGCAGGTCCAGCAGCCATTCGCCGGGGTAATCAACAATATCGATATGCAGGGTTTTGAGCCCGCGCACCGCGCGGAGCAGCCCAACGGGGCGCAGCCGCAAAGACAAGCGCAACTGGCTGATAGAGCTGGTGCTTTCGGGCCAATAAGGTGTTGGCGAACTCAAAACCCGCAAATGCGGCTCATAGGCAAAGCGCGGAATGGTATCATCTGGCTGCGGCTGCAAAAACGCGGCGGCAATCCTGCCTTCGGCTTCCGCTTTCAGCTGGGGCATGCGGGTGCGGTCCAGCAGGTTGGCGATCAACGACGTGATAAATACAGTTTTCCCCGCGCGTGAAAGGCCGGTAACGCCAATGCGCACAACCGGCTCCAACAGCTCTTTCGCGCCGCTCTGGGTGTCGTCTACCACACGGGCGATCTGGTCGGCTATGTCGGCAATGCCCACGCGTTTCCCCTTGCTGGATTTCTCTGCAATAATAATATAGGCGCTGGGGAGAGCGATTTACAGAGGGTTTTGCCGTGCCACGCTATGCGTTAAAAATAGAATATGACGGGGCGCCGTTTCGCGGCTGGCAAAAACAACCGCAGTTGACAACTGCCCAAGGCGTGCTTGAAGCGGCTCTGCGAGAGTTGGAGCCAGCCTGCGCCGGTGTGCAAGGCGCGGGGCGCACCGATACCGGCGTGCATGCTACCGGGCAAGTGGCGCATGTAGACCTGGAAAAAAACTGGGACGCGCATCGGCTTTCCGAAGCGCTGAATTTCCATATGCGCAATCTTGGTGTCTCGATTGTGGCGGCTAATCTTGTAGCTGACGATTTTCACGCGCGTTTTTCAGCGATTGAGCGTCGCTACACATTTCGCCTGTTTAGCCGCCGTGCGCCGCTCACTTTTGACAAGGGCACAATGTGGCAAGTCAAGCATCCGCTTGATCTGGCTGCCATGCAGGAAGGGGCGCAGCACCTGGTTGGCCGGCATGATTTTACCACGTTTCGCTCCACGGTCTGCCAGGCGCTCAGCCCCGTCAAAACGCTGGACGAACTCAGGATCGAGCAGATCAGCCATATGGCCGGTGTTGAAACCCGCTTTCACATCCGCGCCCGTAGCTTTCTCCACAATCAAGTGCGCAGCTTTGTCGGCACGCTTGAAAGGGTCGGCGCTGGCGGCTGGCCCCCGACCGAGGTAAAAACCGCGCTTGAGGCAAGGTCGCGCCCTGCCTGCGGGCCGGTATGCCCGCCGCACGGGCTATATCTTAGCGCCGTGCGCTACACAGAAGACCCGTTCACAGCCAATGTTGCATAGCCCAGCCGATATTTGCGCTAGAGGTTTAATCCGGCTTCGCCTATACCGATAGAACGCTAACAAAAGGCACCAAAATGGCTCGTATTCTTATCACCTCCGCCCTGCCCTATATTAATGGCATAAAGCATCTGGGAAACCTCGTTGGCTCTCAGCTTCCGTCCGATGCTTATGCCCGCTATATGCGCGCCCGCGGCCATGAGGTGATGTTTATTTGCGCCACCGACGAGCATGGGACGCCAGCCGAACTGGCGGCCGCCAAAGCCGGTGTGCCGGTGGCCGATTTTTGTGCCGATATGTGGCAGGTGCAAAGTGATATCGCCAAAGGCTTTCGCCTGTCTTTTGATTACTTTGGCCGCTCCAGTTCGGACCGCAACCGCGAGATCACCCAGCACCTCGCCGCAGCGCTCGGGCGCAGCGGGCTTATCGAAGAGGTTAGCGAAAAGCAGGTGTATTCCCACACCGATGGCCGCTATCTGCCTGACCGCTATATCGAGGGCACCTGCCCCAATTGTGGCGATGACAAAGCCCGTGGCGACCAATGCGAAAACTGCACAAAGCAGCTGGATCCGACCGACCTGATCAATCCACGCTCGGCCATTTCCGGCAGCACTGATCTTGAAGTCCGTGAAACCAAGCACCTTTATCTGAAGCAATCCGCAATGCGGCAAGAGCTTGATGAATGGATCGACAGCCAAGTTGGCTGGCCGATCCTCACCACCTCTATTGCTAAAAAATGGCTGCATGACGGGGATGGATTGCGTGACCGTGGCATTACCCGCGATCTGGATTGGGGCGTGCCGGTGCAATTTGAGGGCGCACCATGGCAGGGCATGGAAGGCAAGGTTTTTTATGTCTGGTTTGATGCCCCGATCGAGTATATCGCCGCAACCGCTGAATGGGCGGATGCAACCGGCAAAGACGACAGCGCATGGGAGCGCTGGTGGCGCACCGACAAAGGCGCTGATGATGTAAAATATGTGCAGTTTATGGGCAAAGATAACGTGCCCTTTCACACGCTCAGCTTCCCCGCCACGCTCAAAGGCTCGGGCGAGCCGTGGAAGCTGGTGGATTTCATCAAATCCTATAACTGGCTCACCTATGAGGGCGGCAAGTTTTCCACCTCGCAAGGGCGCGGGATATTTATGAATCAGGCGCTTGAGATCATGCCATCGGATTATTGGCGCTGGTGGTTGCTCAGCAATGCCCCCGAAAGCAGTGACAGCAATTTTACCTGGGAGAGCTTTCAGGCCGGCATTAACAAAGACCTCGCCGATGTGCTGGGGAACTTCGTGAGCCGTGTGACCAAATTCTGCCGTGGCAAATTTGGAGAAACAGTGCCCGAAGGTGGCAGCTATGGCCCTGCCGAGGCCGCTGTGAGTGCCGAAATCTCAAAGCGCCTTTTGGCCTATCAGAACAACATGGAAGCCATCGAGCTGCGTAAAGCCGCGGCTGATCTGCGGGCGATCTGGGTGGCCGGCAACGAGTATCTGCAATCCGCCGCGCCTTGGAGCGCCTATAAAGAAAGCCCCGAAAAAGCGGCAGCAATTGTGCGTTTTGCGCTCAATCTGATCCGGCTATACGGCGTGCTTTCAGCCCCCTATATCCCTGATGCTTCCAATGCAGTATTGGCCGCAATGGGCGAAAAAGACGCGGCGTGGCCCGATGATCTGGACGAGGCACTCACCGCCCTGCCCGCCGGCCACAGCTTTGCCACGCCCGATGTTTTATTCGCTAAAATCAGCGACGAGCGACGGGAAGAACTAGAAGCACGGTTTGCCGGTCAATAGTGCACTGCAAAATGGCGTGATTCCCGTTCCGGTTTTCATATTTCTCTGATCAAACCGACTTGAGTTTGTGACGAAAGTCGCGCAGACTGTTTTTGTCGTCCGCTCAGGCGGACATGGCTCTATAAAAACAATCCTCAGGAAGGAACGCATTATGAAACTCTCTGCCCGCTCTCTCTCGCTGGCCCTTGGGGCCACCGCGCTGAGCACGATCTTGGCATCAGGCGCATATGCCCAGACCGTGAACATCACCATTCTCGGCATTGGCGATATTTATGAATTTGACGCAGAAAAAGGCCGCGGCGGCGTAGCACGCCTCAATGCAGTAGCCTTGGCCGAACGCGCCAACAACCCCAATACCATCTACGTATTTGACGGCGATATGCTTTCGCCCTCAATTCTCTCCGGCTTTGACCAAGGCCAGAATATGATCGACCTGACCAATCAGGTTCCGTTTGATATCGCCGTTCCGGGCAATCACGAGTTTGATTTCGGTGTTGATAACTTTATCGAAAAAATGGCGGTGTCGGCCTATCCATGGGCTGCCGTAAATATCACCAATGCCGATGGTTCAGCCGTCGTTGGCCTTGGCGGCACCATCATGAAAGAATATGAAGGTGTAAAAGTCGCCCTTATTCCTGTGGCGCAGGATACCACGCCTGAAGTAACATCTTCCGAAGACCTCGTGTTTGGCGGAACCGTTGAAACAGGTGTTGCCGCTGCCGAAGCCGCACGTGAAGCGGGAGCGGATATTGTTATCGGCATTGTGCAGACAGACATCACAAACGACCGCTTGCTGATCCGCAGCGGTGCATTTGATGTCATCATGTCCGGTGACGATCACTCTTACGGCACCTACTACGATGGCCGCACAGCCTATGTGGAAACCTCGATTGACGGCCGCTTCCTGTCGCCGGTTGATATCGAAGTGACCATTGGTGAAAACCGTGGCGAGCGCGCAATTTCCTGGGTGCCAAATTTCCGCTTTATTGACACGATAGATGTCACACCGGACCCCGACACCCAGGCGATGGTCGATGAATTCACCGCCAAGCTGGATGAAAGCCTCAACGTTGAAATCGGTGCCACTACCGGCCCGCTCGATTCGCGCCGGAATTCTGTGCGCAGCATGGAAACAGCGATCGGTAACCTTGTTGCAGACGCCATGCGCTGGGCAACCGACGCTGATGTGGCCATGGCCAACGGCGGCGGTATCCGGGCTGACCGTGAATATGAGGCCGGAACCATGCTGACCCGTCGCGATATTCTCACCGAGCTGCCTTTTGGCAACGTGACCGTGATGAGCGAAATCACCGGACAACAGGTTCTGGACGCGATGGAGAACGGTGTGAGCCGCGTCGAAGACGGCTCGGGCCGCTTCCCGCAGATCGCCGGAATGAGCATTGTGTATGACCCAACCGCACCGGCTGGCTCGCGCATTGTGAAGCTGATGATCGGTGATAACGAAGTCGATGTAAACGCGGTCTACACATTCGCCACCAACGATTACGCCATGGGCGGCGGTGACGGCTACGGCATGCTCGGCGGTGGTCGTATGCTGATCAACACCGGCAACGGCAACCTAATGGCCAATGACGTGATTGATTATGTGATCGACCAAGGCGGCGTGCATAACACCGTTGAAGGCCGGATCAAGGTTGTTGGCGAATAAACGCCCCTCCTGAAACAGCAAACCCGCAGCCTCGGCTGCGGGTTTTTTTATGCCCAAAACGCAACAAGCCCCGACATGCGGGGCTTGTTGCGTCTCAAATATCTAGAAAAGTTGGTGCGGTCGAGAAGACTCGAACTTCCACGGGTGTTACCCCACAGCGACCTCAACGCTGCGCGTCTACCAATTCCGCCACGACCGCATCTTCGAGGCTGAGCAGCGTATAGCATTGTGATTTGGGGAAGGAAAGAGGCAAAAACCTCTGTTGACACAAAAAAAGACCCGCCGGATTTGGGCAGGTCTTTTCAAAAGTTTATCGAGGTTTTTTAGTTGCTTGCGCCCGACGAGAAGAACCCGCCACCGGTGTTTTCAACTGGCGCCGGGGCGGTGCCAAAGGCAGGCACAACACCACTTGTAGCCGGCGCGCTTGTTGGCAGGCCGCGCATCGAGTTTGCAAGGCTCACAGCAACGGTTGCGCGTGCAGCGCCACTTTCACCCGTGATCGATTCCTGCCCGCTGGCAAAAGCCAATGATGCGTTATCCAGCCATTGTGCCCCGCGGTTTACATCCGCTTTGCCCTCAAATCCGAAGCCCAGAGCGAGGTGATATGCCAGCAACTCTTCATAGCCGGATTGGCCAAGCCCAACCAGCGACATGATCGATGCAAGCGCCACGTCGGAATTATCGGTTGAATACCCGACCCCGAGGCAAACCTTGGCAATGCCTTCAAGCGAAGCAGCCGAGGCGCCAGAGGTGCTTACCCAGGATTGCAGTTCCGATTTGGCCGCACCCGCATCTGCCAGTGCAACCGTGCTGACATAAGGCTCGAGCGTTGGGGCAAAAGCCACACATTGGGCTTGAATATCGGCGCGCGTGGTGCCTTGAACCGAGGCGGCAAGCTGGTCGCCTTCATCAATCGCATAAGCGCGCAAATTGCAGAATTGGGCTTCGATAGAATTGGGCTGAATGCCCGAAATGCACAGCTCGTTCATTGACGATTCTTGTGAGGTCACAAACATCGGCAGACCGGTGGGTGACGTTTGCGCAGATGAGCCGCCCGATGCAAAGTCGTTTGCCGGGCCGCTGGCATTCATCGCGCCACCGCCCAAGCCCCCACCGCCCTGCTGTTGCTGCATAAACGATACAAGCAAACCGCGTGTGCCATTCGGGTCTGTCAGGATAATGCGGCTGGTTTCAGCCCCGCCAAGCTCGGCCCGCTGATGCGAGGTCAGCAAAAAATCTTTCTGAAACGCGGTAAGCTCGCCGGTCACAGGGAAATCCATAAACGCCTGATACTGGCTAATGGCCCCGCGCGTGCGGCGGCCAAATACACCGTCTGGCGTGCCCGCAGGAAAATCGAAATAGTTTAGCGCCGACTGCACATCGCGATTTTCGTTGCGCTGCGCGCTAGAGGCAGTGCTTTGGGTCGAACGGCGGTTGTTTTGGGTTGCACCGGCAATAATGGCACCACCGATCAACGCGCCAACAATAGCGGCGCCGGCGTTGCTTCCGGCAGCGGCACGGTTTAGCGGCAAGGAAACCCCCGCGGCTGTCAGAGCTAAAATCATAGCGGATGTGGTAAGATGTTTTTTCATAGGGGAAACTCCTTTAACAATCATGTGTGATAAATCCTATCATAAGAATCGATTCGTAAATACAATTGAATCCACACAATTTTCGCGGAAAACCCATGGTAGAATGGAAAATGTCAGAAGGCCTTACCCCTTATCCGGTGGCATTGGCGCATATGGAAGCGCGGGTTGAGGCGATATTGGCTGGCGAAGCCGAGGAGCAGGTCTGGCTGGTTGAGCATCCACCGATGTTTACGGCGGGCACCAGTGCCAAGCGCGAAGACCTTGTTTCGCCTGATATGTTTGATGTTTTTGAAAGCCGGCGCGGCGGCGAATACACCTATCACGGTCCGGGCCAGCGCGTGGCTTATGCGATGCTGGACCTCAACAAGCGCGGACGCGATGTGCGGGCTTATGTGAGCAAGCTTGAGGCGTGGGTGATCGCAACACTGGCCGAATTTAACGTGCAATCCGGCAGGCGCGAGGGGCGCGTTGGTGTCTGGGTCGACCGCCCCGAGCGCCCAAAGCTGCCCGATGGCCGCATGGCCGAAGATAAAATCGCGGCAATCGGGGTTCGGATTCGCCGTTGGGTCACCTTTCATGGCATTTCTATCAATGTCGAACCCGATCTGGCCCACTATGCCGGCATTATCCCGTGCGGGCTGGCCGATTATGGCGTCACGAGCCTGGTTGACCTGGGAATTCCCGCAACAATGGACAACCTTGACGCGGCATTACAGAGAAGCTTTGCCGAAATCTTTGGGGCGTGATCAAATTCAAGAGAGGTTGGCATTAAGGCATTGATCATTTCGCAAGAAATCTCCTATATTCCGTCTGCACAAAATAGCATTTTCGAGGAGAAACCTATGCTGAAGGCCCTTTTTCTGACCACTTTCGTGGCATCAGGCGCGATTTCAACAGCAGCTTACGCCCAAAGTGACGCAGCTGCCGGAGAAGATTTGTTCAAGCGCTGCAAATCTTGCCATGCCGTTACCGATGGTGATGATGTGATTGTGCGCGGTGGCCGCACCGGCCCCAACCTGTTTGGTATTATCGGCATGACAGCCGGGACTGTGGAGGGCTACCGCTACGGTGACGCGATTGTTGCGGCGGGCGCTGCCGGCCTTGTCTGGACAGAAGAAGCCCTCGCCGAATACGTGCTTGATCCAACCGCTTATTTGCGGACCACGCTGGGCGACGATTCCGTCCGCTCGAAAATGACCTTTAAACTCCGCTCCGGTGGCGAAGATATCGCCGCCTATCTCGCGACCTTCTCGCCTGAAGTTATGGATGACGACGAGGAAGACGACGAATCCGGTAGCTGATCCATCTAAGTTAACAATTTTCCAAATAAAGGCGCTGGCAGTTCATCTGTCAGCGCCTTTTTTATTTGCCCTTTATTTCACCGGCATAAAATATTGATCTATGTCAATCATTACAGTTGAGAAAGCGGATTTCTTGGGGTATCCAAGTAAAAAAACGGAGTTATGCGATTTCGAATACCGGATTCGCTATAACGGGGACATGTCAGGAGTATATAATGGCGAACGCAGCCACACATGACCATGATGACCATGCACGACCGGGGTTCTTTACCCGGTGGTTCATGTCAACGAACCACAAAGACATTGGTATTCTTTACCTGTTTACCGCTGCGGCAGTGGGCTTCATTTCGGTCAGTTTGACCGTTTATATGCGCATGGAGCTGATGCAGCCCGGTGTGCAGTATATGTGTGAGGAAGGCGCGCGGGTCTTTTCCCAGGCTGCCGTTGGCGAATGCACCCCGAATGGCCACCTCTGGAACGTGATGATCACCTATCACGGCGTTCTGATGATGTTCTTTGTGGTTATTCCGGCCTTGTTTGGCGGGTTTGGCAACTATTTCATGCCGCTGATGATCGGCGCACCGGATATGGCCTTCCCGCGGCTTAATAACTTGTCTTTCTGGCTCTATGTTTGCGGAACCTCGCTTGGTGTGGCTTCGCTGTTTTCTCCTGGTGGCAATGAACGGCTTGGCTCCGGTGTTGGCTGGATTCTTGTGCCGCCGCTTTCCACCCTTGAAGGCGGCTATTCGATGGATCTGGCGATCTTTGCGGTTCACGTTTCGGGCGCATCTTCGATCCTCGGTGCGATCAACATGATCACCACCTTCCTTAATATGCGTGCCCCGGGCATGACCCTGCACAAAACCCCGCTGTTTGCGTGGTCAATATTTGTGACAGCGTTCCTCATCCTTCTGTCGCTGCCGGTTTTGGCTGGTGCCATCACCATGCTGCTGACAGACCGGAACTTCGGCACAACCTTCTTTGATCCCGCCGGCGGCGGTGATCCGATCCTCTACCAGCACCTGCTCTGGTTCTTCGGCCATCCCGAAGTATACATGATCATTGTGCCGGGTTTTGGTATCATTTCGCACATCATTTCGACCTTTTCGAAAAAGCCGATCTTTGGCTACCTGCCAATGGTTTACGCGATGGTTGCCATCGGGGTGCTCGGCTTTGTTGTCTGGGCGCACCATATGTATACGGTTGGTATGTCCACCACACAGCAGAGCTACTTCATGCTGGCCACCATGGTGATCGCGGTTCCGACAGGGGTTAAAATCTTTTCCTGGATCGCCACCATGTGGGGCGGCTCGATTTCGTTCAAAACGCCGATGCTCTGGGCAATGGGCTTTTTGTTCCTGTTCACCGTTGGCGGCGTGACCGGTGTTGTGCTTTCACAAGCCGCGCTTGATCGGGGCTACCATGACACCTACTACGTTGTGGCGCACTTCCATTACGTGATGTCGCTTGGCGCTGTGTTCTGTATCTTTGGCGGTATTTACTACTGGTTTGGCAAAATGTCGGGCCGCCAATACCCTGAGTGGGCTGGTCAAGTTCACTTCTATACGATGTTCATCGGTGCAAACCTGACCTTCTTCCCGCAACACTTCCTTGGCCGCAACGGCATGCCGCGCCGCTATCTGGACTACCCCGAGGCCTTCGCCCAGTGGAACTACCTGTCCTCAATTGGCGCGTTCATCTCCTTTGCGTCGTTTATCTTCTTTATCGGCGTCATGATCTACTCATTGCGCTGGGGTAAAAAAGTAACCGAGCCAGCTTATTGGGGTGAACATGCGGATACGCTGGAATGGACCCTGTCCAACCCACCGCCCGAGCACACATTTGAAACGCTCCCGACCCAAGACATGTGGGACAAAGGCGGCCACTAGTGCTGCCGGATTCTCCAAAATTCAAAAGGGCCGCATATGATGCGGCCCTTTCCAGTTCTGCACCGGTGATACGCGACGAACCCCCCGTCTGGGATGCGACACTCAGGCCGAATCGCTCACTCACCCGCGCCGGGCTTCGCAAAACAATGCTCATCGCCGCCATCGGGTTTGCCCTGCCCGTTTTGCCCTTTATATATGCCGGTGCCGGTTGGATTTCGCTGCCCTTGACCCTCACCACCTTCGCCCTTCTCTTGCTGGCCTTCAGGCAGAATAATCGTGCGGGCCAATTATGCGAATACGTCCGCCTGTGGCCCGACCTCATTGCGGTTGAGCGCCACGAACTGAACGGCGACATAAAACGCTGGCACTGCAATCCCTACTGGATGCGCAGCAAAATCGTGGCCGAGGGCGGGCCGGTGGAGAATTACCTGACGCTTGCCGGCTCTGACCGCGAAATCGAACTAGGGGCCTTCCTGAGCCCCGATGAGCGCGTGGTGCTACAGGCAGACATCGAACGGGAGATCAAGGATTTGGGCCAGCATTACGCAATGTAGCGCACCCGTTCGTGGCGCCTTGCCTACCCCCACCGAGCGCAGCGAGGCCACCGCCGCCGCAGGCCGGTTTTCAGCTTTGCTGAAAACGTGTTTTTTCCGAGTGGGGTTTACCCCGCAGAGGCAAAAACAATGCCTTTAGAGCAGTGGCGGTGCGGCCACCATTGTGTTTGCGGAAATCCAGCACCCGCACCGCGCTTTGGCCTCACATCCGGCTTCACGCAAATATAGGTTTTCAAGCTGCGCAAGCTCATGTATCCCAAAGAAGAATATCGGAGGCACAGATGCTTTATAATTCTGCAAAAGACTGGAACGAAGCGGCCCATAAACGGGTGGCGCTTATTGGCATGTCCGGCCTTGGCAAAACCTACCTTTCCGAAATGCTGCGGGCGGGCGGCGAATGGTATCACTACTCGGTCGATTATCGCATCGGCACGCGTTATATGGGCGAACACATCGTTGATAATTTCAAGCGCGAGGCCATGCGCGTGCCCTTCCTGCGCGATCTTCTGCGCAGTGACTCGATCTATATCGCTTCCAATATTACCTTCGAAAACCTGTCACCGCTGTCGTCTTACCTCGGCAAGCCCGGCGCTCCGTCGCAGGGGGGCATCGCGTTTCAGGATTTTTTGAACCGCCAGCGCCAGCATCTTTTAGCCGAGCAAGCCGCGCTGAAAGACACCGCGCTTTTCGCCCATAAGGCGCTTGATATTTACGGATACCAGCATTTTGTCTGTGATACCTCCGGCTCGATCTGCGAGGTTGTCGACGCCGAGAACCCTGAAGACCAGGTGTTACAGGCGCTTAGCGCCGCCGCGCTCCCTGTGTGGATCAAAGGCAGCGACGATCACACAGAGGAACTGCTCAACCGCTTTGATGCGGCGCCCAAGCCCATGTATTACCGCGAGGAGTTTTTGCGTAGCAAATGGAACCAGTATCTGGAGCTGCGCGGCGTATCAGAAGAAGCCGTAAACCCCGATGACTTTATCCGCTGGGGCTATAGCGAGCTGCTCGCAAGCCGCTTGCCGCGCTATGCCGCGATTGCGCGCAATTGGGGCATTACGGTCGAGGCTGACGAAATCCGCCACATCCGCGACCCGCAAGATTTTGATACCCTGATCGGCCATGCCGTTGATCGGAGCGCCTGATGCCAATTCGTATTCCAGCCAATCTGCCTGCCTATGATATTTTGCGCCGTGAGGGCGTCAATGTGATGGACGAAGATACCGCCAACCGGCAAGAAGTGCGCCCGCTCCAAATCGGCCTGCTGAATCTGATGCCGAAAAAGGAACAAACGGAAACCCAGTTTGCCCGCCTGATCGGGGCCAGCCCGATCCAGATCGAACTGACGCTGATCCGGATGACCGAGCACCAGGCAAAAAATGCATCGGCCGCGCATATGGGCGCATTTTATCATGCGTTTCAAGATATCAAGCACCGCAACTTTGACGGGCTGATCATCACCGGCGCCCCGATTGAGCACCTGCCTTATGAAGAGGTATCTTACTGGGACGAGATGAAAGAGGTTATGGATTGGACCCAAACCAACGTGCTTTCCACCTTTGGCGTGTGCTGGGGCGGCATGGCGCTTATCTATCATCATCATCAGGTGCCAAAACACATGCTGCCGGCCAAGCATTTTGGCTGCTTCCGCCATCACATCCTCTCGCCCTCTTCGCCTTATCTGCGCGGATTCTCGGATGATTTTACCGTTCCGGTAAGCCGCTGGACCGAGGTGCGCGAAAGTGATGTGCCCGAAGGCCTCGATATCCTGATGCAGTCAGACGACGTTGGCCCCTGCCTGATCGAAGACAAGGCACGCCGCGCGCTCTATATCTTTAACCATCTCGAATATGACAGCGATACGCTGGCGCAGGAATACCAGCGTGATGTGGTGAAAAGCAAAGATATAGCTGTCCCGCTCAATTATTTTCCAGACGACAACCCCGCGCTGCCGCCAGAAAACCGCTGGCGCTCGCATGCCCACCTGCTATATGGCAACTGGATCAATGAAATCTACCAATCCACCAACATTGATATCGACAAAATTCTGGAAGGTGACTCCAAGTGAGTTGATGCTGCCTTCGCGCTGGGGCATGATAGGCGCAAGGAGAACCCGATGAAAAAACCGTTTGATGGCGCAATAAGCCAATATTACAAAGAGAACGCCCCCACTGAAATTCAGGCCCAAATCGAAAAAGGCAGCAAAAAGGATATTCTAAATCCGAACTTCCCCTATAACCGCACCTTGAAAAACAAAGATTATCTGGTCGAATATGATGCGCTGCAAATCGAATTGGTGAAGCTGCAAAGCTGGGCCAAGGAGACAGGACAGCGGATCGCTGTGGTGTTTGAAGGGCGAGATGCTGCCGGAAAAGGCGGGACAATTAAACGGTTACGCGAGAATCTTAATCCACGCGGCGCGCGGGTGGTTGCGCTCTCTAAGCCGTCAGATGCTGAGCAATCTCAGTGGTATTTTCAGCGCTATATCGGGCACTTGCCCGCCGCTGGCGAGATCGTGTTTTTTGACCGTAGCTGGTATAACCGCGCCGTGGTGGAAAAGGTTTTTGGCTGGTGCACAGATGAGCAACGGACCAGATTTTTCCGGCAGGTTCCCAAATTTGAGGAAATGCTGGTGAATGACGGCATTGTCTTGGTCAAGATCTGGCTCACCGTTGGCCGCGCCGAACAGCTGCGTCGCTTTATGAGCCGCGAATGCGACCGGCTCAAGCATTGGAAGCTTTCGGGTATTGACGTGAAAGGGCTGCACAAGTGGGATGAATACTCTACCGCCATTTCGCAGATGTTTGCCCAGAGTCATACCCGGCAATCGCCTTGGCACGTTATCCGGTCAGACGACAAAAAACGCGCACGACTGGCAGCGATCAAGCTGGTGCTTTCGCATTTTGACTACACCGAAAAAGACGAAACCTCGTTGATGGGAATAGACAAACGCATTTGCGGCAGCCCGTCATTGATGGGAAATGAGGCCAGAAGTTGAGCAAACAGGAACGAAAATCCTACCATCACGGCAACCTGCGACAAGCCTTGGTTGAGGCGACATTGTCGCTGATCACCGAGCGCGGGCCGCAGGGGTTTACGCTGGCTGAAGCGGCGCGGCAGGCCGGGGTTTCGGCCGCCGCCCCCTATCGGCACTTTAAAGGCCGCGACGAGCTGATCGCCGAAGTGGCGCGGCAAGGCTATATTCTGTTCGGAGACCTGCTTGAACACGCCTATAATGGCGGCAAACCTACCCCGCTCGCAGCCTTTTCCAAGGTCGGGCGCGCCTACTTGGCCTTTGCCAAGCGCTATCCCGGCTATTATATCGCCATGTTCGAGTCAGGTGTTTCGCTGACCGGCAGCACCGAGCTTGCGCATGCGTCCGAGCGGGCGATGGGCGTAATGACCCAAGCCGCTGAAGCTCTGATGGCCCACCTCCCCGCCGATTCCCGCCCCCCTGCTGTTATGGTCAGCCATCATATCTGGGCGATGTCACACGGCGTGGTAGAGCTTTTTGCCCGCGGCACGCCGGGCGGCCGTGCCCCGTTTTCGCCAGAAGATCTGCTGGAAAGCGGCACAGGCATCTATCTTCGCGGCCTCGGCATAATCACAGACTAAATCTTTTTTTCGAAAAATCCTTGACCTGCGACCTTTTCACCTTATGTATGTTAATGTGAATAACATTTACATCAGAAAGGACAGAAAAATGGACACTGCGCTAGACATCCTAAAGCAAGCCCGGGACTGGATCGACAGTCATGGCACAATGGGATGGGTCGCTACAATGATCCTCGGATTTATATTCGCTGGCCCGCTCGGGCTTGTGATTCTCTTTTACGCGTTAGGAACCGGACGAATGGGAAAATGCAAAAGCCGTCGGCATGGCCGCCACAGATTTCAATCCACAGGCAATGATGCCTTTGACAGCTATCGGGACGAAACCCTGAAGCGCCTTGAGGACGAGCAATCGGCTTTCCGCAAGTTTATGGCCAATCTTCGGGCCGCCAAAGACAAAGCCGAGTTTGACCAGTTTATGAATGACCGCGAGTCCCGTGGTTTTGACGAGTCCGACACGCCCGCTGCCCCGGAAAACAAAGATTTTGGCGGCACACCAGCGCCGGCATAAGCCAACTTCCGTGGCCTTCGGGCCACGGACAACCCGATTAGGCAATTCATAATTTATATATTGCCCAATGCGCCACGCTCTTGTTAGGCTAAGCCAAGCCACGAGATTTACAAAATGCGCCACAGCCTACTCAAACATCCACAGTTTTATGTGACCGCGCCGCAGCCCTGCCCTTATTTAGAGGACAAGCTCGAGCGCAAACTTTTCACCACGCTTTACGAGGATGGCGGCGTCGAGCTGAATAATTCGCTATCGCATCAAGGGTTTCGCCGTTCGCAAAATGTGATCTACCGGCCGTCTTGCTCAGAGTGCTCGGCGTGCCAATCTGCCCGTGTCCGCGTAAATGATTTCTGCCCCAGCCGCTCGCAAAAGCGGGTGCTAAAGCGCAATAGCCAGCTTGTGCGCAGCCTAAAAACCCCGTGGGCGAGAGAGTCGCACTATCAATTGTTTAACCGCTACCTGCATTCACGCCACGCCGATGGCGGCATGGCAGGCATGGACGAAGACGAATTCAGAGCCATGGTTGAAGAAACGCCGGTCAACACCCGGCTTGTTGAATACTCCATTTATAAAGATGGAAAAAGCGTTCCGGTTGCGGTTTGCCTGAGTGATCTTTTTGAAGATGGCCTGTCGATGGTCTATTCGTTTTTTGAGCCGGAGCTGGCAAAGGAAAGCATCGGAACCTATATGATCCTTGATCATATTCGTATCGCGCAAGAATCCGGCCTGCCCTATGTCTATCTCGGGTATTGGGTGCAAGGCAGCCCGAAAATGGATTACAAATCCAAGTTCCAGCCGCTCGAAACCTTTACCGAAGGCGGTTGGAAGACGCTGGAGCTCGAATTGGAAAATGGGCCAAAGCATCCGCTGGACAGCCAACCCATATCGCGGCAAGTCGCGGCGATACATCTTCCGCAGATCGAAGAATAAAAAAACCGCGCATTGCGCGGCTCTTTTTTTGTCATTTCGTGCCGGGCTAATCCCCCAGCAGATTTGGCACAATGGTCACGATCGCCGGGAAGGCCCACAATATTGCCAGCCCTAATACCTGAATGAGCACAAACGGCACCACGCCGCGATAGATATGCCCTGTGGTGACAGAGGACGGTGCCACACCGCGCAGATAAAACAGCGCAAAGCCAAATGGCGGGGTCAAAAAGCTGGTTTGCAGGTTGATCGCAATCATGATTGTCACCCATTTCGGGTCCATTGTGCCGCCATAGATCACCGGCCCAACAATGGGGATCACGATATAGATGATTTCCAGGAAATCGAGCACGAACCCGAGGAAAAACAGAACCAGCATAACGATCAGAAAAACCTGCCACTCTTTGTCAAATGACTTCAGGAAATCCTGAATATAGTCCTCGCCGCCAAAAGAAATGATCACAAGATTGAGCAATTGCGACCCGATCAGGATAGCAAACACCATCGAGGTCACCTTTGCTGTTTCCCGCACAACCGGCGAAAGAACGGCGGTGCGCAGCAAGGTGATACAGGCGTAAATGAGGCCCGAAAAGGCGACCAGATAAGCGATTTGCGCCGCCACAATAGCGACCCAGTTTTGCCAGCTTATATTTTCAATGCCGGTGCGCAGGTCAAAATTTATCCCGATCAGCAGCATGATAATCAGCGCAAAACTTGCAGTCAGCACAAATTTACCGCTCGCATTCTCGTCACGCAGCTTGCGATACGCGGCCAGCATTATTGCACCCGCTGCCCCGAGAGCCGCCGCCGGAGTCGGATTGGTGATACCACCCAAAATCGAGCCAAGCACGGCGACAATCAAAACCAGCGGCGGGAAAACAACCCGCAAAATCTCGTTTTGCCCGAGGCGCGGCCCGGCTTTCATCATGCCATAAACAATCAGCGCAAACGGCAAGGCCAGCTTAAGCCAGGCGCCGCCCGGCATATCGCCCGCTTTGATAAAGAGCGCATCAACCAGGATCGCCGAAAGAATTCCAAGCGCGCCAACGATGAGCGGGAGCTTATTTTCTCGTGGGGCAACACCAAATGTTGTGGCAAAAATCAAGGCCACGAAGGTAAGGATGACCAACAGCCCTGTGCCCAATGGAGCAGCATTTTCGATTTTTTCGAGCACCAAAGCTGCAATTTCTTCTTCGGTCCGCTCAGCGCCAATTTCGCCACCTTCTGCCTTCAGCGCGTCAACTTCAATTTGCTGCGCCACAGACCGGTCCCACATTTCCTGCCCGTGCTTTTCGATCATTGCACTCTGGCATTGCTCGGAAACATTGGTCCGCAATTCCGCCCGCTCGCCAATTTCGTTGGTGGACGAAATCAGAATCCCCTGATTTCCGGAGAAATTGACCGCGTTCATCCCGATCGCAAGGCCAATAATAAACAGCGGTGCAAACACAAACCATGTCAGGCTGTGGCGTTTGCCTTCGCCGTGGCCCGTGGCTTCCAGCACCGGAATCGGCGGGGCGTTTTGCGGGCGCCACAGGGCATAGCCAAAGGCATAAAGCCCATAGAGGA
>Ga0316205_10002124_pt1 | contig 21627 bp, 21 predicted proteins | sample 3monthpyrite_MG_FD_204941 | JGI IMG/M metagenome (GOLD analysis project Ga0316205, IMG submission 204941) | Microbial mat bacterial communities from mineral coupon in-situ incubated in ocean water Damariscotta River, Maine, United States -... | ecosystem: Environmental > Aquatic > Marine >... | reverse complement strand
TTTAATGAGTGAAAAAACAATGAGATGATACAGTAAAAATGAATCCACGTCTTTTACTAGCAGTTTTTTTGAAGAATTCTGAGTCTACATTAATCAGTAAATTTCATTATAATTCAAATATTAATGAAGCCTTTTTAATCTAACTTGTAATTACATTTTTTGTAATAAATCAATGCTGTTCATGGTGACGGTCTTGAGTGCATGAAGTTTTGCTTAAGGAAAAGCAGTTAAGTGTCGAAAAACTAATGAATCAAATATTTTAAATAGATGGATTATGGACAGAATACCGATTAGTGAACTCGCCATTACTATTATTGAGCCATCCTCAATGCAGAGCAGAGTTATCCGAGAAAAATTACATGAGATGGATGTTAAGAATCTACAGTTTTTTTCCGATGGGAAGTCTGCTCTCGAGAATATCAAACAGTCAATTCCTGATCTGGTGATCAGCAGTATGTACTTACCAGACATGACGGGTACGGACCTGGTGATGAGTCTCAGGGCAGAGGAAGCGTTGGAAGCTGTTCCTTATATGCTAATTTCCAGTGAAACTTCCTGGGCTAGTCTGGACCCGATTAGGCAAGCAGGTGTCGTGGCTATTTTACCAAAGCCTTTTGAAGCAGATGACCTGCGCAACGCCTTGTATTCAACGGTGGATCTAATCATACCTGATGATCACGCACTGGCTGATATTGTATTAGATGAGCTAAGGGTGCTTGTAGTCGATGACAGTCCGCTAGCGCGTAAACACATCAGTCGAGTACTGAGAAACCTGGGGATTGAAATCATCGAAACGGCTGAGAATGGCCAGGAAGCGGTTGGCATAATTGAAAATACTTATTTCGATCTGGTGGTAACCGATTTCAATATGCCTGAAATGGATGGTGAAGCCTTAACTCGCTATATTCGAGAGAACAGCTCTCAAAACGCCATTCCTATTATGATGGTAACCAGTGAGGCCAATGAAAGTCGCCTGGCAGCGGTGCAGCAAGCAGGGGTTTCCGGTATATGCGACAAACCCTTTGAGCCTGGAGCCGTTAGGCAGATGATTCAGGCTATTTTATCTTAGTCTTTTCCAGGAGGAGACCAGGGCTTTTAAGCCCTGGTTGCTCGTCAACTTACTGGCTAGCTAGTTGCCTGAGTACGTAATGCAGAATACCCCCGTGGCGGTAGTATTCAATTTCCTGTGGCGTATCAATGCGAACTAATGCGCTGAATAACTTTTCTGACCCATCTTCCGAAATAGCAGTAACTTCAACCTGTTTCGAAGAACCATCTACAAGCCCTTTAAAATTATAAGTTTCTTTTCCAGTTAGTCCAAGGGATTCAGCGTTATCACCGGCTTTGAATTGTAATGGTAATATGCCCATGCCGACGAGATTGGAACGATGAATGCGCTCATAGCTTTCAGCAATAACAGCCTGTATGCCCAGTAGACGCGGTCCTTTTGCAGCCCAGTCACGAGATGACCCAGACCCGTATTCCTTTCCTGCGATAATGATCAGGGGTATCTTGTCTTGCTGATATTTCATCGAGGCATCGAAAATACTCATTTGTTCCTGGCTGGGCTGATGCGTTGTGATACCGCCTTCGGTACCCGGAGCCAACAGGTTGCGTAGGCGAATGTTGGCAAATGTGCCCCTCATCATCACTTCATGATTGCCGCGACGAGACCCTAATGAATTGAAGTCTACCGGGGCAATACCCATCGATTGCAGGTACTGACCTGCAGGGCTGTCCGCTTTGATAGCGCCTGCCGGGGATATGTGGTCTGTGGTGACAGAGTCTCCCAGCAGCGCTAATGCACGAGCACCCTGAATATCACTGATCTCATCAACATCCATGGTCATATTGTCGAAGTAGGGAGGGTTTTTGATGTAGCTGGAATCATCCTGCCAATCAAATAACTGTCCAGTGGGTGACTTCAGATTAATCCAACGGTCTTCGCCCTCGTAAACTACGGCATAAGCCTCGGTAAATTCTTTGCGGTTGACGCTACTGGCAATGGCCTTTTGGATTTCTGCCTGACTTGGCCAGATATCTTTCAAATAAACCGGGTTACCTTGTTTGTCCAGACCCAGTTGATCATTTTGCAAATCAATATTCATGGTGCCAGCAATCGCATAGGCTACAACCAGGGGAGGGGATGCCAGGTAGTTCATGCGTACTTCGGCATGCACTCGGCCTTCAAAGTTTCGGTTGCCTGATAAAACGGCAGTAGCCGATAAGTCACCTTCTGCAATGGCAGCAGAAACCGGTGCAGGTAAAGGGCCAGAGTTTCCGATGCAGGTAGCACAGCCATAACCAACGACATGGAAGCCTAGTGTCTCAAGGTCCTTCATGACACCGGCCTGATTAAGGTACTCGGTAACAACGCGAGAACCAGGAGCCAGTGAGGTTTTAACCCAGGGTTTAACTTTCAGACCCAATGCTGCCGCTTTTTGAGCAACCAGCCCCGCTCCAATCATAACCGACGGATTGGAAGTATTGGTACAGGAGGTAATTGAGGCTATCACCACAGCGCCATCATCCAGCGTAACCTGCTCGCCATTGATATTAGTGGTGACCGGTTTACTCTTGATTTTGCGTTCTTGTTTAAGGTTGGCTAATGCTGTCTTAAACATGGGCTGTGACTGGTCCAATGGAATTCTGTCTTGTGGTCGCTTGGGTCCGGACAGGCTGGGTACTATGGTAGATATATCCAGTTCAACAACAGCACTGTATTTAGGCTCTTGCTTATCAGTATCACGGAACATGCCTTGCATTTTTGCATAGGCCTCTACCAGAGCAATGTCTTGTTCATCGCGTCCAGACAGACGCAAGTAATTCAAGGTTTCCTGGTCAACCGGGAAAATACCGCAGGTAGCGCCGTATTCAGGTGCCATATTAGCAATGGTGGCACGGTCAGCGAGCGACAGTTGATCCAGGCCAGTGCCAAAGAACTCGACAAATTTACCGACGACACCGTGTTTCCTTAAAATTTCTACTACGGTGAGTACCAGGTCGGTCGCCGTAGCACCTTCAGGTAGGCCACCGGTCAATCGGAAGCCGACTACCTGGGGAATTAACATAGAGACCGGTTGGCCGAGCATCGCCGCCTCAGCTTCTATACCGCCTACACCCCATCCGAGCACACCCAGTCCATTGATCATGGTGGTATGAGAATCGGTGCCCACCAAGGTGTCAGGGTAGGCCTGGAGTACGCCATTATTCTCTTTTGCAAAAGTGACACGAGCCAGATATTCGAGGTTCACCTGATGCACAATACCGGTATCGGGTGGTACTACTTTAAAATTGGAAAATGCCTTCTGACCCCATTTAAGGAAACTGTATCGCTCCTGGTTACGTTGGTATTCCAGATCAGCATTAAACTGCATAGCATCCTTATCACCAAATTTATCAATTTGAACAGAATGGTCTATAACCAGCTCAGCAGGTTGTAGCGGATTGATTTTTTCAGCATCACCGCCCAATGCACGCATAGCATCTCGCATGGCTGCCAGGTCAACCACAGCGGGTACACCGGTGAAGTCTTGCATTAATACGCGAGCAGGTGTGAAAGCTATTTCAGTACTGGGAGCAGCCATTGGGTCCCAGTTTGCCAACGCCTTTATATCATCAGCGGTAACATTAATGCCGTCTTCATGCCTGAGCAGGTTTTCTAGTAAAATCTTCAGGCTGTAGGGTAATTGCTCGGAATTCTCAACGGCTTTTAGGTTAAAGACTTCGTAAGTTTGCTTGTTGACTTGCAGTTGTGTGCGAGAATTAAAACTGTTCTTCATGAAAATTCCTCTGAACTACGCTGTTGCTCAGCGATATCTATCTTGATAAATAATATGATTTTTTACGGCGGTTTTAGGGATTATATCACACCCGAGTATCAATGGATGGGAGTTTATCCAGAGTGGCTCGAGCCTCAGAGAGAATGGCCTGGCGCTTGATCAGCAATGACCATCGCGAGCCGCCGCATTGTCGCCATGCCATAGCAGAGCGTATACCGCACAATAATAGGGCGCGTATCAAATTGGCATTATCAGAGTCCTGAAGTAGTCCTGGTTCTCCAGAGACGATAATTTTAGGACGTATTGTGCTAACCGTTTTTTGATAAATGTCTGCCAGACTGGCGATGACGCTTTCATGGGTTAAGGAGAAATAATCTATTTGTGATTGTGTTTTAGTAATGCCTTCAGTAATCAGATCGAGTAAATCCTGTTGTCGAGATAGTTTTTTTTCCAGATGTAACAATGTGATGACATAGCGCGTGATTTCTGTATCACGTTGTTTGTTATTATTGCCCATTTGGGTGAGCAGGGTACTAAGCCCCAGACGTAATTGAGATGCACCATCGAAGATATCTTCAACAGAGGAAGACTTAACTTTGAACAGGCTGCCAATGCAAGTTTCGACATCGCGGTCGATTATCCGTCCCTGTTTAGCGGTACGCCTGACGAGTTCAGCGGCCTGGAATATACCAGCAAAACTTAACACGCGGTCATTAAGAGAATGATTCATAATTTGAAAAAGAAAGGGTAATCAGAAATAGTAATACAGGCTCAATTGAATAAACTTCAATAAAAAGATGTGGGCAATAATGCGAGCATACAAGCTTGAAGAAAAAAGTTAATTAGCCAGCTTTGGGAGATTTCTCTTCGTTATTTTTCTCAAGTACTTTTTCCTGCATTTTCGACAGCAATCCATCCATTCCATCTTTCTTTATAATTTCATCATAGCTGGAGCGATAATTACTGATCAGGCTCACTTCTTCGATAACGACATCATAGACTAACCATTGATCATTTTTCTTGGCCAGTTTGTAATTGATAGGAATATCGGCAGTCTTGGTGACTATTTGTGTATAGACAACTGATCTTTTAGGGTTTCTGGTCTTTTCACGTAAATACTCAACACGCTCGTCTGTGTAGGCTTCAATACGCCCGATATAAGTGTTTTCCAGCAGTTGTGAAAACAGCCCGACAAATTTAGTTTGTTGTTCTTTGCTGGCTTTTTTCCAGTTTCTGGCTAAAGCACGTTGGGACATGGCACGGAAATAAAAACGATCATTAATTAATGTCCGAATCTGGTTTCGGCGATTTTCATTTTCAATGGATTTATCTTTCAGGATATTAAGAATTTGTTCAATGGAGGATTTGAGCTGTTCAGTGGGGGTAGCCTCAGCTTGAGCGTTCAATGTAAAGAATGCTAGTACCACACTTAAAATAAGTGAATTCAGGTTGAAAATTTTCACGATGCTCTTTCCTTTAAAAAATAAATACTTAGTTATGTTGACCATTGAATCAGTTAAAAGTGCCGTGTAATAATGATCGATTATTTATTAATGTATATTTAGAGAGTATAAGGTTATTTTTCTACAGCGCCAGCCCTGAATTGTATATAGGCGTTACGTAAGAATATATAAGGATCAATAGAATCTCTCTTAATGGCCTCATAAGTATCTTTGTCCAATGATAATTCATTGGTGATATTAACCCACCTGGATATTAGATATTCTTCGATTTCATCGTCAAATATTATATTCAGTGGGTCGAATGCAGCACCATCTACCAGTTGGCCAAAGCCGTCTCTCATGGTTGTCGGGCCAAAGAGAGGAAGTACGAGATAAGCACCATTACCGATTCCGTAGTGGCCCATAGTTTGGCCAAAATCTTCTTTTTTCATGGATATCTTGAAGTCACTTTTAGCAACATCAAAAAAACCACCCAGGCCTATGGTTGTATTAATCATGAACCTGACAAATTCGTTAGTGGCATCTTCACCTTTTAATTGGAAGGCAGAATTAGCAATCCGGACAGGAGCCAGTAAATTAGTAAAAAAGTTTTTAATAGAAACACGACCTCCTTCAGGGACGACATTTCGATATCCAACAGCAATCGGTTTCAGAACATAAGTGTATGCTTTATCATTAAACGAAAACATGGCGCGGTTAAATGGTTCGATTGGGTCATTAACGATAATCTCATCTTTGTCTTCAGTGAAGTCTTCATCTTGAGTGAAGTCTTCTTCATCAGAAGCGGGAGCAAGCTGGCTTTTTTTGTCGGGAATTGTTTCCGCACTCAAGGCGACAGGTGATAACGTAATGGTCACTAATGCTGCCAACAGCATAAAGAGAGGTAAAGTTATACGTGACTTTTCCATTGTATTATTTTTCGCCTTCAAATATATATTTGCTGATGAGTTCTTCCAGGCTGATTGCAGACTCGGTCTCAATAATTGAACCGCCAGGTTCAATAGTATCATCTGAGCCGCCAGGCTTTATATTGACATAACGGTCACCAATGATACCGGCCGTACGAATAGAAGCGATACTGTCATCCTGTAACTTCACGTCTTTATTCATGGATAACTCAACAATGGCTTCAAACTCGCCATTATCCAGATTAATTTTCTCTACTTTGCCCACCTTGACGCCTGCAATTTCAACCGTGGCACCTTCTTTAAGTCCGGCAATGGAATTAAAGCGAGCTTGAAGGCGGTAAGATTCATCGTTGAACCAGTCAACCCCGCCTACCGTGACGGCAAGATAAGAAAAGCTGGCCAGGCCGATAATCATGAACACACCAACCGTTAATTCAATCATGGATTTTTGCATGTTTATTTCCTTTTTTACTCGTCATCATGGATAGCAAAATAAACTATCATCACAACATAATGGACCCTATCAGGTAATCACTAGCCAGAATAATAACCGATGACAGTACAACGGTATCTGTGGTGACACGGCTAACACCTTCAGCGCCATGCCCCCCTGATTTTAAAATGTGTAGAAAATAGCCTTTAAAAGTGGCGATCCAAACAATCAGTATGCCGAAGATGAGGGATTTGACAAACCCCAGTTGTACATCAGCCCAGTCAACAGAGTCATACATACCCTGAAAATAAGAGCCTTCACTTACCCCCATTAATACAACGCCAACGATATACCCACCCATAATACCAATCACGTCAAATATAAAAGTGAGTATGGGTAAGGAAATCAACGCAGCAATAAATTTGGGTGCCATCAGGAATCGATAGGGATCGATACCCATGCATTCCAGTGCGTCAATTTGCTCGGAATGCCGCATGATGCCGATTTCAGCGCAAATGGCCGAGCCAGCTCTACCGATCACCATCAGGGCTGTGAGTACAGGTCCAAGTTCCTGGATCAGTCCCAAACCAACAGCAGATCCCAACAAGTCAGTCGAACCAAAGTCCTTGAGATTATGATAGCCCTGCAAGGCGAGTACCATACCGGTAAACATGCCGGTAAATACTATGACAATGGTTGATCGCGAACCGATGAAGTGTATTTGTTTCACAATAGCAAAAAGTTTATGGGGAGGTGTCAACATGTTAAACAGACACTGAAACAAGAATATCCCCATCATCCCGGTTGTACGGGTGATACCGATCACTTCTCTGCCGAGATTTTCTATGGTGTTGCGCATCATTGCTTGTTCCCGGTTAATCGTTTCAAATAAGCATCGGGATCAACTTCTTCACTGCGGGCGCGACGGTTAAGCAGGTTTTGAACACGTTCATTATCGCAATTTTTAACTTCTTCGACAGTACCGGTAATCAGTACAGTGCCCTGGTCGATAACCGTTATTCTGTCTGCAATACGAAAGGCGCTTTCCAGCTCATGAGTAACAACGACGATAGTCATTTTCATGGCATCTTTCAGGCGTACGATTAGCTCGTCCAGCTCGGCAGATACAACGGGGTCAAGCCCGGCTGAAGGCTCATCAAAAAACAGGATTTTCGGATCCATGATAATGGCGCGGGCAAGCGCCACCCGTTTTAACATGCCGCCTGATAATTCGGAGGGCATCAGGTCCTCAAATCCGGCCAGGTTAACAACTTCAAGTTTAAGGCGACACATAATATCCATGGTGTTCTGATCAAGCTTGGTGTGCTCAGACAAGGGCAGTTGAATATTCTCGCGCACCGACATGGAGCTGAACAATGCACCCCCTTGAAAAGAAACACCAAATTGCTTACGAAGGTTGTATAGCTGGCGAGTAGACAAACTTGTGATGAGATGGTTCATTAGTTCTATTTCGCCATGCGTGGGTTTATTTAACCCAAGCATGGTTCTAAGCAGGGTAGTTTTGCCTGAGCCACTACCCCCCATAATTACCATGATTTCGCCTTGTTGGATGTCCATATTGACATCGTGAAGAATCTGACGGTCACCGTAATGACTGACCAGATTTCTGACACTAATAATGGCTGAATTATTTTCTTGTGGTTCCATGATAATTTCGTTTAATTATAATTACGGTTGCTATTGTATAATGCCGCCACCCAGGCAAATGTCATTGTCATAAAAAACGACCGACTGACCTGGTGTAACCGCTCGTTGAGGCTCACTAAAACAGACGTCCAGTGAACCATCCTGCTGCGGCGTCACCAGACAAGCTTGATCAGGCTGTCTGTACCGGTTTTTAGCCATACAGTTAAAGGGTTGATCAGGTAGGTTTTCGGCCACCCAGTGGCAATCCTTAGCGCGCAATGAATTTTTAAATAATAACGGGTGATGGTGTCCCTGTACAACGGTTAGCTCGTTATTATCAAGATTTTTACCTGCAACATACCAGGGGTCTTCAGAGGCGTGTTGCTGCCCACCAATGCCGAGCCCCTGACGTTGGCCAATGGTATAATACATTAGTCCTTGATGTGTCCCGATTTGTTCGCCATCAGTCGTCATGATTGAACCAGGTTGGGCAGGCAAGTAAGTCTGTAAAAATTCCCTGAAGTTTCTTTCCCCGATAAAACAAATCCCGGTGCTGTCTTTTTTCGAAGCATTGCTAAATTTATGTTGATCAGCAATGGCTCTGACTTCCTTTTTTTCCAGTTCGCCTACCGGAAAAAGACTTTTGCTGAGAGGGTATTGCCCCAGGGTGTACAGGAAATAACTTTGATCCTTATTGGCATCCCTTCCTTTTTTTAGCTGATATTTACCTTGTTGTTGGTCTAGTCTAACATAATGGCCGGTTGCTATTGCATCCGCACCAAGATCGAGAGCGTGATCCAGAAATGCCTTGAATTTGATCTCTTTATTACACATTACATCAGGGTTTGGTGTTCGTCCAGCCCGATATTCAGCGAGAAAATATTCGAAAACCCTGTCCCAGTATTCGGAGGAAAAGTTAATGGTATGAAGGGGGATGCCCAGTGTAGAGCAAACTGAGCTGGCATCGTTGAGGTCTTCTTCAGCGGAGCAATGTTCGTCAGTGTCATCTTCTTCCCAGTTTTTCATGAACAGTCCCTCGACTTGATAGCCCTGTTCAATTAAAAGCAATGCGGCGACTGAAGAATCTACGCCACCTGACATGCCGATCATGATTTTACGAGGTTTCCTGCTCATGTATTATTCAAGCTCTTTGAGGATGGAGAGTGGGTAACGAGTGCCCTTGATAAAGTCATTCAGGCTTTGTAAAACCATAGGGCTTCTCATTGCTTCAGATCGTGTGTTAATGTCATTGAGCGTCATCCATAAAGCCTGGTTGATGTCAGCATCCAGCGTTCGTTGCTTATCATGCTGTAGACAGGAAGCAGAAAAACTGAAGCGCAAGAAAGTCTTGTTATTCCCGGGGTTTATCCATCGATAAATGCCGACCAGGGCTTCTGGCCTTACGTGCCAGGCAGTTTCTTCCAGGGTTTCCCTGATGGCAGCATCGATGAGCGTCTCACCCGGTTCCAGATGTCCAGCAGGTTGATTATATTGCATTGCACCCTCTATGCTTTCTTCTACCATAAGAAATGTATCTTTGTTCTGGACAATGGTGGCGACTGTCAGGTGTGGTTTCCAGGTCATAGAGTGATTATTGAATGATAATTTTTATTAAATAGTTGTAAATGTTAATTATTTTATCAGACTGATATGGATTAATTAAGCACTATTGGCTGATACTTTAAGAAGGTCAGGGATAAACTTAAGTTTTTGTTAAATATGACGATAATACTGTTATAGAAATACATCTATATTGCTTATAAAGGCACCTGACCCATGAATTCATTTGTTGTTCCTAACTACTATGCTTTTACACTGAAAAATGACAATAAGGCAGAGTTAAGCCACCTATCAATATTTCAGGCTTGTTGATAAAAATTCATGAAACTTTTCCAAACGTTTAAAAGTCGATTTATAGTGGTTGGGGTATTGCTGGCAGGGATTTTGTTGGCGATGGCTCTCTACACCAGTAAAATCGTTAGCGACGAAAGTCAAGAGAGTCAACAGCTGGTAGCGGAATACAATCTGGCGGGTGTCACACTGAGGCGTCTTAACGATTATTATTTGAGCCTGAAAAGTTATCTGTATCAGTACACCTTGTTATTAACCCCCGAATTGAAAGTGGCTACTCAAAAAACGGTCAAGAACCTCGAAGGCCTTTCAAAGCATTTTCAACAAGGCAAAATTGTCGATTTGTCATCAAATATCAAAAATTACACCATTGAGCATAGTAGTGTATTGCTAAAGCTTCAGGATGATGTTGAAAAAATACTGGCTATCCAGGATGCCGCAGAAAAGCGTTACCCGGCGGTTGCAATTATGTTAAACGAACTACAGCCTTTGAATCGTCTATTCAGAGAGCAGCTGGAATTTGCAATCGAGGAAGCGGCAGAGTTGGGGGGTAACAACAGTACTCAGGTAATGGACGTGATGAACGAAATTAGATATGCCTGGTCTAGAAATATAAGCGAAGTGCGGCTGTTTGTTGGTAATCGCAGCGGTACCTTTGGTGAGCCTGAGACGGTTCTAACCGATAATATTAATTCCGTTAATTTGTATGCTGAACATATAGCCAGTCTTTTGCATCAACTGCGTGACATATCTTTTGAGTCAAATCAGTACGTACTCTTTACACGCACTATTGATGAAATGATACTAAGCAGCACTAAATTTAATAGCGTTTTTAAACGCACAGTGGATGCCTTTCTGGATGAGGCATGGCGAGCGGATGTTTACTTTCTTGAGAATACCATTGAACCTCTTTTAAAGAAAAACCTGGGCATTCTACAAGCGATTGAAAGTGAGCTAACCACCCAGCTCGGTGACAGAGTGCGTTCATCACTGGAAATATCCAGCAAGGTCTCCAGCTATATCTGGTGGTTTGTCGCTGTCGTTTATTTCATGATTATGCTGTCTTACCTGGCCTTTGAAAAAACAATCCGTCAACCCTTATTCGAGGTGGCAAAGGCATTGGAAGCTCAGGGTCACGACACTGAATATGAAATACCGGCTCGTCATTACTTCGCCGCAGAGTCTGAATTATTAATAAAAGCATTTAATGATATGAAGGAGCAGGTTGATAGTCGTCAGCTACGTTTGCAGTCCATTTTGCAGAATGCAGTTGAAGGCATCGTTATTTCTGACTCAACTGGAGTAATAGAAACATTTAATCCGGCAGCAGAAAAATTATTTGCCATGACATCTGACAGGGTTGTAGGTCAATCGGTATCCTGTTTGTTGAAAAGCCCTAATGATATGAATGCCCGGGACTGGTTGTCGCTATGGACAAACAGTTTGAATAATCAGCAAAAATCGTCTGAAGTACGATTTTTCATTAATAATGAAGAGCGTTATATCTCTATTAAAACCAGCACCATGATGCATCATGGACAAACTTACTACATCTCAGTTGTTTCCGATGTTACCGAGCACAAAGCCTTTACAGACCGGTTACAAAATCTTGCTGACATGGATTCATTAACCAATTTACATAATCGTCGTTATTTTACAGAAGTACTGGATAGACTGGTCGATCGCGCTAACCGTAGAAAGATATTTGACTGTGCACTTATTTTTATTGACCTGGATAATTTCAAAATGGTCAATGATACCTACGGTCATCATGCCGGAGACCGTGTATTGATGGAAGTATCGAACTTGTTGAAATCAAAGGTACGGCGCGGTGATTTGCTTGCGAGGTTAGGTGGTGATGAATTTGCCGTTATTTTATACGGCATTGATGACGTTCTTGCAAAAGAGGTTGCACAGAAATACCAGACGGCAGTGAACAACTTTACTTTTTTTGAACAGGGTAGAGTACTGGATGTAGGCTGTACCATTGGTGTTAGTATGCTCGAAAGTGATATCGATGATAAAGATGAATTTTTAAACCGAGCTGATTTTGCTTGTCAAATGGCCAAGCAGATGGGTCGCAACCGGGTCTATGCCTATAGTAAGGAAGACAGTGAAAGCAAACAGCATTTAAGTGGGCAAATGGGCTTGGCACAAACCATCAAGGAAGCGATTCGCTATGATGGGTTCACGCTGGTATTGCAACCTATTAAATCGGCTATGGATGAGAGTGTCTATTGCTATGAAGTGCTGATACGCATGTTGGGAGATAATAACAAGGTCATCATGCCCTTCGGGTTTTTGCCTTCGGCTGAACGTTTCGATTTAATGAAGGACATTGATTGTTGGGTGATAAATAATTCGCTCAGCCTGATGGCTCAGTATCAAAAGCAGGGGAGAAAACTGGCTTTTTCCATTAATCTTTCTGCCCAATCAATAGGTGATTTTGACGTTTTACAAACAATTGAACAAGCAATATCCAAATATGATGTGTCTCCAGAAAATTTGATCTTTGAGATCACTGAGAGTAATGCCATTTCCAATATGTCTAATGCGACTGAGTTTTTACATGGACTTAGAGACCTGGGTTGCAAAACAGCATTGGATGATTTCGGTGCGGGTTATTCTTCGTATGCATATTTAAAAGATTTACCTGCAGATTTCGTTAAAATTGATGGCGCCTTTGTCAAGGATATGGATGAAAACGCTTTTAATCTGGCGATGGTTAAATCCATGAATGAGATTGCTCATATCATGGGTAAGAAAACGATTGCCGAATTTGTAGAAAACGCAGCAATATTAGCCTTGTTAAAAGAAATCGGAGTTGATTATGCGCAAGGTTATTATTTGGGTAAGCCAGCAGACCTGCCTGAAGAACCTAGCCAGCAAACGGTCGTTTCGATTAAGTGAATAACAGTTTCATTGACGGGTAAAGATGAACAGGTAGATAGCAAGGACAGGTTAGCGATGGTTTCACAAGCTCGCACTATACTGTCACCCAAGACATTCAGGTGAAATGAGTACCAGATCGTTGACTTGATCCAGTCGTTAACCACGCCACTTATTAATTTGGCATGCGTATTTTACTGGCGGTTAATCCTTTAGGTCCTTCAGCTACATCAAATTCGACGGGTTGCCCTTGTTTCAGGGTTTTATAGCCATCCATTTCAATAGCGGAAAAATGTGCAAAGATATCTTCATCGGTATCGGCTGACATAATAAAGCCATATCCCTTTGAATTGCTAAACCATTTGACTGTTCCTATTGCCATGTTACTCCTGCCTCTCTATGTAGTGCTCGGCTAGAAAGCCAATAAACACAAAGTGTCAATCTTGAAATCCATGCAGAGTGACACCATAACTTTCTACAGACCTTTTTTCGTTTTACGTTGGTCTGTACAATATACTTTATGCAACACAGTAAATTAGTCAAGTATTAATCGTTATTTAACCCTGTGGTTAGTAATGGTAAATGACGAAACGGGATGATTTTGCTATATATCTTATGATAAGTATGTGACTATTAACTAACATTTTGGACTACTGAAAACTTAATTAATTGTATTAAAATTAGAGCTATGAGTGATATAAAAAAATCTTCGTCTGATGACGGGCTGGCGCTTGAAGAGGCCAGGCCTGAGTTAAAAGTACCGCCCATGTATAAAGTTATTATCCATAATGACGATTATACTCCTATGGAGTTTGTAGTTTTGATTCTGGAAAAGTTCTTTTCCATGAATCGAGAAAAAGCAACTCAGATCATGTTGCATGTGCACACTCAGGGAAAAGGTATTTGCGGTCTTTTTACGCGTGATGTAGCAGAAACAAAGGTGGCAATGGTTAATGAATATTCCCGAACGCATCAACATCCATTGTTATGCGCAATTGAAACAGCTTGATTAAATGGTGGTGATGATATGCTGAGCAAAGAGCTAGAATTTACACTCAACCAGGCATTTAACGAAGCCCGTGAGAAGCGTTATGAGTTCATGACAGTGGAACATCTGCTGTTATCGCTAACTGATAATCCAACTGCTGCAGAAGTGCTAAGAGCCTGCGGTACGGACCTTGAAGAATTAAAAAAAGAACTGATTAATTTTCTTGAAGAAACGACTCCAGTATTGGGGCCGAATGATTTAAGAGAAACCCAGCCTACCTTGGGATTCCAGCGTGTATTACAACGTGCTGTCTTGCATGTGCAATCATCGGGTCATGAAGAAGTCACTGGAGCGAATGTACTGGTTGCTATTTACAGCGAGCAGGAATCACAGGCGGTTTATTTTTTGAATAAACAGAATATTTCCCGACTGGATATTGTTAATTACATTTCTCATGGCATCTCCAAAATTGGTGAAGACGGTTCCATGAGTGGTGAAGAAATCAGTGAAGACGACACCCAGGTGCAAGAGACGAGTAAATCAGCGTTAGAGTCATTTTCTGAAAATCTGAACGTACTTGCAGCAGAAGGTAAAATTGACCCCCTGATTGGACGCGAAGCCGAAGTCGAGCGAACCGTACAGATACTTTGTCGTCGTCGAAAAAATAACCCGATACTGGTAGGCGAAGCAGGCGTGGGTAAAACCGCCATTGCTGAAGGCCTGGCCAAAATGATCGTGGATAAACAGGTACCTGATGTATTGTCGGATTGTACGATTTATTCGCTAGACCTGGGTGCATTGGTAGCAGGTACCAAGTACCGAGGCGATTTTGAAAAACGCCTAAAAGCTGTACTTTCACAACTTAAGAAAGAAGAAGGTGCCGTTTTATTTATTGATGAAATTCACACCATCATCGGTGCAGGATCTGCCTCGGGTGGCGTCATGGATGCTTCTAACCTGATCAAGCCCATGCTGGCGAACGGCTCACTTAAATGCATTGGATCGACCACCTATCAGGAATACCGTGGTATTTTTGAAAAAGATAAAGCGCTGGCTAGACGTTTCCAGAAAATAGATGTTGAGGAACCGAGTATTGAAGATACGGTGAAAATACTGAAAGGGCTGAAGAGCCGTTTTGAGGAACATCATCAGATTAAATACTCGCCTAAAGCGCTAAGATTAGCCGTGGAATTATCAGAGCGATATATTAATGACAGGCATTTGCCCGACAAAGCAATCGATGTGATAGACGAAGCGGGAGCCAACATGCAGTTGCAACCTGTTTCTAAGCGCAAAAAAACCATTGGCGTAACCGATATCGAAAATATCGTTGCTAAAATTGCGCGCATTCCTCCAAAAAGTGTTTCATCAACCGACCTGGATTCCATGCGAACCCTGGAGCGTGATTTGAAACTGGTGGTGTATGGACAGGATAATGCTATTGAAGCCTTGTCTTCTGCCATTAAAATGTCTCGTTCAGGTCTGGGCAATGAAGAGAAACCCATTGGTTCATTCCTGTTCGCAGGTCCCACCGGTGTCGGTAAAACAGAGGTTACACGGCAACTTTCCAAGATCATGGGAATTGAGCTAATACGTTTTGATATGTCTGAATACATGGAGCGTCACACCGTTTCACGCTTGATTGGTGCACCTCCGGGTTACGTCGGTTTTGATCAGGGCGGTTTATTAACGGATTCAGTAATTAAACATCCTCATGCCGTGTTGTTATTGGATGAAATTGAAAAAGCACATCCTGATGTCTTTAACCTGCTTTTACAGGTAATGGATCATGGCACCTTAACGGATAACAATGGCCGCAGTGCGGACTTCCGTAACGTGGTGTTAGTCATGACCACCAATGCAGGTGCAGACAGAATCAGTAGAGAATCGATCGGATTCACACAACAGGATAATTCCAGTGATGGGATGGAGGCAATTAAAAAGGTCTTTACGCCCGAGTTCAGAAATCGCCTGGATGCCGTGATTCAGTTCCAGGCATTAGACAAGAAGCATATTGGTCATGTTGTCGACAAATTTATTATTGAACTGGAAGCTCAGCTCGAACAGAAAAAAACGACCATTGATATTGATATGAAAGCGCGAGATTGGATATCCGATCACGGCTACGACCCCAAAATGGGCGCCAGACCCATGGCTCGACTGATCAGTGATCACATTAAGAAGCCACTGGCAGAAGAACTGTTATTTGGCAAACTGTCTCAAGGTGGGCATATTCTTGTCACCGTTAAGGATGATAAGCTGGCGCTTGAATATGAAGACGAGGAAGTGCTTGAGACCTGATCGGTATGCAAGTACGGGAGGTGTTAATTAACGCGCACGGTAAGTAATTCTGCCCTTGCTTAAATCATAGGGAGTCAATTGCACTGTCACTGTGTCTCCCGTCAAAATACGAATATAGTTCTTACGCATTTTTCCCGAAATATGAGCGGTTACAATATGTCCGTTTTCTAGTTCTACGCGAAATGTCGTGTTGGGCAAGGTGTCTACCACCGTTCCCTGCATTTCAATACCTTCTTCTTTTGCCATTCAAGCTCTACCTACATCGTTTACACAGCGGCGTATTGTACGCCAAACTTCCAACGAAATGTAGTGAATGAGGGGCTTATTCCTGCCAAGAGAAATATTTTTCTGGGAGAGACTGTTTCAGGCCCTCGTGAAGAGGGTTAAAACACTGATATAACCATAACAATCAAATACTTATTAACAAACGGCTGTTTTGGCTGTCATCAGGCGAGTCCACGCAACATGTGGATGAACCGCATTATTGTCGATGATAAATTCCATTTGCAGCATATCCATGATCTGAAATAGGTCATATTCAGACGAAAACTCATCCTGTAAGTGTTTCAGATGATTGTCGTTAATATAGAGAAGGTTGGGTCGCATGCCGTGAGACGACTCAAAATTGCTGACCAGGTTATAAATGAAGCTCAGCATAGTGCGCTCCTTATATTGGCAGTTGTTACCTATCAGTATAGCTCGATTCGGCAATGTCTGCGTTAACGCTGCCACGTGGCAGTTATTCAATATAACGGCCAGATTGCAGTCAATCTTGAATATATTGATGAGTAACAATTAAGGGCGGGGTGAAGAATTAAACTAATATAAATAATGGATTACAGGTATTTCCATTCACCCTGTATAAAGCTTTGCAGCGGCTTGAACTGTGATTTATAGCTCATTTTCGGGGACTCTTTAATCAGGTAGCCCAGGTACAGCCAATGCATGTTGAGTTCACGGGTAAATTCTATACTCCAGAGTATGCCCAGTGTGCCCAGGCTTCTTTTGGGGAAATCGGGATCAAAGAAAGTGTACACGGCTGAAAAGCCATCTTCTAATTGATCCAGCACGGCCACTGCTAGTAATTTAGAATCCAGTCGAAATTCCAGAAACCGGGTCACACTCCACTCGCTGGTGAGAAACTCCATGTATTTTTCCGGATCAGGATCGTTCATTCCACCATCCGGGTGACGTGCCTGAATGTATTTATTATACAGCGCATGTTGTTCTTCGCGGTATTCAGCACCGAGCATATGCACACTGATATCCTGGTTAGCTTTCCATACGCGCTTGTGTGTTCGACTGGCTTTAAATTTATCTACCGGTATCCTGACCGGTATGCAAGCGCTACAGGTCGGGCAGGAGGGCCTGTAGATGTGTTTTCCACTGCGACGAAAACCGTATTGGGAGAGGCTGGAGTATATATGGTTATCCAGTTCAGCATTCGGATCAGCAAACAGTGTGATTGACTGGCGATCGGGCAGGTAGCTGCAATCATGCTCAGGCGTGGCATAAAAAGACAGGCGTACAGCTTCTGGCTTATTCGTATCGTCAGTATCTGAATGTTGCTTTTTCATGAAAGGCCTTGTTACTCGTATCTACAGGTCGATCCTGCTTTGACTTCGTAACGATGATTGATATCCGATGTCATGATAATGCCTTATTTTGCTCCAGAAAGGCGAGTGTGGCAAATTTGTATACATTTCCAGTAAGCATTTATTTTTCAGTGCTTATTAGCTGCATTTTCCCTGACAACCGTGCGTTGTCATCACAGAATCCTTTCAGTAAATGAATGAAATCTTTACGAGGTATCAATATTGCCCCCAGGCTTTGTAAATGCAGGGTATGAATCTGGCAATCAATCAGCTCAAACCCCAGTGTATGGAGGTGTTCCACAAAACTGGCAAAAGCCACTTTGGAAGCATCTGTGCGTAAACTAAACATGGATTCACCAAAAAAAACCTTCCCAATTGCCACGCCATACAAACCACCTACCAGCTCGTTGTTATGCCAGGCTTCAACGGAATGGGCATAGCCCGCCTGGTGTAACCGCAGGTAGGCTTGCAACATAGCATTCGTAATCCAGGTGCCGGATTGCCCTGGTCTTGGAATACTGGAACAGCAACGAACGACTTCTTCAAAATTTTTATTGATAGTAACGGTATAAAGTTGTTTACGTACTGTTTTCCGCAAACTGCGTGATACTTTTAAATGCTCAGGGAATAATACGAACCGAGGGTCAGGTGACCACCACAAAACAGGCTGGTCGTCAGAGTACCAAGGGAAAATACCAGAACGATAAGCGCTTAACAGACGTTCTGTTGATAAATCACCTCCAACAGCCAGTAAACCATCGGGCTCGGTTAACGCCAGTTCCACATTAGGAAAAGTAACATCCCGACTGTTATATTCAATCCGAAAAGGTGCAGGCATAAGTCAACTTTCTGTAGAGAGATGTCGACATTATACATTTATTTCAGGGTAGGGTGATTAACCCCGACTGAGAGGCGACGAAAAATTTCAAAACGTAAGAAAACTGATTTCACGACCTGTTAAGTGCAATGTAGGTTCGCTTTCAACAAGTACAGTGAAAGTACACATAGGACGGTATAATTAAAACCATACCGGCCTATTTCAGTTTTCAGGCAACGATGTTGGATAAAACGATAATTGCTGTCATAAACACAACCAAAATCAGAATGGTTTTGGCCAGATTGCCTGCTACGGTTTTATCTTCAATGTGCATGAATGTTCTCCTTGCGATGAGACAAATTTGGATACCACGACATTGTATAGTGCAGCTGATTTTAGAGAGATTGATCTGGATCAATGAATGAAAATATCAGTATTTATTGATATTTTTATACTGTCATTGAGCGCACCCAAAGGGCATAAACTCCGCGAAGCAGTCTCCCAAGACAACTTTCCGACTTAACATCTACCACTGTCATTGCGAGAGCAGCGAAGCAATCTCTCAAAAAAGAGTATCAAACAACACGATTCACACTACCTGATGAATACCCATGAAAAGCAAGTATCCATTAAACACTCACTTATTTTTATAAGGACTACGAAGCTGTAAGTCTTTTATATAAGCTTGCATACCCTCAGTTTCCTGGGTTAAAAAATGTTGTATCGCACGATTAAACTCAGGGTGTTTAATCCAGTGGGCCGACCAGGTCGGTGTCGGTAAAAACCCCCGGCTGATCTTATGCTCGCCCTGAGCGCCAGGCTCAAAATACTTCAGCCCTTGTTTTATACAGTACTCAATACCCTGATAAAAACAAATCTCAAAATGCAAATGGTCATGCTCTTCAATGCAGCCCCAATGGCGTCCATATAACGTGTTGTCATCCTGAAAACAAATCGCACCGGCAATGTATTGTTGATCACGCTTTGCCATAATGAGTAGTAACTGATCACCCATGGTCTCTGCTATTTGTTTAAAAAACCCCAGATTGAGCGTCGCTGTCCCGTATTTTTCATCGAACGTCTTTCGGTAAAATAATTCTGCCGCTTCTATTTGTTCTTCCGTCGCTTCATTACCCTGAATGATTTCGACTTCTGCATTTACTTCATTGGCATAACGTCTTTCCTGTTTAACATTTTTTCTTTTTTTGGAGGTAAACGTTTCCAGGAAATCCTGGAAATCACGATAGTCATGATTATGCCAGTGGAATTGGCAACCCAGGCGCGTCATGAAACCTTGTTGTTGAAGAAAGTCTGTTTCCTGTTTCGTCGTAAATAAAAAATGAGTAGAAGAAATGTCCGCTTCGTTTTGCATCTGTAAAGTCGCATTCGTGAGATGACGAGCGATATCTTGCCAGTCTTGCTCCGGGTTAATTAATAAGCGCGGCCCTGTAGCAGGCGTGTAAGGAGCGGCAGCAACCCATTTAGGAAAATAGGGGATAGCATGTCGATGATAAGCATCAGCCCAGGCATGATCAAAAACAAATTCACCATAGGAATTACTTTTTTCAAACATAGGGATGACACCGTCCAGTCGTCCATCCTGATAGGCTGCGATATGCCGTGGCAACCAACCGAATTTTTCACCGGTGCAATGGTTTTGTTCCAGCGCCTCAAGGAATTCATAACGCATGAACGGGTAGCGATCTTTTAATAATCGGTTCCAGTCGTTCCGACTAAAATCCTTGATGCTCAGGTGAAGTTTGATATCCATATAGAATCTTATGTTGAATGAAGGTGTCAATTTTAACTGACACACAGTAAATTAATACCGTTAAAGTATAAGGGTATCAATAATTATTGATAAGAGCAGGTAGATATACCAGTTTAAACAGGCTGACATAATAGCTTTTGGGTATTCTTTCACAGAAAGTTCGCCATTATCTTACAGATCATCATCTCAGATGTAAGCAGAATGTACCTCAAGCTAACTTGGTATTGAAAACTGATTGAATCATGGACAGTACAACCACCAAGGAGCCGAATGCTTTTTTATAAACTTTTGGAGGTGGACATGAAAACGGTAAACAAAGAAGTTAAAGCACTGTCAAAGACAGTAAAACTAGCAACAATAGTAATCGCAGTGGCTACATTAAACGGTTGCTTGATGACGAGTCCCTACTGGAATCAGGAATTCGACAGCCATACTGATGTTGTTCCATTGCAAGCCTGGACCACACAAAAACAATACGATATAAAATATGAATGCGCTAAGGCCAGTCATGCTGGTTTGTATCCGTTTGGTGGTCCCATTGTTTGGAATCACATTGAAACAGTGACACCGCCAAATAAATCTGGAAAAGATTCTTTTGGAGCAAAAATGTACAGCGCTGGTATAAAACGCGTATTACCTGCCAGTTGCTGGCGCAAGGACCCGGCTAATAATATCTGGTATTCCGCCGTCAGAGCAGTGCAAATTAAACCTACAGGTAATGTTACTTACCAAAACTTTGATAAAGCCGGCCTGGAATGTCTGGGTACAGAAATAGGTAAAGCCACCAGCTGGTTTGGATGGTTTGGTAAAAGTTGTGTGAAAACCTACTCCAACTCAAACAATACCATTCCTTATGTTATTTTCAGGGCAACATCCTGATAAAAAAATGCATGCCTGTCATGCAGGATTCCTGACAGGCATGTAACATAAAAAGGTGGCGATAAACAATACTCGTGTTCAAGGAGAACAACCATGTTAAAAAATGCAATGATTACCGGCGTTATTGTTATAGCATCACTGCTCAGTGTCTGGATGTTAACGACCGTTGCCGTGGAGTATCGATCAGCTAGTGAGCAAGTAGTGGACGAAAACATTAAATCTGTAGAGCCACCTTATAAACGGCAGCTCGCCCAGTTCCCGCCTGCTCAACAGAAAAATCTGTTAACGCAAACAGCATCGGTC
>Ga0316205_10002123_pt1 | contig 21699 bp, 19 predicted proteins | sample 3monthpyrite_MG_FD_204941 | JGI IMG/M metagenome (GOLD analysis project Ga0316205, IMG submission 204941) | Microbial mat bacterial communities from mineral coupon in-situ incubated in ocean water Damariscotta River, Maine, United States -... | ecosystem: Environmental > Aquatic > Marine >... | reverse complement strand
GTTGGTGCTCAATTCGCCCAATGAGCGTTTTTGTTTAACAATTTGCTCGGCAATATTTTCAGGGGTGCCTTTTGCGCCCAGGATAACGGTCATAACATCAAACAATTGTGTTGCACTGGTCAGCGCAACATCAACACTTTTTTGATATACGCCTGGGTTACGCGGGCTCTGAGCAATAATATTCATCGCGGCATTGTAGTCCAGTGACGCATTTCGTAGAGACTTTGGTGCAAGATCATCTGCATCGTCTTCCTTCGCCTGTTCAATCGCTTGTTTAGCGCTATTGAGCTTACTGAATTGAACGGCTCTGGCTTCTAATAGGAGATATTCTTTCTGAAGCTCAGCGAAATCTTCTGGAGAAAGCGGTCGACTAAATTGATCTGTTTCATCTTTTAAATCATCATCAATTTCCATCATGCTCTCAACGAGCTCAGTATTTTTCCTGGCACCCGCCTTAAGTGCAGAGTCTCTCGCCTTGAGTATACGGGTGGAAGATGATTTTCTGCTGTTTGCTGTTTTTTCCGCATCCTGAAAAAAGGCCTTTGCAATAGCTGCACTGTTCAGCACTATTTCGCTTGAATCACCCCGGTTTAAATCCTGCTTAGCTCGAGCCAGATAATCACTACCGAGTGAATATTGCTCATCGGCTAACACATCATGTTGCTCCTGCTGCGCAGTCATCATTATTTGCGTCACTTCAGTGATGGCTTTTTTCGGGTCATTGCCTGATGCAAGCTCAGCTGTCCTGAGATTGGCACACCCAGTTATCATTACGACAATCATGATGAACCATGCGGATTTAGTTAATTTATTCACTACGCTATTCTCCAAATTTAAATTCTTATCTATCTATTCATGAACCGGGGGTAGATCACGGCTAATGTACACTTTTTTCATAGGTCGACTAACCTTCCAGGTAAAGCACATTATTTTATCTTATTAACTATTTCTTCTTTAAAAACAGGTATCAACAATAGGGGGCAGACCACGGTTTTTAAGAGGGAGTTCTGGGGGGCGCGATACTTAATTATTTCTTTTAAAAATCAGTTATCATAATCAAAGCTCATTAACATGGAAGGTTAAATGTTATGGCAAACTAGCCAGAGAATAGCACTAATAGGGTACCCATGTTAACAAGTTTTAGAAAAATTAGAGGTCTAGCACATTTTGGCCACATTTTTGCCATCATAAAACAAATTGAATATCGAGTGACTTATGAAATTTTCACATCTAAAAGTAGGCGAACGCTTTTTATTAAAGGGTGAACCCTATGTTAAAGCTACGCCATTATTAGCGAACCATGCGGATACAGGTGTTAATAAAGTAGTGCCTAAATACATGAGTGTAGAGCTTGCTGAAACAAGAGCAGTAGATGCGGTTGTGTTTAATAAGCCTGACGAAATGCTTGAGTATATTGTAAGTGAGTTAAGTGATGCTATAAATAGTTCAACACTCTCTGATGCAGGAAAAGAGTTGGTGCACAATGAAATTAAAAGAATTGAACTCGAAGCAACGAAGAAGATAAAGTAATATCAAAAAATAAATATTTAAATAATAGGTGAGGTGTAGAGTTCAGCTTTCTATAATATTAGAAATGTGTGTGCTTTGACCCCGTTTTCTCAAAGTTCCTACTCAGGTTTAAATATCATATCACCGATCTTAAAACTATTAAATTTAGGACTCACAATTTGAATGTTATCTTCTAATAACTGTTTTGAACTTATATTGTTATTATTAGTAGTTGCTTTATTGAATTTTAAAAGACCATAATGCCACTTGTCGTTTTCAAAATAGTAAAATTCTTGCCGATAAGAATAACGGCCATTATATTTTATAAGGGCATATTCATACTGTTTGTCATTGTTAAGGTCGAGACGAAATAAAACATAGTTATCATGAGGTTGTCGTTGTATCTGGCCTATCTTCGCTTTTAAATCTCCAGGTAGCTCAAAGTGCTGTGGTCTGTATGTTAACTTTTCCCAGAACTGTTGAAAGTGCTCTTGCTTATCTCCACGTCTCTTAGAGTAAGGGTTATTTAAAACCATTAATAACTCTGGGTTGGTATCACCAATTTCAGATTTTAATCTTTCTATCAGTAAATAGCCGGGGCGAGCCAGGTTTTCTTTTGCATAGATATAGTCAAAATCGATTATGTTGACTTCTCCTGAATCCACACGCGCTAACTGGCTGCTAAGTGATATCTTTCTAAAATCCAGTAATGGACTATTTGTAAGTAGCATCAGAGCTAATATTACCAAACCCATATTCGTATTAACTTTAGCAAGGGTTAGGGGCCACTCTTTACCGCGCTTTATTATGCCCCATGTGTAACCAATGCTTAATAATGTGAGTGAAAACCAAATTAAAAATGCCCAGCATCGCTCTACACTCCAACCGTATTGCATTAAACGTAAAGAAAGACCATAGAGGCTGAGTAGTGATAAAACAGGCATTGAGCAAAGGCCAAAATAAATAAGACGATGAATAGTGGGTGAGTATGGGGCCTCACCACGACCATCTTGATAAACCGCGTTAGTAAAAAATAATATAATCGCGAGTAACCAAAGTATGAGTAATGTACCGGTGCCGGTGTCCCATAATGTATTTACGCCAACAAATACTAATGAGCCAAGAAATAGAGCTGTTATTGATAAAATAAAGGGTAGTAGCAATTTAATTAAGCCTTGTAATAACCTCGATATGCTATCAATAATATTTAACAGGCCACGGAATACAACAATGCCTAAGCCATAGGCGAGTGATAAAGCGGGAAACAGAAACCATTCTTCGAATAGATAATGCTTAAAAAAATCAATATTAATAATAGAAAATAATTGCGACCAGAGAACAAGTATAAGCCAAAAAGCCAATACAAAAACGCTTGCTAATGACATAACCAAAAAGTTTCGCCATGAGTTAGTAAATAACACCTCGTAACTCATGGGTAAGTTTGCAGCGCGTTGTTGTAAATACATCAATGCTTTAAAGCATGCGATTGTCATGCTAATGATAAATATAAAAATAACACTTTTGTTACGTATTTCATCATGGGGTTCAGTTTGGCTTCCAATATACATCGCTAATAACGCAATCAATAAAGCGAAACCTGAAGTCATTAATAAGACGCGCTTAATGTTACCGTGCTCTAATGACATTAAAAGCATTACTGGTACAACAAGTGTCACTGTCCACAATGGGTATATTAAGGTTGCTGATTCATTCGGCCATAAATTTTCAACGTTTAACCAGTAAAGGGCATAAAGTAGAATCCCTTGAATAAAAGAAATGCCTAGCATTAATGGGATAGGGCGATTTTTTATTGAATCAATGTTGTTCATGTTTATAACCAAATTTAATGATGTTAGATAAAATTGCTTCTGCGATGGGGTCAGACTCGATTGCTAGTTATTCGTTATAGTTTACCTGTCTAATTATCATTCATCAAAAGCAATCGAGTCTGACGCTTTCGATATGCTTTCGATAGGTACAGACTAAAACGGGGTCAGAGATCAATTGTTTCTAATATTAGAGAGTATTGATCTCTGGCACCAATTAATTAGGCATCAATTAATTATAAGATTTCACAATAAACTTGGCAGAACAAATGAGAGTACCCTGGACCACGTTTAATCAAACAAACTATTTGGACTAAAAATAGGCGCAAGCCCCATTTAAATCATAAAAATTAACCCTGCACTTTATAGTGCAAAATATTTCTTATTTAATCATCAGACAATTCGTTTTCTAAAATCCTTGCTAAGTGGCTAAACTGAATGTGTTTTAAATAATACTTCCCCCAACTACTATTAGCAGGTGATGATATGAGCAGTTCACAAGATGACGCTATGAAGAAAACCATGACTTATTTAACGGTCGGCTTATTCGCTCTTTTCTTTTCTATTATAGCGCTGGCTAATGCGATAGCTTAAGCAGCAAAAAGGGAACAGAGTACAGTTACTTCTAATATTAGTTTATATTGCGCTCTGAACCCATTTTACGTGACCCCGTTTTACGTTTTATTTCTTTTGCGCCCTTACTTAAAATACTTGCCAGAGCACAACACTCTCTAATATTAGATTTGAAAAACGTTTAACTGACTTTATTTAACCATGACAGTTACACAGAATTATTTACACCGTCATTTTATTAAAAACTATTATATTCTGGCCCAAACCTAAAAAGTAAATAGTGTCAGTGCTCAATTCCTACTAAATATTAGAATTATTGTGATCTAACCACAATTAACCCACCACTCTGTCCCTAAATTTTGTTACTCTCATCCCACGCACTATACGTTTGTATAGAGCATAAATGGATTATCGATTCTATATGAAGGAGCTACCCATGATACGATTTTGTCATCAATTATTAATTTCTCTGATAACTATATTACTTACAGCATGTGGCGGTGGTAATTCAAGTTCCTCAGAAAACCCAGCCTCTACAAATACTCCGTCCGCGCCAACTCGCGCGGCTGAACCAGCTTTAACGTTTGAGCAAACAAAGAAATTTAGTTTTAACTGGACCGATGTCAGTGATGCAACGTTTTACAGATTAATGGAAAATCCAGATGGTATTTCTGGGTTTACACAAATTGGTTCTGATTTTTTAAGTGGTACCCAGAACTACCAGCACATTGTTAGTTTATACAAACGGGTAAATGCTCAATACATACTACAAAGCTGCAATGAAGTAGGTTGCACAAACTCCAGTACCATATCGGTTGATAATACATTAACTGAAGCCATTGGTTATATTAAAGCTAGCAATTCTGGTGTAAGTGATGGCTTTGGCAGTAGCATTAGTTTAAGTGGAGATGGTAATACCTTAGCCGTTGCTGCCGCGGGTGAAGACAGTGACGCGATGGGTGTCAATGGTGATGACAGCAATGATGCTAGAGGTAACTCAGGTGCGGTTTATATCTTTACTCAAATAAACAACAACTGGAGTCAGCAGGCCTATATAAAAGCCAGTAATCCAGACATTGGTGATAGTTTTGCTGAGTCACTCAGCCTTAGTGATGATGGAAACACTCTTGCGGTGGGAGCAATCCGTGAGGCCAGTGCTGATGGTAATCAAAATAATAACACTGCCGATTTTGCAGGCGCAGTTTATATCTTTACCCGAAGTGGCAATAGCTGGAGTCAGCAAGCATATCTTAAAGCTAGCAATATAGATGCGGGTGATCGCTTTGGTCACAAGGTGAGCCTGAGTGGTGATAGCAATACACTGGCGGTTGGTGCTTACGGTGAAGCGAGCGCCGCATCTGGGGTTAGCAACGATGGCACCGGTGAAGCAGATGACTCTGCTTTCAATGCTGGTGCGGTGTATGTCTTTACACGCACAGGCGTTAGCTGGAATCAGCAAGCCTATATGAAAGCGAGCAACACAGATGCCGATGATGAATTTAGCTCTGCTCTTAGCCTGAGTGATGATGGCAATACCCTGGCAGTAGGTGCTTATAAAGAGGCTAGTAATGCAATGGGTGTCGGTGGAGCAGAAGGTAACAATACTGCTGCTGAGAGTGGTGCGGTTTATGTTTTTGTTCGAACAGGGGGCAGCTGGAATCAACAGGCTTACATAAAAGCGAGCAATACAGATGCAAATGATCGCTTTGGTAGTGCGCTTAGCTTAAGTGACGATGGGCAGACTCTTGTGATAGGGGCGCCTAACGAAAGTAGTCTCACCACCGGTATCAATGGTATAGAAACAGATAATACGGAATCTTTTGCAGGTGCAACTTATGTGTTTGTTCGTGTAGCTAGCACATGGAGCCAGCAGGCTTATCTTAAAGCCAGTAACACTGAAGCAGGTGATCAATTTGGTAACGCGATTAGCCTTAGCGGGGAAGGTCAAATACTGGTAGTGGGCGCATATCGAGAGAACAGTCCCGCCACCGGACTCAATGGTGACCAGGGGAACAGCTTAAACACTAATGTTGATATGGGTGCTAGCTACGTCTATATTCGCAGCGGCTCCAGCTGGAGTCAGCAGGCGTATGTTAAAGCCAGTAATACAGATCCAGAAGATTTGTTTGGATATGACGTAAGTCTCAATGACAATGGTGACATCATGGCAGCGGGTGCCTGGTTTGAAGATGCTAACAGCACTGGTGTCAATGGCAATCAAACAGATGATACAAACAGTGGTGCTGGGGCAGTGTATATATTTTAGGTAGAAGATATATAGTGTGCATACGCTATAGCAATGGAATTAGGTATCCGGCGCAACCAACTCTATAAGTGGAAAGAAGAGATAGATAAGAAAGGTGAAGTAGCTTAATAAATGGGGTCAGAGCACACATGTTTTAGATGGCCAAGGATATTTGTGTAATATTTGTGTAATATTTGTGTAATATTTTTGGGTAATTTTTAGGCTTTGGGTGAGTTGTTTATTGGGTGATTTTGTGGGAGTAATTTCTATGATACTTTCCCTGGATTCAGTTTTTTGTATAAGGAGTAGGTTTTGAGAGTAGAGCGTTTAAATGTTTCTAGATATAGCAGCTCATTTCTAAATATATACGCTGTTCCTAAATTTAGGAACTCTGACTAATTAACTGTTAGGCAAATAACAATTACTCATAATGAAAAATATATTAAACATTGAAAATAAATTATTAAAGGCTAATAGGTTATCAGCATTCGAAAATTCAGATTGGAAGAGTGGTGTTCGAAATAAAGCAGGCGTATATGTGATTTGGTCGAAAAGAGGAAATAAGTCAGCGCAATACGTTGGTGAGACAACAAGTTTAATTGAACGATTTAAAGACTTAGGTAGCTGGCGTAACCATACATTTACAAGAAAAATTAAAAATAAATACAACCTGAACACACCAGAATCAATAAGGTCTAAAATAAACTCACTATATGAAATTTCATTTATTGAAATAGACTTTGGTAGAAAGGAAATAGAAGAATATCTTATATATAAGTGGGAAACACACAAACACCCTAAATTCAACAAATCTTCACCTAGGTACGAAAGTGCACAGAAAAATGCCTAACAAATCGTTCAAGATGTGTGTACAAAAAGAATGCACACACTCGGTTCGAGCGAATAGCACGCTTGGTCGCTTAACTCGGTGTGATGTTTGAATAATTTAATCTAAGTTATGAAAATTGAATATAGAAAAGAATATTGTGATGATTTTTTATGTGAATATTTTAGGATTCACGAATTAGTCAGTATTCAAGACTTAATAGATGAAGTTAAGAAGCTTGAAATAGAGAATAGTAAATTCAAGTATATAATTACACTGGATGATATCAGTCAAGCATCATATACATCTATGCATTCTAAAATGAGTAATGACCTAGATGGAGGTGATTGGCTCTCTAATGAGAATATAGACTCTTCCTGGTTAGATGAAGGTTACCCCAGAGAATATCTAAATTTTGATCAAAAATTCACCATTAGACAAATGGGTTTCAAGCATGGCTTATCAGATACAAAGTACGAGCAAATTTTTTGATAAAAAAATATATTTAGATCAAGAAACAAGAACAGAGATAATTAATGCCAATGAGAACTTACTTTCTTTGATGGATAAAGAGGCGTATCTTCTAAAAGTACCTGTTGAGTTCAACTACGAGGCAATATTTTCGTTCCCAAATGGTTACTTTAGCTGTGATTTGTCTCCATTTGAAAATTATCATTTAGCAAAGCACTTAGAGGAAAACTATGATTATCGCTTATTTGGTATCGGAGCAAGCTACATATCATTTATAAAAGGTTCGAAATTTACACTACAAAAAGTAGATGGGTTATTAGAACTTCTAAAGAAGTTATATATCAAAGATAATGATAATGAATTAGTCGAATTTATGAAAGACACTATAATAAATCAGGAATATTTGACTTTAAGGTATTCTGAATAATTACTTAAGAACATAATAAATCGTTCAAGTCGCACCCATTTTAGCGCAACGGAATAATAGAGGCAAACCACGTATTATTATAAATATACCATTAAACGTAGTCTGCCCACCTAATACTAAATTCATAAAACTTACTCATATTTAACTTATGCATATATTTATAATCATTACTGTTGTTCTTGTTTTGGCCTTAGTTTTTTGGCCAAGTTATTGGGTCAAAAAGGTGTTAACAAAATATCAGGAGCCTGATGATTTATTTCCTGGTACAGGTGGTGAGCTCGCCGTACATTTACTTGAAACGTTAAACATAGACGGCGTTTCTGTTGAAGAAACGGAGCCAGGGCAAGATCATTATGACCCTGTGGCAAAAGTAGTGCGTTTATCACCAGATAATTTCAACCGAAAATCTCTTACTGCCATTACAGTTGCTGCACATGAAGTTGGGCATGCCATGCAGCATGCATCTGGTTATTCATTATTTAAATTACGTCATAAACTTGTACATTTTGCTGTTTACTTTGAGAAATTAGGGAGTATGGCTATACTTGCTATGCCAGTAGTTGCATTAGTAACCCGTTCTCCTGTTGTTGGTGGTTCTCTTTTTTTAATGGGTATTTTGAGCATTGCATTTGGCACGCTCGTGCATTTAGTCACTCTGCCAGTTGAGTGGGATGCTAGTTTTAAGCGCGCTATGCCTGTTTTAATTAAAGGTGAATACATTAATGAAATGCAGTCGAAGCATGCGCGTAAAATATTAAAAGCAGCGGCTTTGACTTATGTGGCAGGTTCTTTAGCAAGCTTGCTTAATTTTTACCGATGGATTGCAATTTTGAGACGTTAAAAAAATAAGTGCTAAAAAATAGTTGTCAGAGCACACACACATTTCTAATATTAGAGAGAAGACTGGGGTCAGAGTAAAAACTATTATCTATTAGATATAACCACATCATTAATTTGGTATTAGTTTTTACTCTGATGCTTAATATTATGTGGCATGGAAAGACTTTACCCGTATGCAGTCTAGAATCATTAGTACGGTCGTTTGTCACCGAATCCTTTAATATTAGTATTCAGTTTACAAAACGTTAGTGCGCATCGTTGAATTAAAACACTCTCGTATGACATGAATGGTTATAAATATTATTCATTCAGTGTAATGCCGAACCTGGAGAGTTGTTGTAATAATAGAACGCCCAGTACGGTGCCGAAAGGGAAAAGGATTAACAGAAAGTATCCCAGGGCAATGGATAGTTTGTATCCCCAGAGCTGTCGTTTCTTTAAGCCGATTGCCGCCATAAAATGTAATGTAAAGAGTATTGGTGGGATGCCGAAAAGTGATAACTTTAGCACGCTGTCATTGGTGACGTCTGTTAGTAAGGATATCAGCAGCAGTATGCTGCCACCAATGGTGCCAATGGCATACAGAGCCAACACTATATAGTGAACAGACAGGGCATTTGAAAAGGCGGCTTGTTCTAGATCGGGTTGCTCTGGTAAGGAAGCGTTTGTCTGTTTACTCATGGTGATATCGTGTTTTAGCTGAAAAAGTTAAAGAATAAATCCAGCAGGATTACCTGTGGGAGAGATCGTTATATTACCATATAACGGAGATATAAGCGCTTTTGGATATCGGCAAGAATAAAAGACCATGCAATTCCTGGGGCAGTGAGCAATAGGAGCAATAGGAGCAATAGGGTCAGACTCGATTGGAGCAATAGGGTCAGACTCGATTGGAGCAATAGGGTCAGACTCGATTGATTAAGCTAATTTATTTAAAGATAAGTATGTGTGTGCAGCAATCGAGTCTGACCCCATTGCTTTTTTGATCTCTGATACCTGCTTTTTTATTTCATCACACACTCAGCATAGCTTATCTAATACCTGCTCATTTCTCTCTGAGCATCTTTAGAGCGTTCACGTTGACCATCAGGGTCATTATATGGACCAGGATTGCTTGAACATGCACCAAGTGACAGTAATGTAACGAATAGTAATAATATAATGTTGATTGGTTTTGTCATTGTATTCCCTTTTTATTTTATTCATTATGGATCTACTGCATTATAGCTGAGTACAAGTAAGTAAGTGAAAGTGTCTCAACGGAGCGGCCAGCTTGATTTATTTATAACGATAGCCATACCAATAGCATACCAATAGGGTCAGACTCGATTGCTTTTAGTCAATAATAACTAGCCAGGAAAAACTACGATCTACTGACAAGCAATCGAGTCTGACCCCATTGCTTCCCTGACAAGCAATCGAGTCTGACCCCATTGCTTGTGACCCCATTGCTTGCCATTGCTTCTAACGGTGTTCAAATTACAGGAGAAAGCGTGGGCATAGTCGTGAGCAAGTATGTTTGAAAATAGCTGATAAGGGCTCGCCCCCCCTAAATGTGTTATCTTATATAGTACATTTTATTCTGACCCGTTTATCCTGACCTATTTATCATGACCCCGTTTATCCTATGAAAAATAAACTGTCCCAGAAAACGACCCCAACTGTGTTGACATTAGACGACCTCGCAAAGCTAACCAACTACTCGTTCATGGATACACTCAAATGTGATCCTGATGCGACAGCAAACGGCGTTGACCACGCACCACGACAAGTTTTCACGGGACACTATGTGCCCGTTAAACCCACGCCAATCGTTGAGCCCGAGTACGTCGCACACAGCAAAAACTTTTTCCACGAACTTGGCTTTGCCGACAGCATGGCAGAGTCAGCTGATTTTGTGCGACTGTTCAGCGGCGACATCTCGCAGGTTCCTGAGCCGATGCGCAAGGTGGGTTGGGCTACTGGCTACGCACTATCTATCTTTGGAACTGAATACACCCAACAGTGTCCGTTTCAAACCGGCAATGGATATGGTGATGGTCGTGCGGTTTCCGTGCTTGAGGTCGTTATCAATGGTCAACGTTGGGAGATGCAGCTGAAAGGTGGTGGTCGCACGCCATACTGCCGCGGCGCGGATGGTCGCGCGGTTCTGCGATCGAGTGTGCGGGAGTTTCTGGCACAGGAGCACATGCACGGGCTCGGCGTTCCAACGTCACGGTCTTTGAGTTTGTATGTTTCTAAAACTGAGAAGGTTCAGCGACCCTGGTACTCGGAAGGGTCGCAATCAAAGGATCCCGACCTGATGATAACGGAACCCGTCGCTATCTCGACACGTGTTGCACCATCGTTCTTACGGATTGGCCAAATTGAGCTTTTCGCTCGCCGTGCCCGAAAGAATGAACACCCAGATGCGATGCAGGAACTCGAGAAGATTGTGTTGCACCTAATTGATCGCGAATACGCTGACGTTATCGATAATAAATTAAGTACCGCTGAGAAAGTGGTGTTGCTCGCGCAGGCGTTCCGTAGCCGACTTACCTCGCTTGTGGCGAACTGGATTCGTGTCGGTTATTGCCAGGGCAACTTCAACAGCGACAACTGTGCGGCTGGTGGCTTCACACTCGACTACGGTCCATTCGGATTCTGTGATGTTTTTAACCCTCACTACCAGCCATGGACGGGAGGCGGGGATCACTTCTCGTTTTTCAATCAGCCCGAGGCAGCGGCACGCAACTTCGAGATGTTTTGTACGGCGTTACAAACATTACTGGAGAGTGATTCTGCTTCTGGTAACGATTCTCTACCAGATGCAATGCAACAGCTCAACGAGATTCGAAATGGCTTTGCACAAGTTATGCAGGCGGAATTGGAAAAGATGTTTGCGGCTAAACTTGGGCTTGGCACTTTTAATGCAGCGTTGTTTAATGAACTCGCAACACTCATGGTGCAAACGTCTGTTGATTACACAATTTTCTTTCGCGAGCTCTCATCGGTACCTGATGACATTGGCCCACTTAAAAAAAGTTTCTATAAAGATTTGAATGAAGAGATGGATAAGCGCTGGTCAGAGTGGCTCACAAAATGGCAATTACTTATCGCCAACACAAGCAATGCGAATGCCGCTTCATCCCGTTCCCTTGAAGAAATCTCTAAGCAAATGAAACTCGTTAACCCAAAATACAGTTTGCGAGAGTGGCTGGTTGTGCCTGCGTATCAGCAAGCGGTAACGGGAAACTACGCGCTAATTCGAGAGTTGCAAGAAGTCATGACGCGGCCTTACGCCGAGCAGTCGAAAGAAGTGGAGGAGAAATATTACAGACTGAAGCCATCTGAATTCAACGAGGTCGCTGGTGTGTCACATTTGAGTTGTTCTTCATGAATTTAAATATGATAAAAGGGGTCGGAAAGTCATGCCTTTGGATTCATTTCCATGAGTTATAAGTTAGCCCTAATTAATTCATCAATCAGGTGTGTTACATTTTTGTAATGAATGTCCATGATGAAAACACTCACTGGTTAGAGAAATGCCCAGGTTACAAACTGGGCTACAAGATTATTGCGCATGATAAACATCTGCCAGTCATTGTTCTTGTTCATGGTCTTGCCAGCAATCACACTCGATGGTCTGAGTTTATAACTAATACAACACTGCTAGATCACTTTAATATTATTCGTGTTGACATAATGGGACATGGGCTTTCATTGCAGCGCCGACGCGTAACACGCCAGGATTGGTGTGATGATATTGCTGTTGTTTTGAAACAGGAGGGATTTAGTAAAGCGATTATAATTGGGCATAGTCTTGGTGCGCAGGTGGCGATTCAGTTTGCCCATTCTTATCCATCTTTGTGTATCGGCACTATTTTAATTGATGTCACTTTTCCCCAATTATTGCATGGAACTTTATCATGGGTTAAAAAGCTGAAATATGTTGTCTGGAGTATTATGTGGTTAGCTTTTGGAGTTAATAAGCTGGGAATTCGGCGAAAGAATTTTAAGCTACAAGATTTATATGAACTAGATAAACAAACGCGTATTAAATTAGCGGCTAATCAATCAATAGCCAGCCTTTATATTAATCCATTGGCAGACTTGCGTCACATTCCACTGGCACTTTATTTACAAGATATGTTTGAGTTGGTTCGGCCACTACCGAGTCTTGAAGCAGTTACTGCTAAAGTGCTCGCAATTGTCTCGTCTGGCACGCAACTTATTGATCGAAAAAAAACCTTACAACAGATACAACGCTTTTCCAATGGTGAGGTTAAATCGATTGAGGCCGATCATTGGCCATTAACTGAAAACCCGGAACAAACAAGAAAGTTAATTGAGAAATGGTGTGAACAGTTGATTGATGAATAGATTAGTAGGGCTATTGTGGATCAAGAAATAATAGGAAGTTTACTTCATATCTATTTATTGTATTTAAACATCTTTTCCTTCAATATATTGGGCGATTTTTTTATCTTCATTTAAAGTATGGTTTACAAACCAGTCTTTTAGAAAAATTAAGAAATCGTTTATATCTAGCGTCTTTAAGCTAATTTCTAATGATTTTTGATTGTAGGTGTCTAGCAGCTTGTAATGAAGCTCCTTATGGGTTTCATATTCAGGATAATTTATTGAATACATAATGTTTTCTTCACTAATAAAGTGGAATGTTGTATATGCATGTAACTCCTTTAGAAGCCCTTTAATGTATATATTGTCTTTTTCTAATTTTACCGCATCATCAATCTTTGATATCAAATCTACAAATATTTGATGTTCAAAATCAATCCGTTTGTGGCCAATTTCATATTTTTTTAACCAATGTATATCTGACATCGTGTGAATAATCCCTGTTTGTCTAACGTCGTTGAAATAGTTGTGCTGAACTGAATGTACTGGCAAGTGTATGCTGATATTAAAAAGAATTACTCGAATATAAAAAATAGTCTTAAATAAAAGGGCTCATACCCCTTTTATTTTAAAACTGTATCTAGTCTACTAAGTGTAGAACTAACGAAAAAATATAGTAAGTAAATCGTGTCAGAGAGCAATTAAATCTATTGCTTTTAAAACGAGTTATCTCTGTTTTCTATAATATTCTGTTAATTCGGTTCTAGTCAGAAACGAACTTTAAATTTAGGCTACCTCTTTAATTGAGGTTTTTCGTAAGCTACATGTTCTTACTCAGCTCTCACTCAATTTTCTGGTGGCAATGCACAAAACAGGTCTTTAGAGGCCTCGGGCCCAATTCGTTTGGAGATAGCAGTGATAGCCCGTTGTTCAGTGGAGAAAAAGTTATCTTCACCAATGATGTCATGTAGACCAGTGGCTTTCATTACATCATGCACCTGTTTTTTAAGGCCGGAGAATACGATTTCTGTGCCATTTTCACGCAATCGTTCTACCAGGTGATGTATGACTTCTTCACCGGAGGAGTCGATAAAATTGATGGCGCCTCCAACGACTAATAGATATTTCGCATCAGGCCTGTTGGCTAATTGTTCGAGAATATTATCTTCAAAGTAGGATACATTGGCGAAATAAAGTGAGCCATCAAAACGCAGTGCGAGAATGTGTGGGCTAGTAGGTAATGTAGGGTTAACCTTGAGATCACGCAGGGTGCCATCGGGGAAACGGCCCAGTTGGGCGACCCGTGGTTTCATGCTGCGATACAGGTGTAAAAGGATGGCTAAGCTTGCGCCAACCATAACGCCTTTGTCCAGATGTGGTGCGGCAAGCAGTGTCACTACAAAAGTGGTGATTGCAACAATACCGTCTGTTCGACTAGCTTTCCAGGTATGCATAATCATTCGCGGAGTGAGCAGGCTGGTAACCGCAAGTAGAATTATAACGGCCAAAACGGCTTTGGGTAAATTGTAGAGATACGGTGTTAAGAACAGCAGGGTGATCATCACAAATGTTGCGTTAAAAACCATGGCAAAACCGGTTTTGGCGCCTGCCTGCAAGTTGATAGCCGAGCCTGTGAAGGAGCCACTGGCGGGATAAGCCTGGAAAAATGCGCCTCCCATATTAGCAAGACCCTGTCCAATCAGTTCCTGGTTGGGGTCGAGGCGTTGTTTAGTTTTTGCAGCCATGGCTTTAGCCATGGAAATAGATTCCATGAAGGCAACCAGTGCAATAACGAATGCTGCAGAGAGCAATGACAGAATTGCATCGAGGCTCAGGTTTGGCACGCGGAAGGAGGGAAGGCCCTGTGGAATACTGCCAACGACATCTCCACCGCCAATGAGCTTTATTTCATTGCCTTCAATTTTTTTGATTCGCCAGATGCGATTATCCGTTTCAAATGTTATTGGCGATCCGTCATCCAGGTAGAAACCAGATGATTCCTCATCTGTGCTAGTAGATTTAACGAAACGTAATGTGTTGATACGGCTAATACGAATATGGTTTTGTTGTTTGAGCGTGGCGATATCGAGTTTGCTCACATCAATAATATATTTAAGCGAGGCGACACCATGTAGGTCCTTTGTTTTTTCTATCTCGCGCAGCTGGGAGGATTTTTCCGTTAGCTCAGCAACCATGTTGTTAATTTGGCTGTAGGCATTAATGTAACCTTCGATAAGGGTTCTGCTTTCTTCATGCCTAATTTGAGTTGCGTCAGCCTTTGACTTGCTGTCGTATTCAAAAATTACACTGACAATAATGGTGATCACCACCGCAATGAGTACACTGAGCTTGGCCACGGATGGAATTTTCTTCAGAGTAAGCATCAGTGCCAGGGCGAATATTGACATGGCCAGGGTAGGCATGTGTGCCTGGGGTAGATAACTCATCATTTCCCAGATATCTTTCAGGAAAGAGTCACTGCGAGTTTTGGGAATGCCTAGTAAGTTGTCGAGTTGTGACAGGGCAATAATAATGGCTGCCGCGTTCATGAAACCCAGTATAACCGGGTGGGATACGAAGTTAACGACGGTACCTAGCTTGATTGCACCAAGAGCAAACTGGATGGCCCCAACCATTAAAGTGAGCAATAAAGCGAGGGCAATATAATCATCTGAATACGGAACTGCCAGTGGCGTTACTGCTGCGGCAGTCATCAGGGATACAATAGCAACCGGCCCCGTTGCCAATTGCCTTGAAGACCCCCACAGGGCACCGAGCAAGGCGGGTATGAATGCGGTATAAAGGCCGAAATATAGAGGCAGACCAGACAACTGTGCATAAGCCATGGCTTTGGGCACCAGTACCAGGCCACCGGTAATACCCGCAATCACATCTCCGCGTAGAACAACGGAATTTACAGGAAACCAGAGTAAGAACGGAAAAAGCTTATATAACCAACTATTTTGCATATATACATATACGCCGTTTTTTTTGTTATTTTTGTTTTTATATAATGCATTGACTGTATTTCAGTGGGTGTAAACTGTCAAATTCTTTCTTTGATATAGCGCAGTATTTTATTAATGAAAACCTCTATTAAGATGAGTTTAAATAGTTGCGTAGTCTATTTCTTCTAATTTAACTTTATTATTTAAAAAGGGGCAGGGGCAGGGAAAGGGTCTGGCTATACAAGTTATTGCTGAATAAATAAGGTGAAGCTGAGTATGAATTAATTTTACTGTATAGTTTGACTCCGACCCCAGAAAAAACAGGTGACAGAGAGCAGTGTTTATTAGTGAGTATTGTTCACTGGCATCAATTAATTTTGGCACTAATTAATTCCTTACTCTATATTTACGGCTAATATAAACGTAACAAGTTTTAAATAAATATAAATCAACGGGCAACTATGCTTAAAATCATAACACTAATGTTAGTCGTTACGAATATACAGGCTGCACAGCCTGTTATCGTAAAAACACCTGAGATGGAGGTGGACTTTACGCCGAGAACTGCAAACCAGATGGGCTCGTTTTATGAGGCGCGCGGTTTTCCTAAAGCGATGCGAGATGTGCTTAAACAACAATGTTTCATTACTGTTGGCATTCAAAATACAAGTAATGAAAAAATCTGGTTAGATATGAGTAACTGGAGATTTACTGCGGGTGGTAAACCCATAAAACGCAAACACCGCGACTATTGGAAACAACGCTGGCAAAATATGGGTGTACCGTTGAGTAAACAATCTACATTTCGCTGGACGTTAATTCCTGAAACACTGGATTACCTGCCAGCTGAGCGTGAAGGTGGTAATATTTTATTACCCTTTAGCGACAAACCAATAAGCATCACTGCAACATTCGCTACCGGTGAAAATAAACAGGGTGAAAAAATAGTTATTACCACTGATAAATTACTTTGTGCCGAAGATGTAGAAGAGGATGCTGAATGAAACTAAAACAAACATTAACACTATTAGTTTTTGTGCTCAGTTTATTCTCAAGTTTATTGTTAAATGCAAGTAACTCAAAGGTACCCTTTGGTTTACGTCATTATGATATAGGCAGCGCGCAAAACTTTACCTTAAATGATATTGACGGTGAAAAATTTGAATTAAATAATTCAAAGGGGAACTGGGTTTTTCTTCACTTCTGGGCAAGCTGGTGTGGACCTTGTCGTGAAGAGATGCCAGCTATACAACAGTTAGCTGATAACATGAAGGGTGAAAAATTTCAGATCGTAATGATCAATACGGCTGAAGATGAAGATACCGTTTTTGAATTTTTAGGCTCTATTAATGTTGATCTGAATAGTTTGCTGGATGTTGACGGGCTGGTGACAGAAGTATGGAAGCCACGTGGTTTGCCCACCTCTTTTTTGATAGATCCTAAAGGTAAAGTAAAGTATCAGGCTATCGGCGGGCGTGAATGGGGGAGTCCCATTTATGTAAACTTTCTTAAAAAACTCTTAAAGCCTGACGATAAATTATAAAAACAGGTGTCATAAATAGGTGTTAGAAAAAAGTTGTTTCTAATATTAAGAAGGTATTGTGCTTTGTAGCATAATTACAGAGTGATTATTTTGTGATCCATATTATTTTATTAAGTAGAGAATACCTGACATTAAAGTAAGATTAATCCTACAAAGTAGATAATTTAAATTTGCTAATATATCCGCTTATAGGGAAGTTCATTAAGCTATACATTTAAAACCTTTAAATCTCGTCGAGATTCTTTTCTGGTCTGGCGAATAGCTTCTTTTAAACCTCAACAAAAATCATACATTATTTTTTTTCAAGGAGTTGCAATGCTGTTATCCAGAGCTGGATATTTAATTCGTTTGTTACTATGTGTTGTTAGTGTTTTTGGTCTGTTAGCGTGTGGTGGTGGCAGTGACTCCACTAGTAATACGAATCCAACGACTACCTCTACAGCCGAGTTTCATTTCTTTGTTGGTAATGATGGTGCTACCGGTGACGAGCTGTGGAAAACGGATGGTACTGCTGCAGGTACTGAGCTGGTTCTGGATATCAATGTTGGTGCCGATAGCTCTTTGCCTAATAATATGATTTATATTGGGAGCACGCTTTATTTTGTCGCTGATGGTGGTGTAACTGGTAAAGAGCTGTGGAAATCTGATGGTACTGCAGGTGGCACGGTGATAGTAAAAAACATTAACACTATTGATGCAAAAGGTTCCAGACCTAACTTTTTAGTCAATATTAATGGTACATTATTTTTCATAGCTAATGATGGTGTTAATGGGGTTGAGTTGTGGAAATCAGATGGTACAGCTAGTGGCACTGTGATGGTTAAAGATATTAATACCACGAGCCCTGATGGTTCTTCACCTGTTTACTTAACGAATGTTAATAACATGCTTTTTTTCGGAGCAAATGGTGGAAATGGTCGTGAGTTATGGAAATCAGATGGTACAGCTAGCGGGACTGTTCTGGTAAAAGATATAAATATCACAACCGCAACTGCTAGTTCAAGTCCTACAGATTTTGCTAGTATCAATGGCGTACTTTATTTTAGTGCGAATGATGGTGTTAATGAGAAAGAACTGTGGAAATCAGATGGGACGTCTGCTGGCACAGTTATGCTTAGGGATATTAATGTCACCTCCGCAAATGCGTCATCATTTCCTTCTCTCTTTACCAATATTAATGGCACGATTTACTTCAGTGCGAATGATGGTGTTAATGGGAATGAACTTTGGAAAACAGATGGTACAGCTGGTGGTACAGTGTTGGTTAAAGATATTAATTCCACAACGGGATTGGCTCATTCAAGCCCCACGTTTTTAACTAATGTTAATGGCGTACTTTATTTCAGAGCTGATGATGGTGTTAGTGGTCGTGAGTTATGGAAATCAGACGGTACAACAGCAGGAACAGAAATGGTTTTAGATATTAATGCTACAGCATCTGCTGGCTCAAATCCTTACTATTTATCTAATATTAATAATAAGTTATATTTTTCTGCAGATGATGGTGTTAATGGTTTTGAATTTTGGTCATCAGACGGCACAGCCGTTGGTACGGTGATGGTGAAAGACATAAACACAACAACAGCTACGGCTGACTCATTTCCAAATTTGATTTCGTATAATTACAGTGATGCATTAAATTCTGAACCATTAATATTCAATGATGGGCGTATTCTACTGCATGCAGATGACGGTGTTTCAGGAATGGAAGTTTACATCAGTGACGGTGCTGTGGCGGGTACCACTATGATGATAAAAGATGTCAATCCAGGTAATGGAGACGGTAGTTATGTTCAATAGTATAAATTGTTCTTATTGTTTTAAACCATTAAAAATTTAAAGCATTGGGGTAAGACTCTAAGCAATTGAGACTTACCCCATTAATATGGAGCGAGCCTACTTATTAAATTAATAAAAGGGCCGGTAATAAAAGGGCTGGTGACAACTGAGAATCATTCGCCTTAATTATCACCAACCCTTTTTACCCATCTTATTTATGGTGTCCTTTCCCTTTTCCTTTCTTTTTCCCATGAAACGCTTTTTTTAATATCTTCATATCAAACTTCACGCGTTGTTCTTCATTTAATATTTTACGCACGGCTATTTTATGTTTTGCCTTAAGGCGCATTATCTTAGATTTTAAATCTACGATTTTATCAATATTCTGATCGATTGATTTTTGATTGGGCTTGTCTGCTGTAATCAATAAAGCTAAATCTACTTTGGCTTGTTTGATTTGTGCCTTCAAAGGGTATTTTTTCTTTTTAAAATCTAGCTTAAGTTTGGCTATCTGGCTTTGTTGCTCTGCTGACAGGCTTGCTTTCCAGCTGCCGCCCCCTTTATGCATTTTTTGCATGCCACCCATACCGCCGTGTTGTTGGGCATAAACAATGGGAGTAAACCCAATGCTAGTGGTTGATAGAACAATGGTTAGGATCAGAGTGGAGAGTGCTTTCATTTTGAGCTCCTGTTGTTTTCTCAATATGGAATAAGAGATTATAGGCTATCGTATAATGGTTAGTGTATAAAGGTTTGATACCTGGTTAACTAAAGGGGGCGGCGACAACTAAGAATCGTTTGTATTATTGGTTGTCGCCGATCCTTTTCATTGACTTCCCTATACTTGCATAGGTCCGCCCCTTGAGCCTTTTGACTCTATACCTGACCTGTTTATTCGGATAAACTCAAAAATAGCAAAGGACTAAACTGGATATACAACATTCGAATACAATAAACAGGCTCGATCGATACAGTCTCTATCAATTTATCAAAACAGGTAATTATTAAGGAACAATAATGAATCATCTAAAAATAACAGCCTCAGTCGGTATTAAAGGAATAAATAAGCCTAATGATGTAAAAGAAGTACAAAAGGCACTCAATCAAATTATTACCTCAATTCAACCCACTAAAAAATTGCTTGTTGATGGAAGCTTAGGGCCCAGGCCAGAAGTATCAAAGACAGTTGCTGCTATTAAAGTATTTCAACAAAAAGTTGTGAAATTGACGAATGCTGACGGTCGAATTGATCTTAATGGAAAAAGTCATCGTGCCTTTAATCTAAAATTGAAGGTAGTACCGCCCATGAATAATTCAGGTAATAAAGTGCCCTGGATGATTACCGCTTTAAAAGAAGTGGGTCAGGCAGAGGTGGCGGGGAAGAAAGCAAATCCAAAAATACTTGAATATTTTAAAGCGTCCAATTTTTGGGGCACTGATGACTCAGGAGGAAGTAATGCCTGGTGCGCGTCTTTTGTCGCGTGGGTTATGAAAGAAAATGGTCATGTTGCTGTAGAAAATGCCTTTCGTGCAAAAGCCTGGTCTAGTTTTGGTAAAAAAATAAGTGATCCAGTATATGGTGCAATTGGTATAAAAACTCGTAGGGGTGGTGGACATGTGGCATTTGTAGTGGGTCAAAGTAGCGATGGTAATTCTTTGTTTATGCTTGGTGGAAATCAGGGAGACATGGTTCAAGTAAAAAAATACCCGCTTTCCGTATGGACTACCTTTGTTGTGCCTGCTAATTTTAAAACAGATGATATTAACTTGCCTGTTTATAGTAAGCCTGCGACTACAGCAGGTCGTGAAGATTGATATGCTTTTCTTAGATTACAGTGTACAAATATTCACCCAGGTAATGTTATGATCAAATATACACTATTGTTATTCATGATTTTTTTAACGTCAGCCTGTGAGGCTGGCTCAAACAAAAATGAAGCTGAAAAACAGTTGACCGATAGTGAATTTCTTCAGCAATCAAAATATATGCAAAAAGCATTAGAACAAACTCCATTTTCTGCATTGATTAAAATCACATCTGTAAAAACTATAGATATGCCCGACGACGATCCGTCAGACGACTATGCCGAACAAAAACTGGTTTATCAGGCTAAAGTAATTGAGACTTATAGGGGCAGGGTAAGTAGTGAACTATCCTATGATATGTATATTGAAAAAGGTGAGAGTGCTGAGTTTATAGAAGAGCCGTTTATTATTACTTTATGTCAATCGAAGGATGGGTTTTATTGGCCCGGTGTAGGTGCCAGTTTTTCTGCGGATAAACGCTTGATTGAGCTGGCCAAAAAACAGGCCAGGCAACTAGATAAAAAGCAAACGTCTTTTAACGGTTGTGATGACTGATTAATAAAAT
>Ga0316205_10002120_pt1 | contig 21701 bp, 20 predicted proteins | sample 3monthpyrite_MG_FD_204941 | JGI IMG/M metagenome (GOLD analysis project Ga0316205, IMG submission 204941) | Microbial mat bacterial communities from mineral coupon in-situ incubated in ocean water Damariscotta River, Maine, United States -... | ecosystem: Environmental > Aquatic > Marine >... | reverse complement strand
CTTGACCTTGGGTGTCGCGGCGGTATCGGGCATGAACGGGCCTTGCGTTGTTTTGCGGACATGTAGTGCGGAACCGGGCAAACCGAAACCCCGGGAATGGCCCAGGGGTTCGGTTTCGTGCACCGAGATGCGCCTGGTGATGCGCCTATCGGCCCTGCCCGGGCCAGATCGGCGCAAGAAACGGCGTCCCGGCGCCGGCGTCCCGGCCCGGCAGAAGCCGCCAATGCTCGGCCGCCTGGCGCTGGGCCTGATCGCGCGACAGTTCGACCTCGTCAAACCCGGCGCGGCGATACAGGGTGTAGTTGCGCGCCAGCACCGCGCCATGGGCCCGCAGGCGTCCGGCAAAGCCGTGCAAGCGCAGCCCTCTGGCCAGATCGCAGGCCTTGGCATCGCCGAAGTCACGCAGGCCGATCCGGATCAGCCCCGCCCGATCCAGCACCGCGCACAACCGGTCCCAGATCTGCGGCGCCAGCGCGGCGTCCGAAACATCCACACCCAGAAGTCTGCCGGGATCGGGCGCCCGTGACACGGCCATCACGGGCACGTAGGCATGGGGCCAGTCATCGGGCACAAAGCCTGTATCGCGGACAAGAACGGTCATGGAGGCGGCTCCGCAGGGTGGTAATCAGGGTCCAGACTGCCCGCGCACCGGGGGGCGAACCATGACACGGATCAAACCGGGGGCGCAAAGTCCCCCCCGGGGGCCTCACCGCGCCCGCAGGATCCGCTCGGCCCCCAGCCACCCCATCAGGATCGCCGGGGCATTGGTGTTCCCGCCGATCAGGCTGGGAAAGGCCGACGCATCGCACACCCTGAGCCCCGCCACCCCGCGCACCCGCAGATCGGCATCCACCACCGAACTGGCCGCATCGCGCCCCATGCGCGCCGTGCAGCTTGGGTGGAACACGGTCCCGGAGCGCTGGCGGAAATCCGCGATCAGCGCCGCGTCATCGACGGTCTGCGGCCCCGGGCGCAGCTCCTCGGCGATCAGATCCGCCATGGGCCTTTGCGCCGCGATATGCCGGATGAACTTCACCGCCAGCAACATCTCGGCCACGTCCCGGTCGGTCGAAAACGCGTTGCCGAAGATGCGCGGCGCGGCGAAGGGATCGGCGTTGGCCAGTTCGATCCGCCCGCGACTTGTCGGACGGCAGTTCGAAAGACCGATCGACAGGCCCGAAAACGGATCGGGGTTCAGGATCGGGCGCTCGTCACCACGCGGGATCAACGTGCTGAAGGCCTGGAAGTAAAGCTGCATGTTGGGCCGGTCCAGCGACGGATCGGTGCGAAAGAACCCGCCCGCGTGGTTGATCGACACGGCCAGCGGCCCGGACCGCGCCAGCAGATAGCGCAGGCCCACGCGCAGCTTTCCCCACCACGGGCGCAGCACGTCATTCATCGTCGGCACCGTCATGCGATAGGTGTAGTTGATCCCCTGATGATCGTTCAGATGCGCGCCGACATTGGGCTGGTCCACCGCCACCGAAATTCCCAGGCCCTGCAACGCGGCCCCCGGACCGATGCCCGACAGCATCAGCACTTGCGGCGTGTTGATCGCCCCCCCCGACAGCACCGTTTCACCGGCAAGGGCCCGGTGCAACGCCCCCTTCCAGCGGTATTCGGCGCCGATCACCCGTTGCCCGTCGAACAAGAGCCGCGTCACATGCGCGCCGCGCCGCAAGGCCAGCCGCCCGGACCTCAACGCCGGTCGCAGGAACGCGCGCGCCGCCGAATTGCGCCGCCCGTCCTTGACCGTCAACTGATAGATCCCGGCGCCTTCCTGACGCGCGCCGTTGAAATCCGGTGTGCGCGCCAGGCCCGCCGCCTCGCAGGCTTGCAGGAACGGGGTCACCAGCGGATGCGCCGGCACCCGGCCAGTGCCGATATGCAGCGGCCCGCCCTGCCCGCGCCAGGCGTCCGCGCCGTCGGCGTTGTCCTCGATCGCGCGGTAAGCCTCGCGCGCCGCCGCCCAGCCCCAGGCGCTGCTGCCGGACGCCGCCTCCCAGTCGTGGTAATCGCCCTCGTGCCCGCGCGCCCAGACCATCGCATTGATCGACGATGACCCGCCCAGAACCTTGCCACGCGGCCAGTAATCATCCTGACCGTTCAACCCGGGATCGGGCTGCGTGCGGTAGCCCCAGTTCACCGCCGGATCGAAGAACAACTTGCCGTAGCCCAGCGGCATCTGGATGAAGAAGCGCCGGTCGCTGCCGCCCGCCTCCAGCATCAGCACCCGCCGTCCGGCCTGCGTCAGACGCCGCGCCAGCACTGACCCAGCCGACCCGGCCCCGACAATCAGCGTATCGAAATCACCCTGCATGGCCGCTCCGCGTCCCAGATTCGCGCGCACTCAATCAATTGCCGCGCTCGGGCGCAAGGGGTTGCTGGACGCCGCGCGCGCCGCCCGGTAAACAGAAACCCCGACACCTTCTGGCCAGCACCCCATGCCCCGCCCCGACCTCGACCCGCTCGACCGCAAGATCCTGATGGAACTGCAACAAGACGCCAGCCAGTCGCTCGATGACATCGCGCGCAAGGTCGGCTCGTCGAAAACCCCGGTCTGGAACCGCATACGCAAACTGCGCGAGGCGGGCGTGATCGGGCGTCAGACCGTGCTGCTCGACCCCGAATCGCTGGGGCTGGAGGCCTGCTTCTTCGTGCTGATCCGCACCGCCGAGCATGACCAGGGCTGGCAGGACCGCTTCCTGTCCTCGGTGCGGGCACGCCCCGAGGTCCTCGAAGCCCACCGCCTGGCCGGCGATATCGACTATATCCTCAAGGTCCGGGTGCCCAATGCCCGCGCCTATGACGCCTTCTACCAGGGGCTGATCCGCGACGTGAAGATCCATAATGTCACCGCCCTGCTGTCAATGGAAGAAATCAAGGCGACCACCCTGCTGCCGATCCCGGACTGATCCGCTCCCGCACCAGAACCAACCGCCAGTTTCATCTTTCGAAAAATACTCCGCCGGGATCCTCAAGGGGGATCGCATCCCCCTTGAGCGGCGTGTGGGGCCGCCCCCACCGGCGCGTTGAGGGGGCATGCGCCCCCGAGGCGCGCCGCCCCGACAGGGTCAGGGCCTCAGCCGAACGCGTCGGGCTCGGACGCCTTGCGCTGCGCCACATAGGCCTCCAGCGCCTCGACGATGCCCGGATCGATCGGCGGCGCCTGGTAGTCGCCCAGCTGTTTCTTGACCCGCGCGGCGGCCAGTTGCTGCGTGTCGCGCGCGCCTTCTTCTTCCCATTGCTCGAACGGCTTGTAATCCAGCAGCTCGGAACGCCAGAACGCACTCTTGAAGTTCTTTTGCGTGTGTTCGCAGCCCAGGAAATGCCCCCCCGGCCCGACCTCGCGCAGCGCGTCCATGGCCTGGCCGTTGTCATCCATGATGATGCCCCTGGCCATGTGATGCAGCATGCCCAGCTGATCCGCATCCATCACGAATTTCTCGAATGACGACACCAGCCCGCCTTCCAGCCAGCCACAGGAATGCAGCATGAAGTTCACGCCCGACAGCAACGCCATGTTCAGCGAGTTGGCGGTCTCGTAGGCGGCCTGCGCGTCGGGCAATTTCGAACCGGTGAACGCGCCCCCCGACCGGTAGGGCAGCTTCAGCCGCCGCGCCAGCTGCCCGACGCCATAGGAAATCTGCGACGCCTCCGGCGTGCCGAAGGTCGGCGCGCCCGAGTTCATGTCGATCGAGGTAACAAAGGCCCCCATGACGACCGGGGCGCCCGCGCGGATCAGCTGCGAATAGGCGATGCCGGCCATCGCCTCGGCCAGAACCTGGGTCAGCGTGCCCGCCACCGTGACCGGCGCCATAGCACCGCCGACGATGAACGGCGACACGATCGCCGCCTGATTGTGCTTCGCGTAAACCTCCAGCGCGCCCATCATCACGCTGTCGAAGGTCAGGGGCGAGTTGATGTTGATCAGCGATGTCATCACCGTGTTCTGTTCAACGAAATCGTCCCCGAACAGGATCTTGGACATCCTCACCGAATCCTCGGCCCGGATCGGCTCGGTCACCGACCCCATATACGGCTTGTCGGACAGGGTCATATGCGCCAGCATCATGTCCAGATGGCGCTTGTTGACGGCGATATCCGTGGGCTCGCAGACCGTGCCGCCCGAATGGTGCAGCCATTTGGACATGTAGCCCAGTTTGACGAACTTGCGGAAATCCTCGATCGTGGCGTAGCGGCGACCGCCTTCGGTGTCGCGCACGAAGGGCGGGCCGTAGACCGGCGCCAGCACCATGTTGCGGCCGCCGATATCCACGCTGCGCTGCGGGTTTCGGGCATGCTGGGTGAAGCTTGACGGCGCGGTTGCGCAAAGCTGGCGGGCCAGGCCGCGCGGGATACGCACACGCTCACCCGAGACATCCGCGCCGGCATCGCGCCATCGCTCCAGGGCCGCCGGGTTGTCGACGAAATTGACGCCGATCTCCTCGAGCACGGTTTCGGCGTTGGATTCGATGATCTCCAGCGCCTCGTCATGCAGAATGTCGAGATTGGGGATATTGCGCGTGATGTATTTCGCCGTCTCGATGGAAACCGCCGTGCGTTCCGCGCGCCGCGCCGCGCCGCCGCCGCCGCGTGCCCGACGCTGGGTTGTGCCGTCATTCATGGTTCATGCTCCCGCCAACAGGGTGTTGGCTCTGAAATAGGGTGCGGACGGGCCGGTTGGGTGACAAGAAGCGTCCAATGGCGGCAAAAGGCGACATGTCGTGGCGCACCCGCGCCGGGAAACACCCGCTGCTGCCGTGTCGGGCCGACGCTTGGTCTTGCACGTTTGCGCGCCCGCGCCTATTGCCAGTGCCATGACCAGCATGACCCATGACCGCCTCTTGATCATCGACTTTGGCAGCCAGGTGACGCAGCTGATTGCGCGTCGTCTGCGTGAGTTGAATGTCTATTGCGAAATCCACCCCTACCAGAGCGTCACCGACGCCTTTCTGGACGCCTTCGCCCCGAAGGCGATCATCTTTTCGGGCGGTCCCGACAGCGTGACGCGCGATGGCTCGCCGCGCCCGCCCGCGGGGGTGTTCGACAGGGGTGTGCCGATCCTGGGGATCTGCTACGGCCAGCAGGTCATGATGCAGATGCTGGGCGGCCGGGTCGAACGCGGGCACGGCACCGCCGAATTCGGCCGCGCCTTCGTGACACCCAACGGCCAGTCGCTGGACCTGTTGCAGGGCTGGTTCACCGGCGGCAAGGAACAAGTCTGGATGAGCCATGGCGATCATGTCAGCCAAATTGCGCCGGGCTTCGCTGTTTACGGCACTTCGCCCAACGCGCCCTTTGCCATCACCGCCGATCCCAGCCGCCATTTCTATGCCGTGCAGTTCCACCCCGAGGTGCACCACACCCCGCGCGGCGCGAAACTGTATGAGAATTTCGTGCGCATCGCCGGGTTCACCGGCGACTGGACGATGGGTGCCTACCGCGAGGACGCGATCCGCCTGATCCGCGAGCAGGTCGGCGACAAGCAGGTGATCTGCGGGCTTTCGGGCGGCGTGGACAGCTCGGTCGCCGCGGTCCTGATACACGAGGCAATCGGCGACCAGCTGACCTGCGTGTTCGTCGACCACGGGTTGCTGCGCCTGAACGAGGCCGATGAAGTCGTCACGATGTTCCGCGACACCTACAACATCCCGCTGATCCATGCCGATGAAAGCGCATTGTTCCTGGGCGAACTGGAGGGCGTGTCGGACCCCGAAACCAAGCGCAAGATCATCGGCCGGCTGTTCATCGACGTGTTCCAGAAATACGCCAACCGGATCGAAGGCGCCGAGTTCCTGGCGCAGGGCACGCTTTACCCGGACGTGATCGAAAGCGTCAGCTTCTCGGGCGGGCCGTCGGTGACCATCAAGTCGCATCACAATGTCGGTGGATTGCCGGAAAAAATGGGCCTGAAACTGGTCGAACCGCTGCGCGAATTGTTCAAGGACGAGGTGCGCGCGCTGGGGCGCGAACTGGGTCTGCCGGCGTCTTTCATCGGTCGCCATCCCTTTCCCGGTCCCGGTCTGGCGATCCGCTGCCCGGGCGAGATCACCCGCGACAAGCTGGAAATCCTGCGCAAGGCCGATGCCGTCTATATCGACCAGATCCGCAAGCACGGTCTTTACGATGACATCTGGCAGGCCTTTGCCGCGATCCTGCCGATGCGCACGGTCGGCGTAATGGGCGACGGGCGCACCTATGACTACGCGCTGGCGCTGCGGGCGGTCACGTCCGTGGACGGCATGACGGCGGATTACTATCCGTTCACGCATGACTTCCTGGGCGAAACCGCGACGCGGATCATCAACGAGGTGGCGGGCGTGAACCGGGTATTCTACGACTGCACATCGAAGCCGCCGGGAACGATCGAACTGGAATGAGCGCCAGAACAAGGGCTGCCGTCCGCACGCGGCTGCCCTTGATGTCTGGCAATTGTTTTTATTGTTCTATTGCTAAGCACTAGCAGGCTTCTTGCTGAGATATTCGAAATCAATCCCGGGTGGTGCGCTTTCGGTTTTCGATGCCTGGCAATGGCCATCACCTGGTGTTCACTGCACCGACCTGATCGCCGGATAGGCCGCCTTGAACCCTTGATAGGCATCGTTGAACGCCTCCGTCAGCGCGGGATCGGGGTGGATCACCGTGTCGATCCGGGGCGGCGGCATGACAAGGGCCGGGTCTTCGCCCGTTGCCGCCGCGTGGGCCAAACGTGCCGCACCCAGCGCGGCGCCGAATTCCGCGCCGCTGGGCAGTGCCAGGGGCAAATCCAGAACGGTGGCGATCAGTTTCAGCCAATAGCGCGAGGCCGCGCCACCGCCGATGGCAAAGACCTGCTCCAACCTGGCGTCCGCCGATTTGAGCGCCTCAAGACTGTCGCGCAGTCCGAAGGCGACCCCCTCCAGCACCGCGCGGGTCAGGTCGCGTTGGCTGGTTGCCGTGGACAGGCCGGTGAAGCTGCCGCGGATTTCCGTATCGTTGTGCGGCGTGCGTTCGCCCGACAGATAGGGCAGAAACCGGACTGCCCCTGGCCCCCGCAGGTCATCCCCCAGCGCGCCGGTCAGTGCCGCCGCCCCCTGCCCGGTGATCCGTGCCAGCCAGTTCAGACTGTCCGTGGCCGACAGCATCACCCCCATCTGAACCCAGCGCCCGGGCACCGCGTGGCAGAACGTGTGCACGGCGGTTTCGGGTGCCGGCTGGTAGCCGTTGCGCGCGGCCAGCAAGACACCCGAGGTGCCCAGCGACACGAACCCCTGCCCGTCCTTCAGCACCCCCATTCCGCACGCCGCCGCCGCGTTGTCCCCGGCGCCGCCGGCGATCACCACACAATCGCGCAGCCCCCATCGGCGCGCCAGTTCGGGGCGCAGAAAGCCCGCCGGCTGCGCACCTTCGACAAGCCGGGGCATCTGCGCGCGGCTTAATCCGGTCAGTGCCAACACCCGGTCCGACCAGTCCCGCGCGCCGACATCCAGCCAAGCCGTGCCGGCGCTGTCGGACATGTCCGATACCGGCTCGCCGGTCAGATACAGGTTCAGATAGGCCGCCGGAAGCAGCACCTTGTCGATCCTGGCAAAGATCTCGGGCTGGTGGTGGCGCACCCATTGCACCTTGGACGCGGTGAATCCTGCGAACACGATATTGCCCGAACTTTCCCGCACACCGGCGGTCTGATCCAGAAGCCTGGCCTCGGCGCGCGCGCGGGTGTCGTTCCACAACATGCAGGGCCGCAGCACCGCCCCGCCAGCGTCCAGCAGCGTCGCGCCGTGCATATGGCCGGCGACGCCGATCGCCCTCAGATCCCGAAACCCGGCGCAGGTGGCGCGCATTTCGTCCAGAACGCCCTCCAGCGCGCCGATCCAGTCGGCGGGATCCTGTTCCGACCAGCCGGGAAACGGCTGGGACACATGGCAGGGCCGCTCGGCCGAGGCGACCGGGCGGCCCTGCGCGTCCATCAACACCCCCCGCAGGCCCGAGGTTCCCAGATCCAGACCCAGAAATGCCATGCCTTACCCCTTTGCCGCCGGTATTTGCGGCCGCTGTGGCCTGCCGGCCGGGATGCGCCAGGGCCAGTCGTCCGCCATGCGAAACGGGTCCGGGCGCAAAGGTCCGATGGCGCTGGTGCGGGTCAGTTGGCCTGATCTTCGCGAACCTGGTTCACCAGCCGAATCAACCGCGCGCTTTCGACAAGCCCCGGCACCAGTTGGTCGCCGATGACAAAGGACGGCGTTCCGGTGAAGCCCAGATCGCGCGCCAGACGCATCGTGGTGGCGATATGCTCGTCAACCTCGGGGGCGTCCATGTCCTGCAGCAAGCGATCGATGTCGAGCCCGACCGCATCCGCGATATCCAGGACCGACGGCTCCTCGGCCCGGCCTTCCATGCCCATCATCGCCCAGTGGAATTCCTCGTAGAGCCCCTGCTTGCGCGCGGCCAGCGCGGCGCGGGCGGCGAAAACCGATCCTTCGCCAAGAATGGGCCATTCACGCATCACCATGCGCACATTCGGATCGCTTTCAAGCAGCACCTCCAGTTCGGGCATGGCGCGGCGGCAATAGGGGCAATTGTAGTCGAAGAATTCGACGATTGTCACATCGCCATCCGGGTTGCCGAACACCGGCGCATTGGGATCACGTTCGAGGATTTCGCGCTGTTCGTTCAGCACCTCGGCCTGCGCGCCCGCCTGGGCTTCTGCCTCCTGGGCCTGAAGGATCGCGACCGCCTCCATCACGATGCCGGGGTTTTCGCGGATCGTTTCGAGCACGAGCTGGCGCACGCGGTCTTCGGTCAGTTCCTGCGCGGCTGCCGGAACCGCCAGAAGCAGCATCCCCGCCGCAAGAAGTGCAGTCCATATCCTGGTCATGTCAATCTCCGTTTTCGGCCTGTTCGGCCTCTGTCTGTGCCACCTGTTCGGCCGCTGTCTGTGCCACTTGCGCGGCTCTGATGTTTTCAGGCCAGGTCGATTTGATGAATGTCAGGATGTCCCATATCTGAGCCTCGCTCAACTGATCGCCGAAGGCCGGCATCCCGCTTTCAAATTCGACGCCCATCCGGGACAAGGTTTCTTGCCCGCCCAGAGCGATATAGTCAAAGAGCAATCCGTCGCCATGGTGAAATGTATGCCCGCTTTCGTCATGCGGCGGGGCCAGCGGCAGACCATCCGGGCCCGGGCTTTGCCAATTCGGCTGCCCTTCAAGATTGGCGCCGTGGCACGCGGCGCAGCTTTGGGCATAAAGCACCTGCCCCGAAGCGATGGAAGCCAGCAGTTCTGGCGAATCCATGGCCAGCGTCGCGGCATCGTCATTGGCTGGGGATTGCCAGAACCACCATCCGGCAGCCAGGGCCAGAGAGAGGGTAACCGCGAGGGATCCGATCAGCAAACGCATCATGCCACCTTGAGCCAGGTTATCATCCCCGCCGCCGCATGGGCCAGCATGTGGCAATGGAACAGCCAATCGCCCGGGTTGTCGGCAATGAAGGCGATTTCGCGCGTTTCCTCCTGCATGACCAGAATCGTGTCGCGCAGCGGGCCCAGGCCACCATCGGCCAGCACCTCGCGGAAATGCATCCCGTGCAGGTGCATCGCATGGGCAAAGGCCGTTTCGTTGACCAGTTCAAGCCGCACCGTTTCGCCCAACGCCACTTCGGCCAGCGGCGCATCGGTCATGCCAACCACGCCACCCAGCGACCAGAACTGGTTTTCCGCGGCCAGTTCGCTGAATGTCCGGTTTTGGCCATTGTAGGTGCCCTGGCTCATGCGCCCCATGGCCCCGCCTTCCAGGGTCATCCGCAGACGGCGCGCAAGGCCAAGCCCGGGCACCTCCATGCGCGGATTGGGCGGCAACGGGGCGGGCGCAGGCCGGCGGGCAACCGCGGCCGCCCCCGAGACCCGGAACTCGGTCTGCGCGAAACCCTCGTTGCCTTCGGCGCGGAGAAGCCAGGCGTTCTCGCCTTCGGCGGCGGTGACATCGACAATCAGATCCACCCGCTGCGCCGGCCCCAGAACCAGCGTTTCGCCGACCGGTTCGGCGCGCGCCAGCGGCATCCCGTCATAGGCCATGACCCAGCCTTCAAGCCCGGAAAGCCCCAGCAGCATGATCCGTGCATTCGCGGCGTTAATCAGGCGCAGGCGCAGCCGGTCGCCGCGCCGAACGTCCAGGCCGAAATCGTAGCGGCCGTTCGTGGTGACAAAATTGCCCAGCCGTCCCGCATGGCTCAGATCATGCTGATTGTCGAAAATCGGCTCCAGCTGCGCGTCCTCGGGCTTCAGGCGCCAATCGTCAAGCACCAGCACCTCGTCGCGGTCGACCTCGGGCGGCTCGGCTTCCTCGACGATCAGCGCGCCGTAAAGGCCGCGCGCGACCTGCTCGTAGGACCGGGTATGGGCGTGATACCAGAAGGTGCCCGCATCGGGCAGATTGAACGCATAGTCGAACGTGCCGCCTGGCGGAACCGGATCCTGCGTCAGCCCGGCAACGCCGTCCATCGCGTTGTCGATCCGGATGCCGTGCCAGTGGATGGAGGTCGCGGTGGACAGGTCGTTGACCAGACGCCGCCGCAGCCAATCACCCTGCCTGACCTTCAGCAATTCGCCCGGTGTCGCGTCGGCATAGCTCCAGATCCGGGTCGTTGGGTAGTCATCAGGCAGAAGCTGCACCGAGACCTCGCGCGCCCGAAGGGGGGCTGGCGACGCCGCCTGGGCAAACACCGCCAGCGGCGTCGCACCGCCAAGAAGCGCCCCAGCCGTGGCGCCGGTCGATTTCAGAAAGTCGCGTCGTGTGACCATTTTGGCCGTTTCCTTTCGCCGCAGAAACCGGGCGGTGTCCGCCGCCCGTCAGATATCTGGTCAACCCGCCCCCTTGGGCCGGCCGAGCCGCCGCGACCGGGGCACTGGCCCAAAGGGGCGCCGTTCGACCATGGCTTGATGCGTGCGCGCCCGACGGGGCGCACCAGCTCCGCGAGACCGACCTGGTGCCGCCCCGAAGTGTGGCATTCAGGAAACACGCAAGCCCCGGATCGCAACGCCTTGCCCGGGCGGCCAGTCCGCCCGCCACGGTCCGGCCGGCAACCCGGCGCCGGATGCAGGCGCCCCAAAGCCGTCCGGGCAAGACGACGGTGCCATCAGTTGATTCCGTTTTCGACCTGGAGCGCCCGGATATAGGCCACGATGGTGCGCAAGTCGGCCCGGGTCAGCCCTTCGATCCGGGGCATGTTTCCGAACGGCCAGTGATGCGACTGCACGCCGTTTTCGGGGGCCAGAATAAACGACATGTCACCGTGGTGGTCGGGTGCGTATGTCTGATGGATCAGCGGCGGCGCCACGCCGTTCTGGCCTGCCGCATTGATCCCGTGGCAGGCCGCGCAGCTGGCCTCGAAGGCGCGCTGACCTATCCGTGCCTCGGGCGACAATTCGGCGGGCAAACGAACTTCGACAATCGGATCCCCATCCTGCAACGCGTTGAGCGCGCCCAGATCCGGACGCACCATGGTGCCGCGCGCGGGCTCGTTCGGTTGCGTCGATTGCCATGCGAACACCGCGATAGCCGCGACAAGGACACCGCCTATCAGCCAGCCAAGTTTATCCATTCTTTACTCCTCCACCGCGGCCCGGGCGGTTCCTGTTTACCTGATTTGCGTGCCGACAGGGTCGCGCGCGCCTCATGTCTATCTGCGTCGCGCGCTGTATCCAACCGTTGAACGCCGCATTCGAATGCCGGCCACGATATCAGAGGAAAATTTCACTTCCAGTGCGCTTTCCGCAATCCTGTGAAGGCCGGTTTATTGTATCCAAATGTATCCTTGACCTTCGCCCTGGAACGGCGCGAAATGATCTCTACCATGATCCTGTCGACGTCATCCATGTCCAAATCCGGAAATTCTCCGCCCCGATCCTGCGCTCTTGGGGAAATCCAGGGTGCGGTGTTTCCTGATGATGACCGGGTCCATCGCGGTCGCGACGACAATTTGACGCAGCCCCCCAATCGCAGGGATAGAACCATGAAACTCATGCGCCTTGCCACATTCGGCACTCTGGCCCTAGTGCTTTCCGGCTGTGCGGCGTCGGTGGCGAACTGTCCGTATGCGGCTACTGCGCTGGCAACCCGAGACGCGGTGGCCGACCTCGCGCCGGGCTGTGAGATCATCCAGTCGGCGGACGGAGTCGCCACGTTGAGCTGCCCGGACGGGCGCGTGGGATATCTGGTGCTGGAAACAGCGCCTGACCCCGTCACCGACTGAGAAGTCTCCTGCGCAAATTCGGACCGAACGCGGCGCAAGGCTCGGCCTGCGCGCACCTGCCCCCGCCCGGGTTGCCGAGCGAGGATGAGGCGCGCATGCGCCCGCGTTTTTGCCAGACGTTCAGCGCGCGCGGCGTCAGGCGTCGGCCGGATGCAGCACAACGCGCGTATCAAGCGGCACACGGTTGTAAAGGCCGATAATCAGGTCGTTGGTCAGCCGGGCGCAACCGTTCGAAACCCGGCGCGCGATGGTCGACGGATCGTTCGTGCCATGGATGCGCAGATAGGTATCGCGGCCTGTATCATCAAAGAGATAGAGCGCGCGGGAGCCAAGCGGATTGTAGGGGCCGCCGGGCATGCCATCGGCATATCTTTCATACGCCGATGGATTGCGCGCGATCATCGCCGGGGTTGGGGTCCAGGATGGCCATTCGCGCTTGGCGCCAACGTAGAATTCGCCATCATGATACAGCCCCGGTCTGCCGATGCCGACGGAATAGCGAATTGCGCGCTTGCCCGGCAGCGTCCAGAGCAGGGAAAAATCATGCGGATAGACATGGATTTCGCCCGGTTCGAGGTATTCCTCCAGGTCCACTTCGCGCGGCAGGCGTTCTTCCGGCTGCTGATAGTCGGGGATGGAGGAATCATAGTTCAGATTCGTCCCTTCCGGCGAATCCGAAGTCGACAGGACCGCCGCATAATCCATCGGATGCGCCAGAGCTGGGCCGAACGCGCCGGAACCGATCACCGCGCCGGCTGCGTATATGAACTCTCGTCTCTTCATCGTGATAACCCTACCAATCAAGTTTGTGTCGAACGCTGACTGTGTCCAGCTTCGCGTCACGAAGCCGCGTTCAAAAATGAAATTTTCGTGATGTCAGGCCGGGCGGGCGTGACACGAAGCGCGGACACGACGCCCAGCCTGATTCTGTCCTCGCTCAGCCTTCCAGCACGCGCTTGCGACGATTGTATTCCTCCTCGTCGATTTCGCCAGCGGCGAAGCGTTCGCGCAAGGTTTCCAGGGCATCGCGGCGGCTGGTGCCACCCCGGTTGCCAGAGAACCCGCGCACGGCAAATACGATCAGGGCAATGATCACGCCCCAGAACGCGAGCATCATGAACCCGCCGAAAAATCCGCCGCCCCAGCCGCCGCCCATCATCGATCCATAGCCATAGGTCCATCCGTTGTCCGCGTCGGCCAGTGCGCTGGCGGGTAGTGCCGCCGTTGCCAGTCCCAGAAGTGTCACATGTTTCATGGTAAGTCTCCTTTCAGTCCGATGCCATCGGGTTTGTGAATTCATCGCGGCTGTCCAGCGGTAGCGTCACCCGCGCGACAAGTCCGCCTTGCGGATCATTGGCCAGAACGATTTCGCCGCCATGCGCGCGCAGGATCGAGCGGGCGATCGACAGGCCCAGCCCATGCCCCCCGGTTTCAAGCGAGCGCGACGTTTCCAGCCGGTAGAACGGATCGAACACGCGCTCCAGCTCGTTCTCGGGGATACCCGGCCCCTGGTCGTGAATCTCGATCACGACGTCGCCATTGTCCAGATGCCACGATACCCGGGCCTGATCGCCGTAGCGAAGCGCATTGGAAATCACGTTGCGCAGCGCGCGGCGGATCGACACGGGCCGAAGCCGCAGGGTCAGATCCGGGCCGGGGGCCAGGTCCACGCCCTCGCCCTCCTCGGCCACGACACCGGCCAGAAGCGCCGCAAGCCGCACCGCCTCCGGCGCCTCGGAGCCAGACAGCCCCTTGGCGAAATCCAGCGTCGCCTCGGCCATCTGCTGCATTTCCATCGTCGTCTCGATGAGCGCCTCGCGGGTTTCGTCATCATCCACCATTTCCGCGCGCACCCGCAGCGCGGTCAGGGGCGAGCGCAGGTCGTGGCTCACGGCGGCCAGGATCCGGGTGCGGTCGGCCACGAAGCGCGTCAGGCGTGCCTGCATCCGGTTGAAGGCGCGGGTCAGGTTGCGGACCTCCTCGGGGCCGGCTTCGGGCAGCGGCGCGACATCCTCGCCACGGCCGAACCGCTCGGCCGAACGCGCCAGCCGGCGCAGCGGCCCGGTCAGTCGGGCCACAAGATACCAGATCATCACGATCAGGATCGCCGCCGCGGTGGTCCCGAAAGTCAGGATCGAGTAGATCGGCCACTGCAAGGGCGGGCGCGCGAAACTGGTCCCGACATTCAGCCAGCGCCCGCCCGGCACGGCGATCGACAGGTTCATTTCAACCGCGCGCATCTGGGTGCGCATCTGGGTGCGCATCATGGCCTGGTGCATTTCGGACATGTCGCCGGCGACGGACGGCATCTGCTGCATCTCCGTGTCGACATCGTGCAGTTCGACGCGGATCTCCCTGCTGGACTGATCGTCGAGCAGGCTTCGGACATAGCTTTCGATCCGCCCGCTGTCATCATGGTCCAGATGGGTCACCATGGGCGCATCATCCAGAGAGAAGCGAACCAGCATCGAATCCGCGGCCTGAAGGATGGATTGCTGCAATTCGGGTGGTGTCTGTTCGATCAGGCGGACGACATTGGCGGCACGCCCCGCGGCCTCGAATCCCAGCGCGGCGCGGATGGCCAGGCTGCGCTCGTCGACGAACAGCCACAGGCTGATGGCCTGCGCCACCGCCAGCGCCAGGACGATCAGCACCACCAGTTGCGCGCGCAGGCTTCGCAGCGGATTGCGGATCATTCCAGCACCTCCACATCCGCCGCCAGGCTATAGCCGCCGTTGCGCACCGTGGTGATGAGTCGCGGGCGCAGCGGGTCGGGCTCGATCTTGCGCCGCAGCCGGCTGATCTGGTTGTCGATCGTGCGATCCAGCGGTCGCGCATCGCGCCCCATGGTCAGATCCATCAGATGCTCGCGGCTGAGAACCGCGCGCGGTCGTTCCAGCAGAACCGTCAGCAATCGGTGATCGGCCGTGGTCAGCGCGATCCGGTTGCCGGCCGCGTCCTCGATCACGCGCGCATCGGTGTCCAAGACCAGCCCGGCGAAACGCACGCGCTTGCCGGACAGGGCGCTGGCTTCGGGCTCGGACGCGTCGCTGCGCCGCAGCACCGACTTGATCCGCGCCAGCAATTCGCGCGGATTGAAGGGCTTGGCAAGATAGTCGTCCGCGCCCAGTTCCAGCCCGACGATCCGGTCGGTGTCCTGCCCCAGCGCGGTCAGCATGATGATCGGCAGACGCCGTTCGGCAGAGAGGCGCTGGCAAACCGAAAGCCCGTCCTCGCCCGGCATCATCACATCGAGCACCAGCAGATCGAAATGCCCCGTGAACAGTTTTGCGTCCATTTCGGCGGCATCTTTCGCCGCGGTGGCGCGCATGCCGTTCTTTTCCAGAAACCGCGTGACCGAGTCCCGGATCTGACGATGGTCATCGACGACCAATATGTGAGGAGCCTTTCGCATGGCCCCTATATAGGCCAGCCGTGGCGGGATTGTCCCGCTGGATTGTCGCGGTTTGTATCAACACGCCGGATTGAGACGAACGGATACATTTCGAGTGCTGCGCGCTGCTGAAAAACCGGCTTTCATGCCCATGTAGTCACTATCCAAACCAACCAATGGAGAGAATCATGAAAACCTTCACCACACTGATCGCCACGGCTGCCGTCTCGGCGCTGATCGCCGGAACCGCGGGCGCGGATACCAACCAGCGCCAGGGCCAGCAGGCCGGCGCCCAGGGCATGGGCATGAACATGGGCACGACGGCTGGCACCCAGGGCATGAACATGGGCGCAAACACCCAAGGCATGGGCATGGGCACAAACGTTCAGGGCATGGGCACAAACGCCCAAGGCATGGGCATGGGCGGCAACGCCCAGGGCATGGGCATGGGCGGCAACGCCCAGGGCATGGGCGCTGGTGGCCAGGGCATGGGCATGGGCGGTGGCCAGGGCATGATGCCGATGATGATGCAAATGATGGCGCGAATGCATGGTGGCATGCAGGGCGGCATGATGGGCGCCGGCTCGCAAGGCGGCGGCATGATGGGAGCCGGCGCGCAAGGTGGCGGCATGATGGGCGGCATGATGGGAGCCGGCTCGCAAGGCGGCGGCATGCAGGGCATGGGCATGCAGTTCGCACAGCTTGATGCCGATGCGGATGGCGACGGGATCGTGACGCCCGAAGAACTGCGCGGCCGCCTGCAGACCCTGCTGACGGACAATGATGCAGATGGCAACGGGACGCTTTCGCTCGACGAATTCGCCGACCTGCACGCCGCCCTGATCCGTGAATCGATCGTTGACCGGTTCCAGTTTCTGGATGATGACGGTGACGGTGCCGTGACCGCAGCAGAAATCGCCAAGCCCGCCCGGCTTCTGGAACAGATGCAGGGCGCGCAAGGGAGCATGATGCAGACTGGCGCCGAACAGTCCCCGAGCACCTTGCCGATGCAAGGCGGGATGATGTCGGGCCAGAGCGGCGCGACGCAAGGGAACTGAGCCACGCACAACCCGGCCCGGCGTGTCTCCACGCCGGGTCGCCATAATCAGCGACGACACGCAGAAGGATGAACCATGAACTACGCTTATGACCGCCGGTTGGCCGGAGTTTCGATCGATGCCGCCGAGGCGCGGGTCAGAACGGCTCTCGAAGCCCAGGGCTTTGGTGTGCTGACCGAAATCGATGTCAAGGCAACGATGAAGAAGAAGCTGGACCACGACATGCCCGGATATCTCATCCTGGGGGCCTGCAACCCGCGCCTGGCCAAGGAAGCCATCGGCCTGGAGCCGCGCATCGGCGTCATGCTGCCGTGCAATGTCATCCTGCGCGAGATCGACGGCGACACCGAAATCAGTGCCGTTGACCCCGTTGCCTCGATGGCCGCGATCGAAAACGACGCCCTGCATGCCGTCGCCGGACAGGTGCGCGACATGCTGAAAGCCGCGGTCGACGCGGCCTGACCGAACAAGGAGTGACCGCCGATGCCCAATCGCAGAACCTTCATTTCGCTTCTGACCGCCGCGCCGCTTGCGCTGGTGCCGGGCCAGGTGTTTGCGTCAACCCATGACGTCTGGGATCTGGAAACGCTCAAGACCGCGCTGGACAATGATCTGGCGCGCCTTGTGGATATTCGCAGACCGGATGAATGGCAGGGCACGGCGGTTGCGCGCGGAGCCTGGCCCATCGACATGCGGGATCCGCGCTTTGGCGAGCGGCTTTTGGCCGCCCGCACCAGGGCCGAGGGTCGGCCGGTTGCGCTGATCTGCCGAAGCGGGGCCAGATCCGGCCGCGTGATGACCGAGATCCGGCGCGCGCAATGGACCGGGTTTGTCGATGCCGCCGGTGGCATGCTGGGCAATGGGCGCGAACGCGGCTGGATCGCGCGCGGCTATCCGGTGGTCAGCGCCGAGCAGGCGCTGGCCGCGCTGCCCCCGGAACTCGCCTGACAAAGGACCAAGAACATGACAAGTCGCAGACATTTTCTCGCCGCCATGGCGTCGCTTCCGCTGGCCGCGTCGCCGCTTGGCGTATTCGCCCAATCCCCCGCGCGGCGGCTGGGCATGCCGCCACTTCTGGATGCCCGCGACAGCGGCGTGTTTCGACTTGCCGCGCAGGCCGGGCAGACGAATTTCACCGGCCGCGGAGCCTCCACGACCTGGGGGTTGAACGGCGCCTATCTGGGGCCGACGGTGCGGCTGGCCACCGGCCGGACAAGCCGCGCAGAGGTCGCCAATGGCCTGAACGAGGCGATCACGCTGCACTGGCACGGTCTGGTCATTCCCGGCGAGGTCGACGGCAGCCCCCATCAGCCGATTGCCCCCGCCACGACATGGTCGCCGGAACTGCCCGTCGACCAGCCCGCCTGCACGGCCTGGTATCACAGCCATTTCCACGGCGCGACGGCACGACAGGTGCAGCTGGGGCTGGCCGGGGTGCTTCAGGTCGATGACGGGCAGGATGACGCGCGCGGGTTGCCCTCTGACTACGGCGTGGACGACCTGACGCTGGTGCTTCAGGACCGACGTTTCACCCGCCGGGGGCAGATGGATTACAACCTGTCGATGTCCGAAGGCATGTCCGGGTTCATGGGCGATACCATGGTGGTCAACGGCCAGGTGGGAGCCACTGCGGTGGTGCCGCGCGGCCTGGTGCGGCTGCGGCTTCTGAACGGGTCCAACGCGCGGATTTATCCGCTGTCGTTCAACGACCGGCGCGACATGCATCTGGTGGCGACCGATAGCGGGTATCTGGACCGCCCGATCGCCCTGAAGACCCTTGTCCTTGCCCCCGGCGAACGCGCCGAGGTACTGGTCGATTTCTCGGACGGCGTCGAGTCGGGGCTGGTGTCAGCGCAAAACCCGAATGCCGCGATGGGCGGCATGATGGGCGGCGGCGGCGGCGGGCGGCCATTTGTTGTCCTGCCCTTTACCTTCGATACCAGCCTGCCCGCCCGGATAACCCAAATCCCGCAGGATCTTGGCGGCGAACTGCCGCTGCGCAACGGCGCCAACATACCGGTGCGCCGCCTCAACCTGGATATGCCCATGGGCGCCGGCATGATGTTTGGCTCAAGCGATGCGTTCGGCGTCAATGGGCGACCTTTCGACAGAGGCCGCATCGATTTCGCCATCGGGCGCGGAAATGTCGAAAGGTGGCGCATTTCGGCGGACCTGATGATGCACCCGTTCCACATTCATGGTGTGCGCTTTGCCGTGCTGTCCGAAAACGGACGTGCCCCGTTCGCGCAGAACCTGGGCTGGAAAGACACTGTCCTGGTGAATGGCCAGGTCGAGCTGCTGGTCAGGTTCGACCAGCCCGCCCCGCGCAATGCGCCGTTCATGTATCACTGCCATATCCTGGAACATGAAGATCGCGGCATGATGGGACAGTTTGCAGTCTCGTGACGGTCGCGGCATGATTGCCGCTTAAGGCGCCCGGCGGGCCCGCCGTTTCGGCGGGCCCGCCGGTGCGCAACCCATTTGGAAAGACCACATTATGACGAAGTCCCATTCAGGCCATGGCGCGCATTCCGCCGCGAAATTCCCCGAAGGCACGGCCACCGCAACCGATCCGGTTTGCGGCATGAGCGTTGCCGCGACCCCGGACACACGCCAGGTCGACTGGGGCGGCAAGACGCATTATTTCTGCTCGGACAAGTGCCGTGCGGGCTTTGACACCGACCCGTGGTTCTATGCCTCGGGTCACGCGCTGGACGGCAAGGCGGCGCCGGTGCCCCAGGGCACCAAATGGACCTGCCCGATGCATCCCGAGATCGTGCGCGACGACGCCGGCTCTTGCCCGATCTGCGGCATGGCGCTGGAACCGGTGGTGCCAAGCGCCGAGTCAGGCCCCAGCCATGAGCTGATCGACTTCACCCGCCGGATGTGGATCAGCGGCGCCCTTGCACTGCCGCTGGTTATCCTCACCATGGGCGATCTGGTCGGGGTTCCCGTGCGCGAATGGATCGGCGAGCCCTTGGCCAGCTACCTGGAATTCGTGCTGGGCACACCGGTGGTGCTTTGGGCCGCGATCCCCTTTTTCAAACGCTTTGTCACATCGTTGCAAAACCGCAGCCCCAACATGTGGACCCTGATCGGGCTGGGCGTGGGGGCCGCCTGGGTCTACAGCGTGGTGGCCACCTTCGCGCCCGGCGTCTTTCCCGAGGCCTACCGCGAGGATGGTCGGGTCGGCGCCTATTACGAGGCCGCAGCGGTGATCGTGGCGCTGATTTTCCTGGGACAGGTGCTGGAACTTCGGGCGCGCGAGCGCACCGGCGACGCGATCAGGGCGCTGCTGGACCTTGCGCCAAAAATGGCGCGCCGCGTCCTGCCCGACGGCACCGAATACGAGGCACCGGTGGAGAACGTCGTCGAAGGCGACCGGCTGCGGGTGCGCCCGGGCGAGGCCGTGCCGGTGGATGCGGTGGTGACCGACGGCCGCTCGGCAGTGGATGAAAGCATGATTACCGGCGAGCCGATGCCCGTGGAAAAGGGCCCCGAGGACCACGTGATCGGCGGCACGATCAACAAGAACGGCAGCCTTGTCGTCACCGCCGCGCGGGTTGGCGCCGATACCATGTTGTCGCAGATCGTCGCCATGGTGGCGCGCGCGCAACGCTCGCGGGCGCCGATCCAGGGCATGGCCGACAGGGTTTCGTCGGTCTTCGTGCCCACCGTCGTCGTAATTGCGATCGTCTCGTTCGGAATCTGGTTTCTCTGGGGCCCCGAGCCCCGCCTGGCCTACGCGATCGCCGCCTCGGTGGCCGTGCTGATTATCGCCTGCCCCTGCGCGCTGGGCCTGGCGACGCCGATCTCCATCACCACGGCCGCCGGACGCGGCGCGCAGGCGGGGATCCTTGTCAAGGACGCCGAGGCGCTGGAGCGCATGGCCAAGGTCGATACCCTGGTGGTGGACAAGACCGGCACCCTGACCGAAGGGCGGCCGAAGCTGACCGACGTGGTGGCGTTGGGGGCAGAGACCGAATCCGACATCCTTCGCCTGGCCGCCGCGCTGGAACGCGGATCGGAGCATCCGCTGGCCGAAGCCATCGTCGCGGGGGCCGAGGAAAAGGGCCTGGCGCTGCCAAGGGTCGAGGATTTCGAGGCGATCACCGGCAAGGGCGTGCGTGGCCGCGCCGATGGCCGTGACCTGGCGCTGGGAAACGCGCCGATGCTGGCGCTGCTGGGCCTGACCCCGGGCGATGCCGAGGCCCGGGCCGACACGCTGCGCGCCGGTGGCAAGACCGCGATGTATGTGGTCATCGACGGCGCGCTGGCGGGAATCGTCGCGGTGGCCGACCCGATCAAGAACACCACGCCCGAAGCCATCGCCGCGCTGCACCGGCTGGGCTTGCGGGTCATCATGGCGACCGGCGACAACGAGCGCACGGCCCGCGCGGTGGCCGCGAAACTGGGTATCGACGAGGTCCGTGCGGGTGTCCTGCCCGAGGACAAGCAGAAGCTGGTGGACGAATTGCACGCCGCCGGGCACAGCGTCGCGATGGCCGGTGACGGGGTGAATGACGCCCCGGCCCTGGCCGCGGCCGATGTCGGCATCGCCATGGGAACCGGCGCCGATGTCGCGGTGGAAAGCGCGGGGATCACGCTGGTGCGGGGCGATCTGATGGGCATCGTGCGCGCCCGAAAGCTGGCGAAGGGGACGCTGAGGAACATCAAGCAGAACCTGTTCTTCGCCTTCGTCTACAACGCGGCCGGCGTTCCGGTTGCCGCGGGGATCCTTTATCCGGTGTTCGGGCTGCTCTTGTCGCCGATCATCGCGGCGGCGGCGATGAGCTTTTCCTCGGTCTCGGTGATCGCCAACGCGCTCAGGCTGCAACGGGTGAAGCTGTAACCGATACAGGCCCCCGCCCTGTCCCGCGATCACGGGATAGGGCGGCGTAATGGGGTGGCAGGTCAGACCGGTGCCGCCCCGTCTGCCCGACCGCCTGAACAGGATGTCGGGCGCGAAGCCCGTCCCGGGACCAAGCAGAAACCGATCAGAAAGCGCCGATTGC
>Ga0316205_10002118_pt1 | contig 21718 bp, 21 predicted proteins | sample 3monthpyrite_MG_FD_204941 | JGI IMG/M metagenome (GOLD analysis project Ga0316205, IMG submission 204941) | Microbial mat bacterial communities from mineral coupon in-situ incubated in ocean water Damariscotta River, Maine, United States -... | ecosystem: Environmental > Aquatic > Marine >... | reverse complement strand
AGCTTAATATTTTTTCTTTTGGCAATGTAAAGACAGATGGCATGACTAATTAACCAAATAGCTACAAATGTATAAGCAACCATATTTATTCCTTTCTTGTTTTTTAATTATTGATACACATAACGTTAGAGTTAAGCGGCACCAACGTACCGCTGTGGACTACGAAGCAATACTCTTTCCATTGGTGTCCGCTTTAACGACTTGTTGGGTACGATAATCATCGCACACACTTTTTTAATGAATGTCGTTTCGTAACAAGTAACAAAATGAAAAGTGAATTTCGCTAAAATATAATCAGTACGAAGGTACGTCTTTGCGTTTCGCATGAACTTGTTATGCGTACGAAAAGACGTACCTTCGTACATATCATTTTTTTTGCCTTCTCTCAATTTCTTTTTTTTCTTCTTGTTGTTTACTTCGAATTATTTTTTTCTGTTTTGTGACTTTGATCTTAAAGTACCCAACGTTAGAGTTAAGCGGCACCAACGTACCGCTGTGGACTACGAAGCAATACTCTTTCCATTGGTGTCCGCTTTAACGACTTGTTGGGTACGATAATCATCGCACACACTTTTTTAATGAATGTCGTTTCGTAACAAGTAACAAAATGAAAAGTGAATTTCGCTAAAATATAATCAGTACGAAGGTACGTCTTTGCGTTTCGCATGAACTTGTTATGCGTACGAAAAGACGTACCTTCGTACATATCATTTTTTTTGCCTTCTCTCAATTTCTTTTTTTTCTTCTTGTTGTTTACTTCGAATTATTTTTTTCTGTTTTGTGACTTTGATCTTAAAGTACCCAACAGTGATATAGACGTACATACGTCTTTTATAATTTAGGCGGCGTGCCGCCTAATCCATTTGTATTTCTTCTTTTATTTCGTCATAATCTTATCAAGTGCAAGGAGTATGCGCTAATTTTATTTGCTAAAGGAGTGGCACATTATGGACCAATCTATTTCTCGTTTCTGGGATAAATTTATATATAAAACAAAAACCTATGGTATTAAACCGGTTGCTGCTCGTTGGTATGTTAAGCATGCAGAAACTTATATTAAAACTAAACCGAACCAACGCCTTAAAAACCATTCGGCACATGATGTTGATAACTATTTACAATACAAAGGCGGCCAACCCCGTATTGAAGATTGGCAATATAAGCAGATAATTATATCTCTAAAAATTTTGTTTTTAGATATCATTCAGGTTTCCTGGGCGAAGCAGTTCCCCTGGGATAGATACTTAGAACATGCTGAGTCCTTATCTGGTAATCATGCTCCAGTTACTGATGATATTGATTTGATTGATATCGATGCAGTTATTCAAACTTTACAGGATAGGAATGATAAAAAATCAGAATTGTTTAAACAGATTTTTGCTAGTTTCCCTTTTCACTTAAAAAATTTAATAAAGCAAATAAGGTTAAAACGTTATTCTATTCGAACAGAAAGGTCTTACCTTGAATGGATATTACGTTACATTAAGTTTCATTCAATGAAAGATCCTGCCAGATTAACGGATACTGATATTGCGAAATTTCTAGACTATTTAGTGATTAATCGTAAAGTTGCCTCTAGTACTCAATCACAAGCATTGAATGCGTTAATGTTTTTTTATAAAACGGTTCTTGATGTTGAATTTAAAGAATCTATTTTATTTGTACGCTCAAAAAAACCAAAACGATTACCTGTTGTTTTATCTACCAAAGAAGTATCAAAACTGTTAAGTCATATTAAGCACCCGCAACAAAGCTTAATGGTTGGCTTACTTTATGGCTGTGGTATGCGTTTAATGGAGTGTGTACGTTTACGCGTGCTCGATGTTGATTTTGACTATCAACAAATTTTGGTTCGGCAGGCTAAAGGAGCGAAAGACCGTGTTGTTCCTATTCCTAAAAAATTACTGGGACCATTAAAAGCGCAAATTGACCGAGTTGAAACATTACATAAAACGGATTTAGACGAGGGTTATGGTAGTGTTTATATCCCCGAAGCATTAGGCAGAAAATACCCTAATGCTGAAAAAGAATTTCGTTGGCAATATGTTTTTCCTTCAGCGACTATTTCGAAAGATCCTCGTTCAAAGTTTATCAGGCGTCATCACGTTCACGAGCGTGGCTTGCAAAAAAGTATAAAACGCTCTGCGGAGGAAAACGGTATTACAAAGAAAGTAACCAGTCACACTCTACGCCATTCTTTCGCAACGCACTTATTAGAAAATGGTTATGACATTCGCACCGTGCAAGAATTACTTGGCCATGCGGATGTTTCTACAACAATGATTTATACGCATGTATTAAATAAACCAGGCGTTACGGTAACGAGCCCGCTTGATACGCTTACTATGGTGTAATTCTAGTTAAGAAAATTAATCGCTGCGATGTTGTATTGAACGACGGCGGTCTACGGCATCACCAAAACGTTTTTCTCTACGGCGGTCGGTGTGTATACGGCGCTCGCCTGTATTATCGTTATTTGTTTTGGCTGAAGAACCATCTTGTAGTTTTGAAACAATTGTTTGACTTATATTGAAAATATTCATTTAGCTATTCTCTTTTTAACTGCTTAGAAAATTATTTCAGTAATAAACTGAATAGCCAATGTAGCAAACAATAACACGGCGATAACGTGCATAGCTCACATTTTAACCAGTTTGTAGGGATAATCTTACAATTTCAATATAAATATTTTATAATATATCGTTTTAAATCAATAGGTTAAGATTTTTTGTCGTAAACAACAAATTGGTGCGGGTAAATATTTTTCTCGTCTGCAGCAACGTCAATCGATTCAACTTGTTGCCATTGGCCTAGATTGTATTCGGGGAACCATGCGTCTCCCTCTAAGGATTTATGCACGAAAGTAAGGTACATACGGTCGGCTTTATCTAACATTTGTTCGTAAAACGATGCGCCGCCAATAATCATTGCTTCGGGTACGTTGTCGGCTGTTTGCCGAGCGGCCTCGATAGCTTGCTCGATTGAATGAACGACCACTATGCCATCAGCTTGATAGTTTTCGTCTCGCGTAATAACAATATTGGTTCGCTCAGGTAATGGCCGACCACCAAAAGATTCAAATGTTTTGCGCCCCATAATAATGGGCTTGCCTAGCGTGTGCTTGCGAAACCATTTCATGTCCGAAGGTAATTTCCACGGTAAACTATTTTTAATACCAATAACGCGGTCTTCGGCCATGGCAGCAATAAGAGATAATTTCATTTAAATTCCTATATTTTTTTAGAAGCTAGAAGTATTTGGAATTGAGCACTTTTGTAACGCAGCTATGGCGGACAAAGACTATGCTCCTAGTTTCTATACTGCAACCTTGCCCTTAATATGAGGATGACATTCGTAATCGACAAGTTCGAAATCGTCAAAAGTAAAATCGAGTAAATTTTTCACTTTTGGATTTAATTTCATCGTCGGTAAAGCAAAGGGTTCGCGAGAGAGTTGAAGATCAACTTGTTCCATATGGTTTGAATAAAGATGTCCATCGCCGAGTGTATGAATAAACTCACCCACTTCTAAGTCGCAAGCTTGCGCAACCATCATGGTGAGTAAGGCATACGATGCAATATTAAACGGTACACCTAAAAAGATATCAGCACTGCGTTGGTATAGCTGGCAAGAGAGTTTGCCATCGGCAACATAGAATTGGAAAAATGAATGACAAGGTGGCAATGCCATGTTTTCTATTTCGGCAACATTCCACGCGCTTACAATAATACGACGTGAGTCGGGGTTGTTTTTTAGTTGATCAATAATAATAGCAATTTGGTCAATATGTTTGCCATCGGGCGTTGGCCAAGAACGCCATTGTGAACCATATACAGGGCCTAAGTTACCCTCTTCGTCTGCCCACTCATCCCAAATTTTTACACCATTTTCTTTTAGGTAAGCAATATTGGTATCGCCTTTTAAGAACCAAAGTAATTCATGAATAATAGAACGTAGGTGACATTTTTTTGTGGTAACAAGGGGAAAGCCTTCATTTAAATCAAAACGCATTTGATAACCAAAAACACTGACGGTACCGGTGCCAGTACGATCTTCTTTTTTAGTACCGGTATCACGCACATGACGCATTAAGTCTAAATACTGTTTCACTTAACTCTCTCCTAAAACTTACTGTAACTTTTTATTATTATATTCACGCAGGCTACCGCAGAGCACCGAACGGATTGCGAGAAGTTAGAGAACAAGGCACAAACCAACGAAAAAATGGAATTTACACGTAGTAAATGAGTATTTAGAGTTGGTTTGTAACGCCGTTATCTAGCTTCTCGCGATTCGTCTGCTCTATAGGCTAACCATAGTAATATCACGCCCACTAACACCAGTGGAAATGACAACAACATACCCATCGTAATAAAATCAAATGCTAAATATCCAATATGCGCATCGGGCAAACGGACGGTTTCAACAAGCGTTCTAAACACACCATAAGATATTGCAAAGACGCCAGAAACCGCCATCGTTGGGCGCGGTTTTCTTGCAAAGCCCCAAACAATAATAAACATCACCACGCCTTCTAAAATAAACTCGTACAAGGGCGTTGGATGGCGTGGTTGTAAATCAGCATGTGGAAAAATCATTGCCCAAGGTAAGTCTGTTGGTTTACCCCATAACTCGCCATTAATGAGGTTACCAATTCGGCCTGCACCAATACCTAAAATAACGCATGGCGCGGTGAAATCTACTGTCGCAAAAAAACCTTTTTTATAACGGCGAGCAAACAGCCACATACCCACAAGCACACCTAATAAGCCACCGTGGAACGACATGCCGCCTTCCCATATTCTAAAGGCGAACATCCAATCGTTAGATAATTGTTCCCAACCATAGAAGAATACGTAACCAAATCGGCCGCCAAGAATAACCCCCATACCGGCGTAAAATAACCAATCGTCAACTTGCTCTGGTGTCCAATTTGAATGGGGACGTTTTGCCTGAACCCGGCCAAGCCACCAACCACCAAGAAATCCAATGAGATACATAATGCCATACCAGTGAACTGGCCAGCTAAAAACCGTAAATGCGACGGGGTTAAAATCGAGGGTTATCATTTTTATTACTCTTTGTATATGTGCTTCTGAAATACGCTTTTGGCCAATATCATATCACGAATGGTTTTGTGTCATAATCTAAAACACCTCAATTTAAGGCTTCAATGTTAAAAATATGGATCGCACAGAAAATATACAGTTAACTAATCGACTCGCCAATGAAACCAGTCCTTACTTACAGCAACATGCGGATAATCCAGTACATTGGCAACCGTGGGATGCGCAAGCCTTAGAAACAGCGCGAAAAACAAACAAACCTATTTTGCTGTCGGTTGGCTATTCTGCTTGTCATTGGTGCCATGTTATGGCGCATGAATCGTTCGAAAATAAAGCCATTGCCAATATTATGAATGGCTTATTTGTAAATATAAAAGTAGATAGAGAAGAGCGTCCAGACTTAGATAAAATTTACCAAAGCGCGCATAACTTACTCAACCAACGTGGTGGTGGCTGGCCGTTAACGGTAATTTTAACACCAGACGAACATATTCCATTTTTTGCCGGCACCTATTTTCCCGATGTTGCCAAACATAATATGCCCGCCTTCACCGAAATTTTACAGCGTGTTGAAGAGTATTACCGCCAACATCCTGATGAAGTTAATAAACAAAATGAATCCGTTCTAGATGCGTTACATAGCATGGCTAATATTCCGAACAACAATGCCGAGGCGTTAACAAGCTTCCCCATTGATGGCTGTCGACAGCAGCTAGCGAAAACGTATGATAAAAAATACTCTGGTTTCGGTGAGGCGCCTAAGTTTCCGCATCCAACGAATTTAGAATTTTTGTTACGCCATTATTCAGCAACGCAACAAAGTGGTGAAGCCGACCAAGTCTCGCGAGACATGTTAACCAATACATTAACCGCAATGGCACAAGGCGGTTTATACGATCAACTCGGTGGTGGCTTTTACCGCTATTCGGTTGATGAGCGGTGGACAATCCCGCATTTTGAAAAAATGCTTTATGACAATGGCCCCTTATTAAGTATCTATGCACAAACCTTCGCACTGTTAAATGATGAAAGCGTTAAACCTTATGAAAACAAAATTATAGAAACCGCCGAGTGGGTGATGCGCGAAATGACATCGCAACAAGGCGCATACTACTCATCGCTAGATGCCGACTCAGAAGGCGAAGAAGGCACTTTTTATATTTGGACGGTTGATGAAATAAAAAAAGCACTCACAGAAGACGAATTTTTAGCCGCACAAAAATATTATGGCTTGGAGGGTGAGATTAATTTTGAAGGTAAATGGCATCTTAATATTCAGTCTTCAATTGATAACGAAATAGCTGAAACAATAAAACAAAAATTATTTAACGAACGTAGTAAACGAATCCACCCGGGCCGCGACGAAAAAATACTCACCTCGTGGAATGCCTTAATGATTAAAGGCATGGCACTTTCTGGGCGGCTTTTACAACGCGGTGACTTTATTCAGTCTGCCCATAACGCAATCGATTTTATTCGTACAACCATGTTTAAAGAAAATCGATTACTTGCAACCTATAAAGATGGTAATGCCCATTTAATGGCTTATTTGGATGATTACGTGTTTCTAATCGATGCTCTACTGGAATCACTACAAGCTAAATGGCGAAGCCAAGATTGTGACTTTGCGATACAACTTTCCGATATTGTGATGTCGCATTTCTACGATGATGATAATGGTGGTTTCTACTTTACCGCCAACGATCACGAAGCATTAATACAGCGGCCTAAACCGCTTATGGACGAAGCTATTCCTGCCGGTAATGGTATCGCCGCTTATGCACTGAATCGATTAGGTCATTTGATTGGTGAACAACGTTACATTAATGCAGCACAAGACACCTTACATTATGCTTGGGCATCTATCTCTGAAATTCCGTATGCGCATGCAGCTTTATTATTTGCCTTAGACGAAAAATTGAACCTACCCGATATCACGGTAATTCGCGGAAGTGACGATGAGATACAGAACTGGCAAAAAGCTTGCGATGAAAACTATCAACTTAATAAATTAGTTTTTGCGATACCCGATTCCATTACCAAGTTACCCGGTTTATTAAACGATAAATCAGCCACAGACGAAACCATGGCGTATATTTGCAGTGGTACAAGTTGCATGCCTCCTATATCCAACATAAATGAACTTAAACTCAATTAAATATTTAATATATTATTCATTTTCACCGCTTTTTAAATTTTCTTTAAATAGTTGAAAATAGTCATATCCTTCTCACCTCGACGTAATTTATAATACACGGACTCGTTGAAATTACCGTAAATGCTGAGATCTCAAGCCACCGTTAGTGACTAATATTCCAATATAATGACCTCAAAATCAGACACTTTATATTCCGCTAAAAAATCACATTTAATTGATTTTGTTTTCGACGAAGCCGTCGCTAATGTATTTTCGGATATGATTCGCCGCTCCGTACCCGGTTATGAAAACATCATCACAATGATTGGGCTATTCGCAGAACAATACGTTCAAGACAATTCATATTGCTATGATCTAGGGTGTTCACTCGGGGCGGCAACATTGGCTATGCGGCATCATATTACTAAACATGATGTGAACATTATTTCAGTTGATAATTCAGAATCTATGATAAAACACTGCCAACAAAATATTGATAATGACAACGCATCTACTCCGGTCAGTCTAGTGTGTGATGATATTCAAAATATCAATATTACCAATGCATCACTTAGCATTTTAAATTTCACCTTACAATTTTTACAACCCGAATCACGTCTTGAATTGCTTACTAAAATATTCAAAGGATTAAATAAAGATGGTGTACTGGTATTGTCTGAAAAAATAACATTTGATGATACTCAACAACGTGAACACAATATTCAACTTCATGAAGCCTTTAAAAAGGCCAATGGATATACAAATTTAGAAATAAGCCAAAAACGTAGCGCACTCGAAAACACGCTTATTCCCGATACAATTGAAGCCCATGTTAAAAGATTAAAAGACATTGGCTTTAGCCAGGTAACTGTATGGTTTCAGTGTTTTAACTTTATTTCAATTCTTGCTAAAAAATAATGTATTCAAAGTTATTAAAAAAAATAGACACGAAAGATCATTTACTTCGTCGTTGGGCTAAAGACTTACCGGAACAAATAAAAAACGGCATCACGCCAGAACGGTTTGGTAAATACCAACAGTGGCATAATGCGATAAACAATTTACCCGACATTATTGTTTCCGATATTGATTTAGAAAACCAAGTAAAGCTATCAACAGACAGCAGCTTGTCGAAAGAATTAATCAATACAATTACTAAAGAATTAAAACAACTGCATCCTTGGCGTAAAGGCCCCATTGATTTTTTTAATATTAAAATAGATACAGAATGGCGTTCTGATTGGAAGTGGGGTCGCATTAAAGATCATTTGCAACCGTTAGAAGGTAGAACCATTTTAGATGTCGGTTGTGGCAATGGTTATCATTGTTGGCGCATGGCTGGGCTTGGCGCCGAGTTAGTAATAGGCATCGACCCAACCGCTGTTTTTGTTATGCAATACCAACTTCTACAAAAATATATTCAATCCGACAATGTATTTGTGTTGCCCATCGGTATTGATGATGTACCACAAAACTTACAAGCCTTTGATACCGTCTTTTCAATGGGGGTTTTGTATCATCGAAAATCGCAGTTTGACCATTTGCAACAATTACATCAATGCTTAAAAGCCGATGGGGAGCTTGTTTTAGAAACACTTATAATCGATGGCGAATCAGATGAAGTACTTCTACCCAAAGATCGCTATGCTCAAATGAACAATGTTTGGTTATTGCCAACGGTACCTTTATTAATTAAATGGTTGGAACGTTGTAAATTCAAAAATATTCGTGTTGTGGATATCAATCAAACTTCGATTGAGGAACAGCGCCAAACTGAATGGATGACATTTAACTCGTTAAGTGACTTTCTCGACCCTGAAAATATTGACTTAACTGTGGAAGGCTACCCAGCCCCAAAACGGGTGGTTATTTTGGCCAACAAATAAATATGTAGCGAACATAAAAAAGGCGCGATAAACGCGCCTTTTTTAACAGACTATTCACGTTTAAAAATCACTACCAAACGTTTCTTTATAACGCGCTTTAAACTCATCCATTGTAAATGAATGATTTTGTGGGCCAAGCTGTTCAATTTTAATTGCGCCACAAAGTGATGCGATTCGACCCGTTGTTTCCCAATCCATTCCATTCATCATGCCGTAAAGTAAACCGCCACGGAACGCATCACCACAACCGGTTGGATCTTGTGCAGCACTAATCTTTGCAAGTGGTATATTAAAGACTTTACCATCGGCATAGATATCGGAACCTTCGCCACCTTTCGTTACGACCAACGCTTTAACTTGCTTAGCGATATCTTCTAACGATTGTCCAGTGCGTTCAGATAACATTTCACCTTCATAATCGTTAACAGTTACATACGTTGCTTGATCAATAAAGGTAGAAAGCTCGTCACCATTAAACATTGGCATACCTTGACCGGGATCGAAAATAAAGGGTACATCTTGTTCAACAAACTGAATCGCATGTTGAATCATGCCATCACGTCCGTCTGGTGAAATAATTCCAATGGTTGCTTCAGGCGCATCCGATACTTTATTCTCATGTGAATAACCCATTGCACCAGGGTGAAAGGCGGTTATTTGGTTATCGTCCATATCGGTTGTAATAAATGCTTGACCAGTATAACTATCGACTTCTTTTAAATACTTTCTATTTTGACCATGTTTATCCATCCATGCGGCATAAGGGGCAAAGTCATTACCAACGGTTCCCATTGGGGCAGCATCACCACCGAGCATATGTAAGGTAAATGCAATATTACCGGCACAACCACCAAACTCACGACGCATATCAGGCACTAAAAAAGAAACATTTAACATATGCACTTTATCGGGAAGAATGTGGTTTTTAAATTGGTCATGAAAAACCATGATGGTATCGTAGGCAAATGAACCACAAATTAAAGCTGACATATTGAATCCTTTATATTTTAAAATTTATTATTGAAGAGTTTGTTATAAATAAATATCGAAAAGTATTAAACCCCAAACAACCGCGACGATTAGTAAACTAAAGAAAACAGCAGCCGATGCCATATCTTTCGCGCGACCACTGAGTTCGTGGTATTCTTCACCAAAACGATCCACCACAGCCTCGATTGCCGAGTTTAAAATTTCAACAACGAGTACAAGTAATGGCGCTGAAATTAATAAAACTAATTTAATAACATCTTGCGTAATAAAAAATGCGAGCGGTATAAGAATAATCGCTAAAACCATTTCTTGTCGAAACGCCGCTTCATGCTTTAAAGCCGCACGTATTCCTTGCATGGAATAACCAAAGGCATTAAAGATTCGAGTGAAACCTGTTTTACCGGGTTTGTTCATATTACGCTCTTTATTATTCTGTATAACGGCCTAATATACTGGATTCCCGCCTGCGCGGGAATGACGAATCAAATTTTTCTCTCGACTATGTTAAATTTACAGCTTCTCGTTATTCGCCTTCCCCCAAAACTATAGCGGATAGTGAGAGGCTAGAGTGCAAGGCGGAAGCCAACGAAAACGCGCAGCTTACAATAGTAAGTGAGCATTTGAGGCGGTTTCCAACGCCGCAATCTAGTCTCTCACTATTCGCTTTCCCCAAAGCTATAGCGGATAGTGAGAAATTAGAGAGCAAGGCAAATTCTGACGCAAAAGCGGAGCTTACGTTTGTAAGTGAGCATTTTAAGGAAGGATTTAACGCCGCTATCTGATTTCTCACTATTCGCCTTTCCACGTTAGGTCGAGTTCTTTGGCTGCCTTTACATCATCTAATCTCTTGACAGGAAGCGTATGCGGTGCAGATTTTACTATCTCCGGCTCTGTTTCGGCTTCTTTTTGTATCGCAACCATCGCTTTCATAAAATCATCGAGTTCTTGTTGCGTTTCTGTTTCCGTTGGCTCGATTAATAAACACTCTGGCACTAACAGTGGAAAATAGGTGGTTGGCGCATGAAAACCGTAATCTAATAAACGCTTTGCAAAGTCCATGGTGTTAACACCAAGCTCTTTAGTTTGTTTCTTTAAGGTAACAATGAACTCATGCGTTGCTCGACGGTTTGGATACGCAATTTGAAAACCATCTCTTTTCATAACCGCTAACATGTAGTTTGCATTTAACGTTGCGTACTCGGCAACACGGTGCATGCCTTCTCGACCTAACAACCGCGCATAAATGTACGCGCGTAATAAAATACCGGCGTTGCCCATAAATGTCGATAAACGGCCAATACTTTGTGTACGCGTTTTTTCAGTAACAACATGAAATTCGCCATTGTTTTCAACAACCATGGGTACGGGTAGATAAGGTTCTAAACGTTTACTAACGCCCACTGGGCCAGCACCTGGGCCACCGCCGCCATGCGGCGTTGAGAATGTTTTATGTAAATTCATATGAATAACATCAAAGCCCATGTCACCCGGTTTTACTTTACCTAAAATTGCATTTAAGTTTGCACCGTCGTAATAAAGTAACCCACCTGCATCATGAACAATGTCGGCTATTTCTTTTATCTTACGCTCGAATACACCTAAGGTAGATGGATTAGTTAACATGATACCCGCTGTATGTGGACCAACCGCTTTTTTTAACTCATCAATATCAACGTCGCCATCACTATTGGTTGGAATTTCTCTTACTTTATAATTACACATTACGGCTGTTGCCGGGTTTGTACCATGCGCGGCATCAGGCACTAAAATTTCGTTACGTGCAGGATCACCTTTGCCATCATTTTGTGCATCATGATAAGCGCGAATCATTGCTACACCAGCAAACTCACCTTGTGCACCCGCCATTGGTGCAAGTGAAACTTCGTGCATTCCGGTTACGTCTTTTAAAATTTCTTGTAAGTCGTGCATACAAGATAAAAAGCCTTGGCTATTTGCATCAGGTGTTGCTGGGTGTCGATTAACTAAACCCGGTAACATCGACAATTGATTACAACCGCGTGGGTTGTACTTCATGGTGCAAGAACCCAGTGGATAAAAATGGGTATCAATTGAAAAGTTCTTTTGCGATAAGCGCGTGAAATGACGCACCGCTTGCATCTCAGAAAGTTCAGGTAATAACGGACGCTTATTGCGTTTTAAGTTGTCAGGAATAACATTACTTAAGTTATCTTTTTTAACAGTTTGTGCATTATTAACACGACCTGATTTTGCTTGTTCGAATACTAACATTTTTACGTACCTTCTATTTCTTTGGTCTAGTCATTGCGAGCGATAGCGCGGCAATCTATTATAAATTAACTTATAGCATGAAGATTGCCGCGTCACGTTGTTCCTCGCAATGACAGCGATATTTCTATTTAAGCCGTTTTAGGTTGCTCTGGGAAATCTACCGTTTGTAAGCTTGTGGCTAACGTTTGTGAAAACAATTTAATATCGTCTTCACTCTTGGTTTCAGTCGCGCAAACCATTAAGCAATTTCCTAACTCAGGGTAATCCTCTTCTAACGAGATACCTGCAACAATGCCCTGTGCAGCTAATGAAAGAATAACCGCATCCAATGGTAAGTCGAATTTAAATACTGCTTCATGGAAATTAGCGGTATTAAATACACGTTGCACACCGTCTATTTTTTCTAACTCGGCCATCAATAACTGTGTATTACTATGCGATTGCTCAGCCGTATTTTCTAAACCTTGTGGTCCCACAACCGACATATAAATCGTTGCAGCTGTGACAAGTAAACCTTGGTTAGTACAAATATTTGATGTCGCTTTAGATCGACGAATATGTTGTTCACGTGCTTGTAGCGTTAAGCTAAAACCTTGCTTGCCATCTAAGTCAACCGTTCGGCCAATAATACGCCCTGGCATTTGTCGAACATAAGCTTGTCGACAACACATAAAACCAAAGTAAGGTCCACCAGAAGAAAGTGGAATACCTAAAGGTTGGCCTTCTCCACAAGTAATATCAGCGCCAATCACTTTACCCGTTCCCCACTCACCAGGCGGTCTTAACATCGCGAGTGACATAGGATTAACGACGGCAATAACTAAGGCGCCATGTTTATGTGCCCAATCGGTTAATGCATCGACTTCTTCTAGAGAACCAAAGTAATTTGGTTGAGGTATAACAAGAGCGGCAAAATCACCCGGCTCTGCAGGTAAACTCTTAACGTCGATCACACCAGTTGTTGCATCGTAATCTAACTCTTCCAATGTGATGCCTTGGTTATGCACAATGTTATAGGCCACTTTGCGATAATTAGGATGTACAGTGCGTGGCATTAAAATACGTTTTGATTTTGATTTACGATTCGCACGTATTGCCATTAAAACCGCTTCGGCTAATGCTGATGCGCCATCGTATAAAGATGCATTCGAAACATCCATACCGGTTAAACTTGCCATCATGGTTTGATATTCATAAAGCAGTTGCAACGTTCCTTGACTTGCTTCTGCTTGATACGGCGTATAAGCCGAATAAAATTCACCACGTGTTGTTATTTCCCACACTGCAGCAGGTACATGATGTTCATACGCACCACCACCGGCAAAACATAAGCGATAAGAATCTTGCTCAGCACGTGCACGCATAATGCGACCAATTTCCATTTCAGTAAGACCTTCTGGAACCTTGGTTAAACCTTCACTACGTAAATTTTTTGGAATTTCATCAAACAGATCTTCGATGGAATCAACACCAATCGTGTCGAGCATTGATTTTACTTCTTCTTCCGTATGGGGAATAAATGGCATAACGTTACCTATTAACTAAAATTTTTATCTGTATTTAAAACGACTACAAAACTCTCACGGATAGTGAGAGACGATAGTACAAGGCAAAACCTGACGCAAAAGCGTAGCTTACAATTGTAAGTGAGCATTTTAAGGAAGGTTTTCAGAGTGCCCCATCCCTTAAATATTTGCAGTGGGTAAACGCCGTAATATCGTCTCTCGCTATTCGTCCTCAGATTCTATGAGTTCTTTATAGTCCTCTGCACTCATCAATGTATCAAACGCACCCGCATCTTCAGGTTTGATTTTGTAAATCCAACCTTCACCGTATGGATCAGCATTGATGATTTCAGGTGTCTCACTTAACGCTTCATTACCTTCGGTCACTTCACCATCAACAGGGGCGTATACATCGGAAGCCGCTTTTACAGATTCAACAACAGCGCTATCATCACCTTCCTGAAAGGTTGTTTCTGCTTCAGGTGCTTCAATAAAAACGATATCGCCTAACAAACCTTGAGCATGATCGGAGATACCTATTGTTAACGTACCGTCATCATTTTGCTTGATCCATTCATGTGTTTTTGTATAACGAAAATCTTGTGGAATATCACTCATAATTTTGCCCTTTTAAATATTAATACTAAATTCGTTTAATTTTGACTCACAATCTATATGCAAGACTTACCATTTCTTGCAAACGGTGGTTTAACAACAGCAGCCGTTAACTGCTTACCACGTATTTCAACTTTGCAAGTGTTACCAACAGTTGAGGAAACTCTTGCGAAGGCAATTGCCCTGCCTACAGTTGGTGAAAAACTTCCGCTGGTAATTTCACCGGCTTCTAAACCATCAATAAAAACTTTTTGATGATTTCTTAAAACACCTTTATCTTCTAATACCAAACCAACTAATTTTTTACTAACACCTTCTTCACGTTGTTTATCTAAAACGCCACGGCCAATGAAATCACGATCTGCAGGTTCCCATGCTACTGTCCACGTTAATGCAGCTTCTAATGGGGTAATAGATTCATCCATGTCTGAACCATACAAGTTCATACCGGCTTCTAAACGCAAGGTATCACGTGCGCCTAGACCACAAGGTATAACCTCTTGCTCAACGAGTTTAGCCCAAAAAGTTGAGGCATGTTCTTTGGGTAACATAATTTCGTAACCATCTTCACCGGTGTAACCTGTGCGAGCAACAGCCACTTCACCCATGCTATCGCCTTCTATAAATTTTATAAAAAACACAGCAGTATCTTTTACTTGTGCGGCAGATTCCGCACCTAACGCAAGATGGGCTTTATCACGTGCGTTTGGCCCTTGTACGGCTATCATGGTTAAGTCATCGCGAACATTAACGCTTACATCAAAGTTAGCCGCATGTTTATTAATCCATGCTAAATCTTTTTCACGCGTACTTGAATTAACGACCATGCGGAAAAAAGTATCGTTAACGTAGTAAACAATTAGGTCATCTATAACGGTTCCGTCTTCCGTTAACATGCAAGAATATAGTGCCTTGCCTTCATCTTTTAAACGGTCAACATTATTGGCTAATAAATAACGTAAGAAATCCCGAACTTTATCGCCAGTTAAATCAACCACGGTCATATGTGATACATCAAACATACCCGCATCGTTTCGAACAATATGGTGTTCTTGAACTTGTGAACCATAATTTATTGGCATATCCCAACCACCAAAATCTACCATCTTGGCATCGTGTGAAACGTGCATATCGTATAACGGGGTATGTTTACCCATAATTTAATTACCTTTTCAAATTATTATATTTATCAATCTTAATTCTATTCGTACAAACTTTACCTGGATGATAAGAAGGTAGAGAACAAGGCAAAAAGAAACGAAAAAACGGAGTTTACACGTAGTAAATGAGTATTTTGAGTTTCTTTTTAACGCCGTTATCTAGCTTCTTATCATTCAGCGGAGTCCTCGGCATGGTAGGAGGAGCGCACCATCGGCCCCGCCTTCACCCAACTAAATCCTAAATCTTTAGCTTCTTTTTCGTAATCGTTAAATTCAATTGGATCCAAGTACCGTTGCACAGGTAAATGATAACGACTAGGTCGTAAGTACTGCCCCATTGCTAAACGGTGTACACCAACTGAACGTAAATCTTTAAGCACTTGAATGACTTCGGAACGTTCTTCACCCACGCCCATCATAATCGCTGATTTTGCTTCAACATTGTCTTGTGCGGCTGCGATTTCTAACAAATCTAAACTGCGTTTATAATCCGAACCTTTGCGAACACTTTTGTAGAGTGACGGAACGGTTTCAACATTATGTCCCCACACCATTTGTGTATCGATGCCATCGCAACGTACCTGGTTTAAGGCATCCATAATTATTTTCACTGCAACGTCTTGTTTACGATGAAAATCTGAAGTGAGTAATTCAATACCCATATCGGCCTTGCCTTTGCGTAACGCAATAATGGTGTCAGCAAAAACGCTGGCGCCGCCATCATCTAGGTCGTCACGATTAACGCAAGTGACAACCACGTAATCTAATCCCATCTCAATCGAAGCATCGGCAACACGTTGGCCTTCTTGTGCATCAAACCAGGTTGGCTTACCGGTTTTAACTGCGCAAAATCCGCATGCTCGAGTACAAGTATCACCAAGAATCATAAAGGTGGCCGTACCAATACTCCAACACTCACCAATATTTGGGCAACGCGCTTCTTCACAAACCGTATGCAAGGTATTGCTATGCACCATTTTTGAGGTTTTCGCATAGTTCGAATTATTCCCCAATGATTGGCGAATCCAAAGCGGCATGCGGCTCGCGTTTGGTTTATCCGAAAAATCGAATACGGGTTTTACTGAGTGTGTTGTCATTAATGAGTAATGCCTATTTCGTGTTTAAACTATTTTGAGCCAAAAAAAAGGGCGACAAAAATATATCTACGAGCAAATCCTGCCTTGAGACATACTTTTGTCGCCCCTCTGTCCTATTTTACCTGAGAGCTTAAGCCCCTTCGGCGTCCACATTACGGGTTAGCCACCCTATATATGAGGTATAAACCCGTAACTGAATCTCTCCAGAGTCAACTTTTATTCTGCGGTCCTTTTGCCTGAGCGTTTCCGAGCGGGTTGCGCCTTCGGCGTTTCAGATAGTAAGTACTAACTTACAGAACGAAACCTCTCCCACAGAACATAACGTTGAGGCCGTATTTTAGTCGTTTAAGCGCGGAAAACCAAGCCTGATAACCATATTCACCGAGCTATATTTGATCAAAATTTAACCAATACTTTTCACGATATAAGTTGTTATTCAACTGTGATACTTCTGTGTCTTTTCAGATTAATAATACCGACAACATCGGTTTAGAAAGTAATTTTCTTATTTCGATGCACCGCTAAGAGCACATGCTCATAGCTTTACAAATAAAATATTGGAGCAAGATATGACTACTAGAAGAAAATTTACCACTATCGCTTTGGCTACTGCGGCTGCAGCACTATTTTCAGCTGCACCCGTAACATCGGTACAAGCAGGTGCAGATGCTAAAGTTCATTGCTTTGGCGTAAACAAATGTAAAGGCCATAACGATTGCAAAACTGCATCAAATGCCTGTAAAGGTCATGCATCATGTAAAGGACAGGGATTTGTATCAATGTCTAAACATGCTTGCAACGAAATTGGTGGTTCAGTAGGTAAACCTAAGTAAGGTTTAGTTCCACTGATGGATTACTGGCACTGGGCGCTCTCCGTTCTGGTGCCAGATAGTTCTAATATGGTCAATTCAATAATGCTAAAAGTAAAATAAGAGAACCCTATGTCGGCTAGCAAAAATTCTCGTCCTTATCTCGGTTACGGATTAGGGTTACGTAAAGAACATTACGAAACGGTATTAGCCGAACGCCCTAACGTCGATTGGTTTGAAATTATTTCAGAAAATTATATGGTCGAGGGTGGAAAACCTATCGATTACTTAACGCGTATACGCGAACATTACCCAATGGTGATGCATGGTGTATCCATGTCCATGGGCAGCACCGAACCCCTAGATTTTAATTACCTTAAAAAGCTCAAAGCGCTGATCAAACGTGTTGAACCTGCTTGGTTTTCCGACCACCTATGTTGGACCGGAGTAAGTGGGCTAAACCTTCATGACTTAATGCCATTGCCTTATACTGAAGAAGCCATCAAGCATGTCGTTGAACGTATCAGTATGGTACAAGATTATATTGGGCAACAAATGTTAGTAGAAAATGTATCAAGCTATGTAAGCTATAACGACTCACAAATTACTGAATGGGAATTTTTAAAAGAAGTAGCCGAACGTGCTGATTGTTTTATTCTGCTCGATATCAATAATATATACGTTAGTGCGTATAACCATAACTTTGATCCTTACGAATATTTAACCGCGATGCCAAGTGACCGCGTAATGCAGTTTCATCTTGCCGGACATACTCACGAAAACAATTTAATTATTGATACCCATGACCATCCTGTCTCAGATCCGGTTTTTGATTTATATGATAAAGCCGTACAACATTTTGGCCGTGTATCCACGATGATTGAACGCGATGATAACATTCCACCGCTTAATGAATTACTGGGCGAACTTGAACATGCACGTCGTATTGCTGAAAATAATTTTAAAAGTACCCCTTTAATTAAACAAAACAATGCCGTTGAAATTGCCTAACAAGATAAATAAAAGATGAATCAACTCGAAAAACTACAACGCACATTCCAGGATTGCGTTATTAATCCAGATGCAAACAAAACGACAACTTGGATCAGTGCAAAAGGTCGTGCCGCGCCCGATGTACAGTTATCAATATATTCACACGCTTACCGCGCACGTTTAAACGAAGTCTTGGCAAATGATTTCCCGGCGATGCTTATGGCAGTCGGTGACGATTATTTCAATCAACTCAGTACAGGTTATATAGAAACCCATCCTTCACATTATTTTAGCTTGCGTGAGTTTGGCCGAGATATGCCGCAATATATAGCAGGCCTTATTGATAGTAAAAAACTCGATACCGAAATGGCATGGCTTGCCGAGTTAAGTTTATTTGAGTGGTCACTTGGACAAACTTTCGATTCTGCCGATGATCGTTTATTTACCGAACAAGATATGGCCGTTATTCCCCCTGAATCTTGGCCAGAACTCACTTTTTCCCTCCACTCTTCGGTACAACGCTTAAAGCTTGAATGGAATAGCCCTGAAATGTGGATTGCGCTAACCGATGACAAACCAACGGAAATAACCGCTCAACAAGATAAGAATAGCCATTGGTTAATTTGGCGAGAAAATTTTGTAACCCGTTTTCGTTCAATGCAGACTGACGAACAGCTCGCATTTGATGCATTAGCGGCAGGTGAAAATTTTAACGATGTTTGTATGGTGCTTGCAGATATTATGGATGAAGACTCCGTTCCTATGCATGCTGCAGGATTGCTAAAAGGTTGGATAAATCAAGGATTAATCAGCGAACGCCGATAACATTAAATTAAACTAAACATCTTCTCTATCATTAATTTTATCTAATATATTTTGATGCAACATTAAATCATTTGTTATCTCAACAGCATCATCAGATTCAGAATCAAGAATTTTCAATCTTTCTTGCTTTCTCTCCATGCTCAAATGGACGCAGTTCCTAATTATTCTTAACTCCATAACACTAAACATTATTATTTTCCTGTTTGTACTCATTCAAATTCACAGCATATTCATCTGCCCATTCCGATAACTGCTGTTTCCATATATTTAATTTAATATCGGATGTTGCCCTGATTGTGTAATGACCTCTAAATTTACCATCCGTTAAATCTTTCGATAATGTATATCCTAAAGGAAGTTTAGTTCCAGCGGGGATCACCCACCAATGTGAACCAAAATTATAATTTGGAGTATTAAATAAACTCAATCCACCTGATGTATGATCAATTTTATTCGTTACAGAGTCCAACTTTAGATCAAATGTTTCTTCGGCTTTGCGTGGAGGCATAGTTCGGATGTAATCAAATTTGTGTTCCGTGGCTGTACCGCCTCTAAATAAATCGACAGGTAACGTAACATAGAACTTTATTGGTGTGTGCATTATTTATTCCCTTAAATTATGGCTTACATTTCTTTCTGAATATAACTGATTAACTAATTTAATCAATCTTTAATTTTTATCCGACTCCCCACGCATCAAGAACCAGAGTATAGGCAGCGTACCAATCACTAAAAACAATGCAGATGGTGCTGCGAGCTCAAGCATTTCTTCACTTGCTTCAATCCAAATTCTAACCGGCAAGGTATCAAACCCTGTTGGACGCAATAAAAAAGTAGCAGGCAATTCTTTTAAGGTATCAATAAACACTAAAACCCACGCGCTCATCATTCCGCTTTTAATAATGGGTAAAGTCACACGATGAAGGTTTTGCCATGCAGTTGCGCCTAGGCTACGACCAGCTTGCTCAATGGAAGGTGTTAATTGTTGAGCAGCCGACTCTTCTGCTTGAATAGCTAGCGGTAAAAAACGAATCGTCATCGCTAATAATAAAACAACAAATCCGCCGTATATATTAGGCATTATGGCAAGAACAAAAGCGAGTATCCCTAACGCAATAACGGGGCCAGGTAAAACAAACCCCACACTTGAAACATGTAAGTAAAATTGACTTAACACATTACGTTTACGTGCATGATATAACGCAACCGGTAAGCCAATAATAACCGTAATGGTGGCTGCGGCAATGCTTATAAAGAGAGAGTTACCGACGTAACCCCAGAAGACATTGGTAATAAGGCCATCAACCAGAGCTTGCCAACTCCACGAGAGCATCCATGCTAGCGGCAATAAAAAAGAAAAAATGGAAATAAGCCCCAACCAAAACCAAATGGCAATGGTTTCAAATCGTGTTGCGCGTTTTAATTCAACACGACCCGTTTTACCTGTTCCATAATAACGCTGGCGATTTCTAAAAAAGCGCTCAAGAATTAAAAAAGTTAAACTTAAAAAAACCAGCACTAAACTTAAACCTGCTGCGGCTTCATAACTGTCGCGACCATTCATTTGCATATAAATACTTAGCGTAAATGTTTGATAGCGCAACATGCTTACCGCACCAAAGTCCGACAATGTATGTAACACTACCAACGCTAAACCTGCAGCAATAGCAGGACGTAATAAAGGCAGGCTAACTCGCCAAAAAACTTGCATTGCATTCAAACCATGTAAACGTGCGACTTCCTCAAACTCACGTTGAGAACGCGACAATGCGCCACGCACCAATAAAAATACATATGAAAAACCCGCAAGTGATAAAACAAAGGTTACACCAAAAATATTATAAAGTTCTGGCGGAATACTTTCGGCACCAAAAATAAAATGCCAGAGTTGACCTATCCAACCTTCGTCTTCTAACAAGCTAGTATAAATATGCGCGAATACATAGGTAGGAACCGTTAACGGCAAAACCATTAACCAAATAGATAATTTACGGCCGATAAAATCTCGTCGACTAATCCAAAATGCAGCAGAAACACCGAGTATAAAACAACCAATCGCAACCAAAACGGATAAAGATAGAGTATTCCAGAGTAACTCAGGTAAGCGTTGCGTCCATAATGATAGCCAACCTTTCATTGAAAGCTGACCACTACTGATAACAACAAAGACCAACGGGATAGCGGCAAGTGCAACAACTGCAGGTGCAAGACCGCTACGCATTGTTAAACGTTGCGCAAAAGAAGATTCTGTAAAATTTTTATATTGAACTACTAACGACATATTTTATTTTAATTTAACTTTCCTATTAAGCCGTCATTCCCGCGTAGGCGGGAATCTATGCAATATAGCGATTTTATCAAAGCTACTTGATTCCCGCCTACGCG
>Ga0316205_10002117_pt1 | contig 21720 bp, 18 predicted proteins | sample 3monthpyrite_MG_FD_204941 | JGI IMG/M metagenome (GOLD analysis project Ga0316205, IMG submission 204941) | Microbial mat bacterial communities from mineral coupon in-situ incubated in ocean water Damariscotta River, Maine, United States -... | ecosystem: Environmental > Aquatic > Marine >... | reverse complement strand
CCATCGCCTGGTTTTACATCGAGACAAAACTTATCCGCATCTGCTTCACAGGCCCTGACTGAATAATCAATCGCGGCCATACCCATTTTAATCGACATGGCGGCTTCAGTAATACCAAGCTTACAGGCTTCGGAAAGCTTATCTTCATAGGCCATCATGCACATAAATGATTTTTGGCTGCCTGGCTCAAGACCCGGGCAGAATTTCTTGGCATCTTCATCACAACCTTTCACATCGGCTGTTAGAGTAATAGTACCTTTTGAAAGTTTTTCACGAAGCTTTTCACCTTCCGCAGCCATGACTGGATTGGCAAAAAATAATATGGTCAGGGTCAAAACTGAAACAAATCTAAGATTATTCACGCAATATACCTCTAGTTAATATTGATTGTGGAATTGAAATTGGCCCAATAGCTTTAAAGTAAATAATTATAATCTGCCAACACAATTGTTAATTGAGTGTACTTGCCAGGCAAGTGATCAACAAGCGCAAAAGGCTATTTTCAATAGCCCTTGGCTTGTTGTGTAAACTATGACTTCTTAACCAGCGAAATAGTTATTGCCAGAGCATAATTCACATAGCAATTAGATAACTACTTTTACTTTGATTATTCTCTGCCTAAGGCGTATACCAAATTGGCGAGGTATAAGCGCGTTCCTGGTGGATTAATTGTGCCCCTTTGGGAGCCTTTGCCCCAAGACGAACCATGTCGTACACAATCCAGGTCGGGGTTGGGATCTCGATGACGCGAGCATAGTAAAAGGCTTTTTGTTTGGAATCGAAATTAGGATCGGTCCAGACGGTAGCGAGTTCGGAAGCACCGATGGTGTTAGTCCAGTTTGCCGCTTCCAGATCGACGGTGTTACCCACTGCTGGCAGCTTACCTTTTTTGTTAGGTTCACGATCACCGGACCAGACAACATCATAGACTTTTTCGTGGGTCTTGCCTTTTTTGTCCATCCAGCCTTTAACGATCTGGATACGGTCGAGGTTAGCACCAAGGGGATCACGCAACGCATAGACCATAAACGTTGGTGTCTTCTTGCCTTTGGGTACTTTCTTTAAATCGCCCCCCATGGGCACACCTTTCTCATAACCAATAAAGGCTGGTGCACGGCTGCGTAGATCATTATCAGTAAATTCCCAGCCACCGAAGAAACGCACCGGAATACGTGGGCCAGTAGTGGCGTAGGTTTCCTTGCGCGCCATGGCATCCCAGATTGCCTCGCGTGTGTTCTCTTTTGCCCACACCCCCTGGTAACCGGAGGCGACTAACATGTCACCTGAAATTTCACCCAGTTTCGATTTCACGAAAGGATGTGATATGCGCGTCTTGGAGGGTTCGGTGGTAACAGATTTGCCAAAAAAGTTTTCTTCTTCCGCTGTAGCCAAAGCAGTATGGCTATCTGTCGCACCTACCATGCCGAACTTATAGGGATTGGTGCCGAATTTCTTTTCCAGTTTTAACCCGTTCTTCAACGCTTCGCGTGCGTATTCGCGTTGCAGCATGTCATCTTTCTTGAGTTCAGTGATATCAAGATTCCCCACATCCCAGGTTCCGTAATCAGCAAACTCATCATTGGGTGACAGTTTCGGATGGGTTTCGCCGTCACCTTTAATCTGTGTGACTTCGTACAGCGGCTCCCATTTAGCACGCAGGCGTACATAGTTTTTATCAACCTTGCCGCCGGCATAGGTTTTCTCAGTGGGGAACATCCAGCCGTTAGAGAGATTACCGTTATGCGAAATGGCCAGGGCCTTGCCACCGGTTTTTTTCTCATAGTCCGCCAGCCATTTATAGAGATCCAACGGGTTGGTCGTTCCCGTGGGTGGTTGAGTCGTTAATGGAATTACCTGACGTGCTCGCTTTCCATCGTCACGCAGAATGACATTGCGATGTAGATTGAATCCTTTCGGGACCGAGGTCCATTCAAAACCAATCAAGGCAGTAAATTTACCCGGCTCGTTATATTCATCCGCTGTCTTAGTGATCTTTTCCCAAAGCTTGTTGTAGACCTCAGATCCTGGCGAGTAGTCTTGGACGAGTTTCTCAGGAATTTTCATTTGCGAGAAATGGGTGATTAAATCAAAAGCCGCCTTAGCTGCGTGATCGCCACCCTTATTGAAACCTTCATGCCATTCCTTGCCCTTGGGGTCCGCCAGAATATTGGGCGCCCCTTTCTGGATGTCCGTCGCGATGCCCATCATGTCGGAATGGTCGGTAATCACCAGCCAGTCTAGTGGTCTGCCTAGTTTTACTTGCAGGCCGGTCGATGATTTGATTTGTTCACCTCGCGCTAGTCGATAGGCATCATCATGGCCAAGAATATTGCCGAATAATCCGGCATCGAGCGAAAGACCGGTATGCAGATGTGTCTCACCCCAGTATACCTTGTCGGGAAACGAGCGCTGTGCATAAGGTGAATAACCCTTGCCGGGGTATAAACTCTTGACCAAGGCATCAGGACCACTTGGAGTACCAATGTCCGACGCCATGGCTGGCGTTGTTACCAGTAGAGCCACACCAAATGTTAGTATTTTTTTTATTTCGGGTTTCATTACTATTCTCCCTCAGCCGGTATCTCGATTATTAACTATCCCAAGCATAACAATTCGCCTCTTTCCAGTACAATAAACATGCTACGTTTCGAATAAAATTGTTAGTAGGATTTTCCTACATTATATAATGGTATTCTCTCAAAGCTTACCATGACAAAATGTGAGCTATAGGTAAGTGTGAATTATTGAGAATGGCACACACTTCGAGAGTGGTTTACCCATACTGTAGGCTGGATAATATTAGGTAATAATTAACCTCTTAGATAAAACTCTAATTTAATTAGTGTCGAGTATCGGATGGCGTGTGTGACACTTCACTCGCAAACATACTCTCTACATCCACACTATCAAATTCATACTTTTGGTTACAATATTCACAGGCCACACTCACATTGCCTTGCTCCTCTATAATCGACGTCAGCTCAGTTATTCCAATGGTGCGTAGCATATTGGTCACCCTTTCTCGAGAGCAGGAGCAACGAAAGCAGACAGGTAGCGGTTCGAATACTCTGACTGTTTCTTCATGATAAAGTCGATACAATAAACTCAATTCTTCGACCCTGAGCAGCTCTTCTTTCTTGACGGTGCTCGATAGTTTTATGATCCTATTCCAGGCATCCGCATCTTCTTCATCGACTATATGAGTTTTATCTGAGTCAGGAAGTTTTTGCAGTAACAAACCCGCTGCGCGTTGCCCATCAGCTGCCAGCCATAGATGCGTATCCAGTTGCTCTGATTGTTGTAGATAGTTCATCAATGCGTCGGAGAGGTTCTCACCTTTTAACTCAACGATACTTTGATAACGTTCTTGCTCATCTGTTGGTTCAAGTGTAATCGTTAGTTGTCCGTCGCCCGCGAGACTCATCAAGTCACCTTCTTCAGGTAAATCCTGCCAGTGAGCCAGACCACGTAGCTCATGGGCATTACTACACTCCACTACCATCAGGGTAATCGGTCCTTTGCCCTGCAACTGGATGACTAAACGGCCATTGAGCTTTAAAGTTGCTGCTAGCAAAACAGCCGCGGCCATCATTTCACCCAACATATCGCGAACTAAAGGTGGATAGTCATGTTTTTCAAGAATAGCTTGCCAGGTCGCATCCAGATGAACCACTTCACCACGGATCGGCGTTTTTTCAAACATGAATCGTTGCAGGGTATCGTTATCGGACATGAATTTTCCTGTAATACTCTTTGGAATTGTTAATTCTCTAGTTTAGCAAAAACAACGATAAATCTGGCCAATATGTAATGATGAGAAGTGCTATTAGTAATATAAAGAAATAGGGGATCGTCGCGCGATACAACTCCATCACCGGGCGATTAAATCGATAACTGGCAATAAATAAGTTCATTCCGACCGGTGGTGTAAAATAACCAATCTGCATATTGGCCAGGAAAATAATACCCAGGTGTATTGGGTTAATACCATAACTCATGGCGATCGGAAAAATTATCGGGACAATAATGACCAATGCGGCAAATATATCTAACATCAAGCCGAGTATGAGTAAAAATATATTAAGTAAGATAAGGAAAGTATACTTACTGTCAACATATGACTTAATTGTATCAAACAACCGTGTCGGCACTTCTGTATCAATCATGTAGTTTGTCAAGGCCAATGAGACACCGAGAATAATTAATATCCCCCCCACCATGACCATCGACTCACGCATAATACGTGGCAAATTACGGATATGAATTTCCTTTAATATAAATACTTCAACAATTAGAACATACAGTGCAGTGATAGCTGCTGCTTCTGATACTGCGAAAAATCCGCTATAGATTCCTCCTAGCACAACAAAGGGTAACGGTAGTTCCCATACAGATTCGCGCAAGGCATTTATCACATCTTCACGATTGTATGTTTTTTCTGTGGGAATAGGTTGGCGTGTGTGTAGCATGCTCCACACTGAAAGTAGAATAATCATCAGCAAACTCGGTAACAAACCTGCGATAAATAAGTCATCAATTGCTATAGATTGGTCCGTACCAAGTGACTGTACAACTACACCATAAAGTATTAACGGCAACGAAGGTGCTAGTAAAACACCCAGACTTCCTGAGCTGGTAATTAAACCGAGGTTAAAACGTTCACTGTAACCAGCTTCTTTTAGTGCAGGGAAAAGCAGAGCCCCTAGAGCAACAATGGTTACCCCTGAGGCTCCAGTAAATGCAGTAAAGATCGCACAGGTCACCAACGCCATGATCGCAAGGCCACCGGGTAACCAACCTAACAGTGCATTAGATAAATTAACGAGTCTTGAGGGTGCCTTGCTTTCACCAAGTAGATAGCCCGCAAAGGTAAATAACGGGATCGCAATTAAAATTGGCGTCTCAGCCAGACGGTATATCTCAATCGGTATGACCGCCAGATCGATCTCTTCCTGGCTAAACCCTGCTATAGCACCAGTAGCAATAACTATAAATAATGGCGCACCAAGCAATGCAACCACAAGCAGCATAAGCTTGGTAATCATGGCTTGCTCTTCCTTGCCATAATATCACGCAGATTAATGATGAAATGCAGAAAAAAACGCAGCGCAATGAGAGTAAAGGCGATAGGTAGAATTAGTTCTAGAATCCAGGCAGATATACCTGAGAAAGCCTTTGATTGTGCTTCATATTCCATAATGACAAAGCGCATGGAATGAAAGGCCAGAATGGCTGAAATGCCGCTGGAAAAAATATTTGTAAATGCTTTAGCAAAATCTCTTTTTGATTCTGAAAGGAAACGGGTCAACAAATCTATGGTGATATGTTTGTTTTCACGCGTCGCTGCCAGCGCACCCAAAAGACCAATCCAGAGAACCATTACCCGCAAAAGTGGATCAGCCCATATAATTCCAGAATCAAAAATATTACGTAGAAAAATTTGTGAGGTCGATAACACGATCATACCGAATAACAATAAGGCAAGTATACTGTCTTCGATGCAGTGAATCTTGTGGAGCAGCCCCTTCAACTGAACCTTCAACAAAGATGGACTATTTGGCATTGTTGAGTTTGTTTTTTTGCCGATATTCTTGCAGCATAGATGTCAGGACATTATACATTTTTTCAGTATAGAGCCCCTTTTGCTTCATAGACTGGATTGTCTTGTCTGCTAGCTTACCCCAGCGAATTTCTTCTTCTTTTGTTAAACTTAAAAACTCTATACCTTGTTTTTTAAGTGCTTCACGCGCATTTGCATTATCTTCGCGATTGATAGCATCTAGCTCTTTGAATACTTTGGCCATTGTATCGGTTACGATTTTTTTGTCTTCGGCATTAATTTTATTAAACGCTTTTTCATCAAGAACAAATGCTCCCACCAGAAATACAAGTGGTATATCTGTTACGTATTTCACTTTAGTATGCCATTGAAAGGCGATGGCACCCGTCGTGTTGCTACCAATTGTATCAATCAACCCTGTTTGCAAGCCCGTATAGACATCTGATAAGGGCAACTGGACAGGTGAAATTCCGACCGTCTCATAGATAGTTTGGCTGATAGAATCACCTTCGGGTAACCAATTCTTCAGAGTGGAGAGTTCTTCTACTCTTCTGACAGGCGTCCTAGACATAAAGTAAGCAAAGCCACCTTCACTGATACCTAGCACTTTAATACCTTTATTCAGCAGCCCTGCACTAATCATGTTATCCATCTTGTTACGGACATAGTCGACTTCATCCATGGTCTGAAATATGAAAGGCAGGCTGTATATTTGAATGTCAGGATAAAGCTCAGCTAGACCGCCACCAGTGAATGCACCGCCGTGTAACTGGCCGATACGCATTTTCTTTAACATGCTTTTATCGGAGCCCATCACTCCACCAGTGTAGAACTTGAACTTCACACGACCCTGGGTTTTTTCTTTTATAAGATTGGCACCCTCACGGATTTTTTTCATCCAGGTGGTCCCATCAGGCGCAATAGTTGCAATTTTGAATGTGCGCGCTTCGGCTACAGGGGAAAGAATCAGAATGCTGAGCAAGCTGAATATGGTTATTGACATTTTAACCATCAAAGTTCTCCTCACTTCCCGTTTAGAAGTATTCACCAGCTGATTGGAGTAATTCTTTCGCTTCCTGTTTTGCCAGTGTATTTATAAGAGTGAAGCCTGGCATATCTGCCTCAGCACTGATTACTTCATTGAGCAGTCTATCATGCAGTTCACGATTATACACCAGGCGTGCATAGTGACGTGCAAACAAAACTTTGTTCATAAGATTTTTTCCATCCGACAAACTAATTGCCTTTTCAAAATGCTTACGACCCTCTTCTGGCTTACCGCCAAGACTAGGGGGGCGTAGTGATAAAAGCACGCCTAGATATGTATGGGCTCCGCCGTTGTCATAAGTCTCTTGCAAGGCAACAACCTTCTCCATTAGTAAAGTGATTTTGGGTAAGTCTGCGACAGCGCTCCAGTCACCACCGCTGACTTGCACCATTCCAGCCCAAGCGCTACCAAAACTATACAAATAACCTACATCGCTGCTATCAATATCTTCAAGGCTGCTAGTAAAGACATCAAAAGACTGAGTGTGGCTTTTACACACGGGAATTTTTTGCTCACATAAGGCACGGCGTGCATAGTTAAATGATTTTTTTGCCATGCGCTGAGCACGTTGCTCATCTTCTACAAAGATAGTGGCATAGGCGCCATAGAGTTTGGAGCCGGCAAGCAGAATATCGGAGTTATTCGGGTTATCTGCAATCATCCCATCGATCATGAGTAAATAGGCTGGTGCCCCCACTCGAACCGTTTCAGGATCATTCTGGTTCAATATTGCTGTAGAAAGGCTTGCTGCCATGTTACCTGCAATTAAACTGGCACAACCAGGCTGCAAAGTAAAAAGCAGGAACAGCAGAAATAAAAAATATGCTTTTTTATTCATCATCACCCTTAACCCTGAACTGACGTGAAAGTCCAAACGCTATACCATTATATATAGTTTGTCCCATATTGGGCATACACATGTGCGATTACCGACCTTTAAACCTGCAGAAATTACTTACCTGATTCGTGGTGTTGGTTTCGGTCTGGGCATTGGTTTTGGTCTTGGTGCAGGATACCCGGAGGTGGCATACACGGTCTGTTCGTTCAGAACGGTGGCGTAGTTAGCACTCAAAACTCATAGCTCAAACCAACAATTAATTGAAAATCGTCTTTGTCTGGTACCGAAGCATCTGCAGCAGGTTGTGGTTTCGCAGTCCGATCCCAAACTAGTGAGACATCCAGGTCTAGGTCACCGGTAATATCAGACGATAGCGTAGTCACCAAATGATGAGTATAGGTGCCTGATGCCTCATCGACTAACTGGAATTTAAAATCAAAGAGGTAATCCATCCAGTTTGTCAGTTCTGTATCAAGAATAGTACCAAACTCAATAAATGGTGAGACATTATCAAGCTCTTCATCCACACCAACAGATTCGAAACGTGTATATAAAGCGCCCACACCACTTGATATTTCCCAATCTGTTTTAGAAGTACGAATCAAATGGTAACCAAACGAAGAGCTAAGTGAAAACTGTTGGTTGATATTTTTGAAGGTATCACGATAGTATTCAGCTGTGTATAAACGCCAGAAGAATTTACTATTATAAAACTTGTCGAAATGAGAGTTAAGTCGATGGTTGTTTGCCGTCTCTACACTTTGAGTGCGACTGAAATTACCAACATAGTCTATTGCAAAACGTGATTCTGCAGTCCGACGCTTTGCACCTAAAACCAGATTGCTATCAACAATATCACTATTACCACTCTTAATGTTTGCCCCAAATGATATTTTACCTACCCATAGATCAGATTCTTTACCTGTACCCTTGGCGATTGAAACAATCTGATCACGTTCGAAAGTTCTTACCTGTTGATCAATCAGTACCACAGCAGAGGCCTCTTTCATTTGAAGCACACCCACAACAGTAAAAACATTTTCTTCATTACCATTGGTTTCAATTCTTAAGCTGAGTAGTCCTGCGCTACGGATTTGCCTGACATCTTCCCAGTCAATTTTGAGCAACTCGAGTTCATCACTGTCAAATTCAACGGAAAAATTATAAAGCGAAAGTAATTCACCTTTAATCCATTCACCTGAGCCCAGCTGAAGCCAATCGAACTCTTCATCACGGGGTGGCTGAAAGTCATCCCACTTTTCAGGAGTAACCGATACTGCATCAGCCTGATTCGGATTTTTTTTGGATATATCATCAGAGTTAGAAACAGGTTCAGCAATCACAGCAGCATTATTATCGGCAGCAACAACATGACCAATACTAATAAAAAATGCGTACAGCATTACAGATATGCTTGTTCGCAAATTTATACGGGGCATACTAAAATCCATTAATTTACCAGTACTTTTCTCTTACCTTATTTCAGTTTCTCTTTACTTCAATTTTTGGGCGAGGATCTTATTTACCTGCGCAGGATCGGCCTTGCCTTTTGAGGCCTTCATGACCTGACCGACAAAGAAGCCCATGACCTTACCCTTCCCTGCCTTGAATTGCTCTACCTGGTCAGGGTTGTTGGCGATGATCTCGTCAATGATCTTTTCTACTTCACCTGAATCCGCTGGTTTTAGTCCACGCTTTTCAATGATCTGATCTGCATCGCCTTCACCATTCCACATTGCATCAAACACTTCTTTAGCCATCTTCGAAGTAATCGCATTCTCGGCAAGCCGCTTGATCATACCTGCCAGCATCTCAGCAGTAATTGGGGAATCAGTAATGGTCTTGTCTTCTTTATTTAAGCGCCCGGATAAATCACCCATCACCCAATTTGCTGCCAATTTGGCTTGACCGGACTTATCGGCTGCTTGCTCAAAGTAAGCGGCAAGATCTTTATCCGAGGTCAGTATCGCTGCATCGTAATTACTCAGCCCCATGTCTTTTTCGAAACGGGCCTGTTTAACGGCTGGCAGCTCAGGCAGATTTTTCTCTATCGATTTTATATCGTCTTCTGTAATTTCGACCGGCAACAAATCTGGATCCGGGAAGTACCGGTAGTCCATTGCTTCTTCTTTTGAGCGCATTGAACGGGTTTCGTTTTTATCGGCATCGTAGAGGCGTGTCTCTTGTACAATTTTACCACCGGACTCGATAATGTCGATTTGACGCTCCACCTCGATGTTGATCGCCTTCTCCACAAACTTGAAAGAGTTGATGTTTTTCAATTCAGTGCGTGTCCCAAATTCTTTTTGTCCTTTTGGACGCACAGAGACGTTTGCATCACAGCGGAAAGAACCTTCCTGCATATTGCCATCACTGATCTCGAGATAACGCACCAGCGAATGAATCTTTTTCATGTAGGCCACGGCTTCTTTCGCCGAGCGCATATCGGGCTCTGAAACGATTTCAAGCAATGGTGTGCCAGCACGGTTTAAATCAATACCCGTCATGCCATGGTAATCTTCGTGCAGTGATTTACCGGCATCTTCCTCCAGGTGCGCACGCGTCACACCCACCGTTTTAGTCTTGCCATCTTCTAACTCGATCTCTACTGCACCTTTCCCGACGATGGGAAGATCCATTTGACTAATCTGGTAGCCCTTGGGTAAATCAGGATAGAAATAGTTTTTACGCGCGAAAACCGAACGGTGTGCGACCTCGGCACCAATCGCTAGACCAAACTTGATCGCCATAGTCACCACTTCTTTATTTAAAACGGGTAGAACACCCGGCAGGCCTAAGTCAACGGCACAGGCCTGAGTATTAGGCACTGCACCATAGGCAGTAGATGCACCGGAGAAGATTTTGCTCTTGGTGGCCAACTGGGTATGTATTTCCAGGCCAATAACTGTTTCCCATTCCATATTCGCTACTCTTATATATAGTTCTCTGGCATTTGCTTATGCCAGTCTGTGTTCAATTGATACTGATGCGCAACATTCAATAACTGTGACTCAGCAAAGTAATTACCAATGATCTGTAGACCTACAGGCATATTATTTGCGAACCCCGCAGGCACTGACATACCAGGTAAACCGGCCAGATTAGTCGCAATCGTGTAGATATCTGACAAGTACATCGCAATTGGGTCATCGCTACGTTCACCTATGTTAAAGGCTACATTAGGCGAAGTGGGACCCATAATCACATCGACTTTTTCAAAGGCCTGTTTGAAGTCATCGCTAATTAAATGACGCACCTTTTGGGCTTTTAGATAATAGGCATCGTAATAGCCGGCCGATAATGCATAGGCACCGATCATAATGCGACGTTTAACTTCCGGACCAAAGCCTTCGCCACGTGAGCGTTTGTATAAGTCCTCGAGGTCTTTTGGATCTTCGCAGCGATATCCGAAGCGCACACCATCAAAACGTGACAAGTTTGATGAACACTCGGCAGGCGCAACAACATAATAGGCTGGCACTGACAAACCACTATTGGGCAACTCGATATCGATAACCTCTGCGCCAAGTTGCTTATACCGCTCAATCGCACTATTGATGACATCGCCAACTGCACTGTCCAGACCTTCACCAAAATATTCTTTCGGTAGACCTATTTTTAAACCTTTGAGGTCATTAGCTAAATCAGCAGTATAATCCGGCACCTCTTTATCAACACTGGTTGAATCTTTCGGATCAAAACCTGCCATTGCATTTAACATCAAACCGGCATCCTGTGCAGTCTGAGCAATAGGCCCGGCCTGATCGAGACTCGATGCAAAGGCGATCATACCGTAACGTGAAACCCGACCATACGTTGGCTTTAAACCAGTGATACCACACAGTGAAGCGGGTTGACGAATTGAACCACCAGTGTCCGTGCCTGTTGATGCTGGTGTTAATCGTGCTGCAACTGATGCAGCAGAACCACCCGATGATCCACCTGGGACACATTTAGTGTTCCATGGATTGCTAACGGGTCCATAAAAACTGGTTTCATTGGATGATCCCATTGCAAACTCATCCATGTTGAGTTTGCCTAGCATCACTGCACCGGCGTGATTGAATTTTTCGACGACCGTTGCGTCATAGGGCGAGATAAAGTTATCTAACATCTTTGAGCCACAACTGGTTTTGATCCCTTCGGTGCAAAAAATATCTTTTTGCGCAATAGGAATACCGGTTAATGGTCCGGCCTTACCGCTGGCAATCACTTCATCCGCTTTTTTTGCTTGCGCAAGTGCGTGATCCTTTGTCACGGTAACGAAACTATTTAGTTCGCTATCGAATTTTTCGATACGATCTAAAAAATATTGGGTTAATTCAACGCTGCTGATCTTTTTATTTTTTAATTCGTCAGACAACTCTGCTAAATTTTTGGTATGTAAACTCATAGTGATATAAAAACTTTATTAATTAATTTCAATTTGTTGTTCGATAGCATAACTTCTCATTCAATAACCTGGGGAACGAGGTATAAACCATCTTCGACCTTAGGTGCATGCTCCTGAAAGTGTTCGCGTTGATTTTCTTCGGTAACCTCATCTGGCCGCAGGCGTTGCACTGCATCTAACGGATGCGCCATAGGGCTAACCTTGTCAGTGTCTGCTGCATCCATCTGCTCGACCAGGTCCAGGATGTTGGAAAGGTTCTTTGCATAATCTGGAATGTCCGCTTCATCGATCTGGAGTCTGGCCAGATTGGCAATTTTTTTTACGTCGTCGCTATCTAATGACATGCTGTCCTCGTGCTTTTTCAGTCAAATTGGGCCCAAATTCGATTTGTGAACCACCGTACAAAATTCAAGTAATTTCAATGTCCTGCTTGCTCAATTTCGCGTGGTTGATTAAAGTAGGCCATTATTACTATTTATTACACTATATAATAACTAGTGCTGGATTAACTCTAATCAGAAAGTAGATATCATATGTTCGAAAGTTTCAGGGGTATGTTCTCCAACGATGTGTCCATTGATCTGGGCACCGCCAACACCCTCATCTACGTCCGCGGAAAGGGGATTGTACTAGATGAACCGTCTGTCGTCGCTATCCGTCAGGAACGTGGACCAGGTGGACCAAAATCTATCGCTGCGGTCGGCCGAGACGCCAAACGCATGCTGGGCCGTACTCCAGGCAACATTGTGGCGATTCGCCCCATGAAAGATGGCGTTATTGCTGACTTTACCGTCACCGAGAAAATGCTGCAGCATTTCATCCGTAAGGTGCACGAAGCCCGCTTTTTCCGCCCTAGCCCACGAGTTCTGATCTGTGTGCCCTGCGGTTCAACCCAGGTAGAACGCCGTGCAATCCGCGAATCCGCGGCTGGCGCCGGTGCCCGAGAGGTCTTTTTGATTGAAGAGCCCATGGCAGCTGCCATCGGTGCAGGTATGCCCATCTCTGAGGCCAGCGGTTCCATGGTGCTGGATATTGGTGGTGGTACTACCGAAGTCGCGGTTATTTCACTCAGTGGTATCGTTTATTCTGCCTCCGTCCGAATCGGTGGTGACCGCTTTGATGAGTCAATTATCAACTATGTACGCCGCAACTATGGCTCGCTAATTGGTGAATCCACTGCTGAGCGCATCAAGCAGGAAATTGGTTCGGCCTATCCTGGCAATGAAGTTCGCGAGATGGAAGTCCGTGGTCGAAACCTTGCCGAAGGTGTACCCCGTAGCTTTACTCTCAATAGCAACGAAATTCTTGAAGCCCTGCAGGAACCACTTTCGGGCATCGTCAGTGCAGTAAAAACAGCATTAGAACAAACACCTCCAGAACTGGCCGCCGATATTGCGGAACGCGGCATGGTCCTGACCGGTGGTGGCGCCCTACTGAGTGACCTGGATCGTCTGCTCATGGAAGAAACCGGCCTACCGGTTATCATCGCGGAAGAACCTCTCACTTGCGTTGCCCGTGGTGGTGGCCGCGCACTCGAGATGATAGATGAATACGGTGGGGACTTATTTACCGTTGAGTAAGGAGAGCTAACGTTAAACTCCTGTTCAAACAAGGCCCTTCACTCGGCATACGCCTCGTAAGTCTCAGCTTGCTCTCAGTGATCCTGATGGTTCTGGATCACCGTTTTCATGCAATCGACACTTTTCGCTCAGCGCTAACTATCGTTGTTGATCCTATCCGTTACGTCGTGAACCTGCCCTCGGATGTGATCGACTGGGCTTCGGGTTCATTTGCGTCCCATTCCACCCTGGAAGAAGAAAACGAGACGCTGAAAACGCAGAATCGATTGCTCAGATCGAAATTACAAAAATACGCTGAGCTTAAAGCTGAAAATGCCAATCTCAAGGCATTACTCAAGTCTGCAGAACAACATGAAGAAATACTTGAGCGCGTTTTGGTAACCGAAATTTTATCTGTAGACCTCGACCCCTTCCGTCGCAAGTTTGTTATAAACAAGGGAACCAGCCACGATGTCTATAAAGGTCAGCCCATCATTGGTGCCCAGGGTGTAATCGGTAAAGTAGTTAACGTCGGTCCTTTATCGAGCACTGTACTCGTTATTACAGATGCCAGCCATTCCTTACCTGTTCAAATCAATCGAAATGGTGTGCGCGCCATCGCCGTTGGTGTACCTCAGAATAACCAACTCGAACTGTTACATCAGCCAAACAATGCAGACATTATGGTCGACGACCTGTTGGTTACCTCAGGACTCGGTTGTACCTTTCCTGATGGTTATCCAGTCGGACGCGTGATTGATATTGTGACAAATCCAAGCCTTCCGTTCGCGAAAATAACCGTGCAACCCACTGCCCAGCTAGATCGTGATCGCGAAGCCCTGCTGGTTTGGCCAAGCTTTGGGGGCAACAAACAAGGCGACTGCAAGGGTCCGCAAGAAGACGAGACGGGGCAAAGATAAATGGGCATTGCAAACAGACATGGCACAGCGATTATCCTCTTTAGCTTTGTGATCGCATTGATGCTCACCGTTATGCCACTGCCTGATTGGGCGGAAGAAATTCGCCCACAGTGGGTTGTTATGGTTTTAATTTACTGGGCTATGGCGCTGCCACAGAGAGTGAACGTCGGCACAGCCTGGATTATGGGCTTATTACTTGATGTGGCCAATGATGCTGTACTTGGACAGCATGCCCTGGCACTTGCAATAGTTGTATTTTTAACGGCACACCTGCATCAAAGGCTCAGAGTCTTTCCCCAGTCTCAGCAGGCTATCGTCATTTTTGTGTTTTGTGTTATCTACAATTTGATTGTCTTGTGGATAAAGGGTATTACCGGCACCGCCCCGAGCGTCTGGTTAATCGTCATCCCCAGCTTTACAACTGCGATAGTGTGGCCCCTTGCCTTCATTACCCTTCGTCACGCGCGTCGCATTTATCGCGTTAGCTAACTCATGGTACAACGTGCTTCAATTACATTTAAGGATCACTTCCGTGAAACACACCTGTTTCAGCAACGCCTGCTGATAACAGCTATCATCACGATTTTATTACTATTAGTACTGATCGCCCGCCTGGTTTTCCTCCAGGTATTAAGCCATGATCATTTCACAACACTGTCGGAGAAAAACAGGTTAGACATTCTGCCCATTGCCCCGATCAGAGGATTAATCTATGATCGCAATGGCGTACTGCTTGCACAAAACTTACCAAGCTTCACTCTTCAAATTGTTCCGGAACATTCCAAGGATCTGAAAAAAACCATCGAGGAGTTAAAAAAACTGGTTGTAATTTCTGATGATGAAATCAAACAATTTTACAGAGTATTAAAAGAAAAACGCCGCTTTGAAGGTATCCCACTACGATTCCGACTTAACGATATAGAGCGCGCCAAAATTGCGGTCAACCAGGACCGACTACCTGGCGTGAAGATTGAAGCACAACTGGCACGTGATTATCCGTTAGGCAGTTTGGCATCACATGCGATCGGTTATGTTGGACGAATTAATGAACAAGAACTCCAAAATCTAAATGTGGCACGTTACAGCGCAACCGAATATATTGGTAAGGTCGGTGTTGAACGTTCTTACGAAGACATCTTGCATGGTCAAGTCGGTACAGTTCTAGTTGAAAGAAACTCACAGGGCCGAGTCATGCGCAGTGAAACTGAGCTTGACCCAGAACCGGGTAAGGATCTTTATCTGACTCTCGACATAAAAGTTCAAGAGGTCGCCGAAAAGTCCTTTGGTGATGATAACGGAGCGTTGGTAGCTATTGATCCCAGGAATGGTGAAGTTATTGCTTTAGTTAGTATTCCTACCTTCGACCCACACATTTTCGTGCACCGAGTAGATACCAAGACCTATAAAGCGCTCAGCACTTCTAGTGATCATCCACTACTAAATCGTGCATTGCAGGGGCAGTACCCGCCAGGATCAACATTAAAACCATTCATTGGGCTAGCCGGGTTGGAGGCCAACTTAATAAATAGTGATGAGTCCTTAAAATGCCCGGGTTATTACATGTTGAAAAATGATGACCGTAAGTATCGTGACTGGAAAAAAGAAGGGCATGGTGAAACCAACCTCACCAAGGCCCTTGTGGAATCGTGTGATGTCTACTTCTACGATTTATCACTCGCGCTGAAGATCGACCGTATGGAAAGCTACCTGGCACGATTTGGCGTCGGCCAGCCCACCGGGATCGACATTCGTGGTGAAGCACCAGGCTTGTTGCCTTCGAAACAGTGGAAACAAAAAACACACCGGCTGCCCTGGTTCCCCGGCGAAACCCTGATTACTGGCATCGGCCAGGGGTTTACTCTAACCACGCCGTTACAACTCGCCAATATTACAGCGATCCTGGGAAATGGCGGCCAACGTTATAAACCCCGTATCATTCATGCGATTGGTGAGCCGGGAGTTGAAGAAATCACTTTGCAAAAACCTCGTCACATCGGCACGGTGCAAAAGGATAACCCGGAGAACTGGAACATTATTATCAACGCAATGAAACAAGTCGTGCACGGCCTGCGTGGAACCGCGCGGGGCATTAATCGCAACCTTGAGTATAAAGTTGCGGGAAAGACAGGTACGGCGCAGGTGTTTGGGATCAAAGAAGACGAAGAGTATGATGAGGAGAAGATTGCCAAGAAATTGCGTGACCATGCCTTGTTTATTTCATTTGCCCCTGCGGATGAACCGAGAATCGCGGTTGCTGTCATAGTGGAGAATGGCGGTAGTGGTGGAGCAGTTGCAGCCCCCATCGCTCGTAAGGTCATGGATGCCTATTTGTTGAAGGACAACTGATGCCTGGATTTTCAAAATCAGAATTTACAGATACTACCCGGATCCATGCCGGGCGTCGTGTCTTGCACCGATTTCATGTTGACCTACCCTTGCTGCTCGGTTTAATTGTGCTGGTGGCTGTTGGTCTTATGGTCTTATATAGCGCCAGTGAACAAGATGCTGGGCTGGTATCCAAACAATTAATTCGTTTAGGCATCGCCTTTACCGTCATGTTTGCGGTTGCTCAAATCTCACCTGATACATTGCGCTACTGGAGCCCATGGTTGTTCGGTATCGGGCTCATTATGTTGATTGCAGTATTGCTGCTGGGTGAAGTGGGTAAAGGCGCGCAGCGCTGGCTGAACCTTGGTTTTTTCACTTTCCAACCCTCCGAGCTTATGAAACTGGCACTACCGATGTTACTCGCCTGGTATTTGTCAGAAGCCATCCTGCCGCCTAAATTCAAACATGTAATGGTCGCCGTTGTCATGATGTTGATCCCGATATACATGGTTGCCAAGCAACCGGATCTGGGTACTTCCCTGCTGTTAGCCAGCTCAGGTATTTTCGTATTATTTCTAGCAGGGTTACGCTGGTTTTACATTATTATCAGTACGCTCATGCTGATCCCTACTTCCTTATTATTGTGGTTCTATGGCATGCATGATTACCAACGCAGCCGGGTATTAACATTTATAAATCCCGAAAGTGACCTAAGAGGTTCGGGATACCATATTAATCAATCCTCTATTGCGATTGGTTCAGGGGGAACTTATGGAAAAGGCTGGCTGAACGGTACCCAGTCACATCTGGATTTTTTACCCGAGCGTAAAACCGACTTTATATTCCCGGTCTTCAGTGAAGAATTTGGCTTAATTGGCGCAATTATTCTGCTAACGATTTATGCCGCGATTGTCGCTCGGGGACTAGTCATTGCCGCACAGGCCCAGGACACCTTCACGCGCTTGCTGGCTGGCAGTATCACCCTGACATTCTTTATATATGTATTCATCAATATCGGCATGGTAAGTGGGTTATTGCCGGTGGTTGGTATACCGCTGCCATTAGTCAGCTATGGAGGAACATCAATGGTGACCCTGCTGGCAGGATTCGGTATCCTTATGTCTATACAGACACACAGAAAGTTGATCGCAAGTTAATTCTAAACTGAGTTATACGAAAACATGGAGTTTATGGTGAGAAGTTCGATTATTTTATTATTTACATCACTACTGGTTATCCCGGTTACGGGCACGCATGCAGCAGAACCAGCCCCGTTCGAAGACAAGTCGCTAATCAAAGCCTTTGTTGACGAAATGGTTGCGGAATATAAATACGATAAGAAATTTCTTACCTCGTTGTTTGAAAAAGCACGTTTGCACCAAAGCATTATTGACGCCATCTCTCGCCCGGCAGAGAGCAAACCCTGGTATCAATATCGTAAGATATTCGTCACGCGCGAACGTGTCCGTGGAGGTGTCCTGTTCTGGAATGAACATGAAGAAACGATCAAAAAAGTTGCCGAAAAATATCAGATTCGCCCAGAAATCGTAGTCGCTATTATCGGTGTTGAAACCCGTTATGGTAAACATAAAGGTAGCTATCCGGTGCTTGATTCATTATCGACGCTAGCCTTTGCCTACCCACCCCGCGCAAAATTCTTTCGAAGTGAACTTAAACACTACCTGTTGATGACACGCGAAGAAGACCTCGACCCACTGGAACAAAAAGGCTCTTATGCCGGCGCAATGGGTATGCCACAGTTTATCTCCAGCAGCTTCCGCAATTATGCAGTCGATTTTGATGACGACGGTAAACGTGATCTATGGAGCAACACCGGTGATGCTCTCGCCAGTGTCGGAAACTATTTCAAACGCCATGGATGGACAGCAGGCGTTCCGGTTGCACATAAAGTTGAAGTGAATGGTATTAAGTACAAGGAACTACTATCTAAATCGCTGAAACCCAAATATACACAGGACGAATTAATGTTGGCAGGTGTTACCTTGCCGAATAATATTCCAACCGATATTAAAGGTACGCTGATCGAACTCGACAGCGGCGATGGTCCTGAGCATTGGGTAGTTTGGAAAAACTTTTATGTGATTAGCCGCTATAATCATAGTGCGCTGTACTCAATGGCCGTATTCCAATTGAGTCAGGATATACTGGAGTCTCGATAACTCCAAATTAGATCTAATTTACGAGGTCGTTAGCGATGCTGAAGTACGATCACTTACTACAAACCGAAACCTGGCAGAACATCACAAGCAACTTTGCCCGAATTTTGCTGGTGTCCTTCGGCCTGCTTGGCCTGCTCAGTCTATCCGCCTGTTCGTTCACCAAAAAAGACAGCGCACCGAAACGACATGTTAATGTCGCCAATATTCCCGATGCGAAACCCAGAGTTGAACCTCGCAGTCGAGGTGGTAACCCCTCATCCTATTCAGTTTTTGGTAAAACATACTATGTCATGGCCAGTGCCAACAACTACGTCGAGCGAGGAATCGCCTCCTGGTATGGCACCAAATTTCACGGCAACAAAACCTCGAATGGCGAGATTTATGACATGTACAAGATGACAGCCGCCCACAAGTCATTGCCAATTCCCACTTATGTCCAGGTTACCAATCTCAAGAATGGTAAGAAAATAATCGTACGTGTTAATGACCGAGGTCCATTCCACTCAAGCAGAATCATTGACCTTTCCTATGTCGCAGCCAAAAAGCTGGGGATCACCGGCACAGGAACAGGCTTCGTTGAAGTACGTAGTATTAACCCCCGAACCTGGCAAAAGGAAAAACTACAACCACCTAAGGCCAGCAAGTTACCTGTTGATAGTTTTGACGCCCTCTATATCCAGGCCGGCGCCTTCACCAGCCAGCATAATGCCAGCAAGCTGCAACGCCAGTTAAATGACCTGTTCCCGGAACAGACTGTTCAACTCGCCCAAAATAATCAGGACCGGTTATTTCGCGTCCGTGTGGGTCCTATCTCCACGGTCGACGAAGCCGATCGCGTCGCGCAAATTATCAGTGATAACGGTTACCCCACACCCCACGTGATCCTCGAATAAAAGCACCGAGATGCACCGACAGCAAATCTGACGAATTCTGACAATAGGGTCGATTTGTGGTCCCTGGCGCATGCGTAATTGTGCCAGTCACGTTACAATAGCCCGTAATGAATTTAAGCGAGGTCACCATGTTCAGCACGCTATTTTTAAATAAAAAGGTCTTTATTTCTCTTGTTATTAGCCTGCTCTCCCTGGCCCATGTTGCCCAGGCGAGTTTGATTCCTACCGCCCCCAAGATAAAAGCAAAGTCCTATCTGCTAATTGACTACCATAGTGGTCATATCCTCGCCCAAAGCAATCTGTCTGATCGCGTCGAACCTGCGAGTTTGACCAAACTCATGACCGCCTACGTAGTGATGCACGAAATTGAAGATGGCGGGATTAAGATGGAAGATGAAGTGACGATCAGCGAAAAAGCCTGGCGCATGAAAGGCTCGCGCATGTTCATTGAGGTTAACTCAAAGGTTACCGTAAAAGAATTATTGCTTGGTACGATTATTCAATCGGGGAACGATGCCAGCGTTGCTCTGGCAGAGCACACTGCTGGAAGCGAAGATAGTTTTGCAACACTGATGAATAAGCATGCCGAGCGCCTCGGCATGAGCGGCTCTCACTTTGTGAATAGTACCGGCTGGCCTGATAAAGAACACTATACGACCGTGTCCGATCTCGCTATTTTGACTCGCGCGATGATCCAGGAATTTCCCGAACACTACTCGCTCTATAAAATAAAGAAGTATACCTATAACAACATCCCACAATTTAATCGCAATCGCTTGCTCTGGATCGATGAGCGCGTAGATGGTGTAAAAACCGGACACACTGATTCTGCAGGCTACTGTCTAATCTCATCAGCGACTAAAAATGAAATGCGTTTAATCTCTGTTGTCGTCGGCACAAAGTCAGAACGCGCACGTGAGACAGAAAGTCGTAAATTACTCAACTACGGTTTTCGTTTTTTTGAAACCTTTAAACTTCACGCCGCTAATGCGCCGCTTACCGATATGCGCATTTGGAAAGGTGAAAAGGAAACGGTACCACTCGGCCTGACAAGCAGTCTCTACATCACCACACCTCGCGGTAAACGAAACAAGATCAAGGCACATATGAATGTCGATGCGACGATAGTGGCACCGATTGAAAAAGGCCAGGAGTATGGGAAGGTCGAAGTGAAACTGGGAGAAGAGGTTATCGCTGAGCGTCCACTGGTTGCGCTTGAAGACGTACCTGAAGGTGGGATCTGGACTCGAACTGTCGATAACATACGACTCTTGTTTCAATAACGATCAATAAGCAACTCACTATGTCTGATTCAATTGTTTACTTAAATGGGGAATTCATGCCCCTAGCCGATGCCAAAGTGCCGGTACTTGACCGTGGCTTTATTTTCGGTGATGGCATTTATGAGGTAATCCCGGCATATGGTAAGCGTCTATTCCGACTCGATGAACACCTGGACAGACTAAATAACAGCCTGGATGCCACGCGCATACCTAACCCTTATCCTGAGTCAGAGTGGAAAAAAATCCTCAGCCAGATTGTCATGAAAAACGATGCCGAGGACCAATCTATTTATTTACAGGTTACTCGTGGTGTCGCCAAACGCGATCATGCTTTCCCAGAAAAGATCACTCCAACCGTGTTCATGATGTCTAACCCGCTGATTGTCACCAGCGAAGAAATGTTCAATAAAGGTATTGCCGTCATAACGCTAGATGATATTCGCTGGCAATATTGCAATATCAAAGCCATCACTCTATTACCAAATATATTACTCCGCCAGACAGCCATCGATGAAGGCGCTCAAGAGGCGATCCTGGTGCGTGGAGGCGAAGTGACAGAGGGCTCGGCAAGTAATATCTTCATTGTTATTGATGGCATCATTAAGACACCACCCAAGAGCTCTCGCCTGCTGCCTGGTGTAACCCGTGATCTGATTGTCGAGTTAGCGAAAAACAATGGTATGCAATGCATCGAAGCCAACTTCTCTCGCACAGAACT
>Ga0316205_10002115_pt1 | contig 21738 bp, 19 predicted proteins | sample 3monthpyrite_MG_FD_204941 | JGI IMG/M metagenome (GOLD analysis project Ga0316205, IMG submission 204941) | Microbial mat bacterial communities from mineral coupon in-situ incubated in ocean water Damariscotta River, Maine, United States -... | ecosystem: Environmental > Aquatic > Marine >... | reverse complement strand
GAAGCTATTTACAAATATTAGAAGGTGAAGACGAGCATTTTAGAACCGATAATTTTGATAACGAATAAATGAAGGCAGTAATACAACGAGTGTCCAAAGCGAGCGTAATTATTGATGGTGTAAAAGTCGCCTCTATAAATGATGGTTTATTAGTGTTGCTGGGAATTATAAATGAAGACACGCATGAAGACATTAATTGGTTGTCTAAAAAAATTACTAACCTTCGTGTTTTTGGAGATGAAAATAATGTCATGAACAAATCGGTACTTGATATTGAAGGAGATGTAATTGTAGTTAGTCAGTTTACATTGCACGCTAATACAAAAAAAGGCAATAGACCAAGTTATATAAAAGCTGCAAAACCAGAAGTGGCGATTCCATTATATGAATCTTTTGTAACACAATTGGAATCTATCATTAGCAAGAAAGTACAAACTGGCAAGTTTGGTGCAGATATGAAAGTACAATTAATAAATGATGGTCCTGTAACCATAGTTATAGACACTAAAAATAGATAGTAAAAATTAATATTTAGGATGTAAGTTATTAAAAGAGGGTTTTTAGTATATTATTTCGCATATTTCTTATATTTGAAAAGCTTTTTGCAAATTAATTAAAAGCAATTAAAAGCACCAATGTCTCTAAGACTGTGAGGCGAATATTGTTTAAACCTACTTATATGAAATTTAAAACCTGTGTAAGCACATTATTTTTGCTTACAACCTTCACTACATTTTCACAAGATGATTGGCTTTCAGCATTAACTATTCCAAAAGAATTAAAAGAAAATGCGAATGTCATTGTTAGATATGATGACATTAATATTACAATTAAGGCTTATAACAAAATGGTATTTAATAATAAAAGAATTGTTACCATCCTTAATTCTTCTGGTAATTCTAAGCTAGGTGCTACCATAGGGTATGATGAAAACACAACCATTAAGAAATTAGAAGCAAGAATTTACAATCAATTTGGAAAAGAAATTAAAAAGATTAAAAAAAATAATTTCGTAGATGTTAGTGCTGTTGACGGTGGGACTTTATATTCGGATAGTAGAGTTAAATATTTAAAATATACCCCAATAAGTTATCCATATACAATTGTTTTTGAAACTGAAGTAGAGCATAATTCAACAGCTTACATTCCAGGATGGAGACCAATAGAAGGGTATTATGCAAGTACTCAAAAGGCAGATTATAAAATAACTAACGAAACCAATATAGAAGTAAAAATAAAAACAACAAATTTCGAAAATTTTAATATTGAAAAGCAAAGTGAATATTACTATGTAGCAAATAATTTAAAAGCAATTAAGCCAGAGGCATACAGCTTATCATTTAGAACTCATGCACCTTTTTTAAAAGCTGCTTTAACCAGATTTGATATGGAAGGGGTTGAAGGGACTAATAATAATTGGAAAGATTTTGGAAAATGGATTAACGATAAATTAATTTTTGACACTCAAGAGTTACCTCCAAATGTTAAAAGTGAAATAAAAGTATTAACAGCAAATGCAACTACTAACATTGAAAAAGCTAAAATTGTATATAAGTATATGCAAGATAATACAAGGTATATAAGTGTTCAAGTTGGAATTGGTGGATGGAAACCAATTGTTGCAAGAGATGTTGATAGGTTAGGTTATGGTGATTGTAAAGGATTATCAAATTATACGAAAGCCCTATTAGATGAGGTTGGAGTCGAATCGTATTATACCGTTATTTATGGAGGTAGAGATATAATAAATTTTGATAAGGATTTTTCAGTAGCTCAAGGGAACCATGCTATTTTATGCTTGCCTAATGGAGATGATTATATATGGTTAGAATGCACAAACCAAACAGTACCTTTTGGTTATATTGCAAACTTTACTGACGATAGAGATGCATTAATTGTAACTCCAGAAGGAGGCAAAATAGTCCATACTAAAGTCTATAAAACTAAAGAAAATAGCCAAATAACAAAAGCCAAGGTTAAATTGAATGTTGATGGGGGTTTTTCTGCTAAAGTTAATATTGAATCCAGAGGCACCCAGTATGATTATCATGAAGGAGCTCAAGAAGAAAAATTAGAAGATCAAAAATTATACTACAAAGATTATTGGGATAATATTAATAATCTCTCTATTCAATCTATGAAGTTCAGTAACGATAAAGACAGTGTTGTTTTTAAAGAAGAAGTCGCCTTATTGGCAATAAAATATAGTAGAACAGCAGGAAGCCGTATTTTATTTGAACCCAATATGTTTAATCGATTTTCTTCGGCACCACCAAGATATAAGAATAGAAAATTGCCTTTTGAAATAGATCGCGGGTTTATTGATATTGACGAATATGAAATTACCTTACCAAAAGAGTTAGAAGTAGAGGCATTACAAAATGAAATACAGCTCTCAAATAAATTTGGAGAATATAAATTTTCCATTAACAAAAAGACAAATAACACTTTAATATTTAATAGAACACTAATTTTAAATAAAGGGAAATATAAAAAGGAGGATTATAAATCCTTTCGTGATTTTTGGCTTAAAATAGTTAAGTACGATAAATCAAAAATTGTATTAATTAATAAACTTTAAAGAGTAATAAATGAAAAATTTAACTATTGTAATATTGTTGTTTTTTACATTCCAAATAGCAACAGCTCAAAATTATAAATTTGGAAAAATATCTAAAGATGAGCTTAAAGAAACCACTAATTCACTATACCAAGAAGCACATGCTACGGTTTTATATAAAAATCAAAACATAAGTTATGATTATAGGTTTGAAGAGGGTTTTGTTCAAATCAATGAGATTCACGAAAGAATAAAAATTTATGATAAAGAAGGTTTTGATTGGGCGACAGTTCATGTTAAATTGTATAATGGGTCAAATTCATTAAATGAAAAAATAGTAGGTATAAAAGCAAACACCTACAATCTAGTTAAGGGTAAAATAAAAATAGATAAACTTTCAAAACAAGAAATTTTTAATGAAGAAGAAAACAAGTATTGGAGGAGTAAAAAATTTACAATGCCTAATATTAAAGAAGGTTGCATTATTGAATATAAATATAAAATAGAAACGCCGTTTATATCCATTGATGATATTGATTTGCAATATACAATTCCTATAAAAAAACTAGATCTTAATGTATCAATTCCAGAATATTTTTATTTCACTAAATCTTTAAATCCAAGAGCGGCATATATTCCTAAGCTTACAGATACTAAAGTTAATAAAACAGAACAAATAAAATCCAGAGAGGAAACGGGTTTAGTAAGAACAAGTATTAGTACTTCGGATGTAAAATATTATGAGAATGTAACTTTAGCAAATCTTAGTAATATTCCACCTTTAAAAGAAGAAAGATTTGTAGATAATTTAGATAATTATAGAACTAAATTACTATGGGAATATGCAATGTATAAAAGCCCTAGTGGTAAAGTAAAAAATTATTCTACAAACTGGAAACAAGTCACAGAAACCATAAATAAAAATGGAGATTTTGGACCACAAATGGACAAGACGAACTATTTTGTTGAAGATATAAATAGTTTAGTTAACGGTATTAGTAATCCTTTAAAAAAAGCAGCACTTATTTTTGAATTTGTAAAAGCAAAAGTAAAATGGAATGGATTTATTGGATATAGTATCGAAAATGGCGTTAGAAAAGCATATAGAGAAGGTGTTGGAAATACAGCTGATATTAATTTAATGCTTACCTCAATGTTAAGATATGCAGGTTTAAATGCAAACCCTGTTTTAGTGAGTACAAAAAACAATGGTATTCCTCTTTTTCCTTCTACTAGTGGCTTTAATTATGTGATTTCTTTAATAGAAACTCCCGAAGGGACAATTTTACTTGATGCTAGTGAGAATTATTCAAGCCCAAATGTACTACCTAAAAGAGCTCTTAATTGGCAAGGAAGAATTATAAGAAAAGATGGTAGTTCAAATTGGATAAATCTTTTGCCTAAAAAAGCATCTATTGACTTTAAATCTATCAACTATAAGATAAATGAAGATTTAACAATAAGTGGTAAAATTAGAAAAAGACTAACTTCTCATAACGCTTTATCATATAGAAAAGAATTTAAAAATTTTAATAATAAAGAACATATTGAACATCTTGAAAAAGACAATGGCGAAATAATTGTTTCAAGCTTGAAAATTGAAAATGAAGCAGATATTTCTAAACCTATTCTCATGTCCTACGAATTTAAATTAGATAATAATATTGAAAGCATTGGCGATAAGTTATATTTATCTCCACTATTATTTTTTACTTATGATGATAATCCTTTTAAAGAGGAAACAAGAGATTATCCAATAGATTTTGTGTATCCTTATCTGGATAAATATATGGTTAATATTATGTTGCCAGAAGGATATGAAGTAGAAGCTTTGCCAGAAAACATTAATTATAAACTTCCAGAAGATGAAGGAAACTACAGCTATTTAATTAAAAAAAATGGCAACTATTTACAATTAAGTATTGTATTTAATTATACGAATTCGTTAGTGCTTTCTTCTCGTTATCAAACGTTTAGAGCATTTTTTAATTCGTATATTGAAAAAGCATCAGAGAAAATAGTTTTGAAGAAAATCTAGTGTTATGAACATCCAAAACGCACAAAAAGAAGTAGATAACTGGATAAAAAACCATGGTGTTCGTTACTTTAACGAGCTTACAAATATGGCTCAACTTACCGAAGAAGTAGGTGAGGTTGCACGAATTATTGCTAGACGTTATGGCGAACAAAGCGAAAAGGAAAGCGATAAAAACAAAAACTTAGGAGAAGAATTGGCCGATGTGATGTTTGTGGTGCTTTGTTTGGCCAATCAAACAGGAGTAAACTTACAACTAGAGTTTGATAAAAAATTAGATTTAAAAGCAAAAAGAGACCATGATAGGCATCATAATAACGAAAAGTTAAAGTAACTTTGCTAGACTCTTAAAGGCGTTGTTATTATGAATATTACCCTTCAAAAACCTAAAATTGCTAAGGAGTCTATAATTAAAATCACAGGCTCAAAGAGTGAGTCCAACAGGTTGTTGTTATTGCAAGCATTATATCCTAATATTGAGATAGTAAATGTGTCAAATTCCGACGATTCTAAACTCATGAAAAACGCTTTAAGCAGTGATTCAAGTACTATAGATATTCATCATGCTGGAACGGCAATGCGGTTTCTAACCGCCTACTTCTCACTACAGGAAAGAAGGGAAGTTGTACTTACAGGCTCTTCTAGAATGCAGGAACGACCTGTTAAAATCCTTGTTGATGCCCTTAAAGATTTAGGCGCAGATATTTCTTATTTAAAAAACCAAGGCTATCCTCCACTTAAAATTAAAGGAAAAACCATAAATAAGCATCAAGTTGCTTTATCTGCAAATGTTAGTAGCCAATATATTTCGGCATTGTTGCTCATTGCACCACGCTTAAAAAAAGGTTTAAAATTGACGTTAGAAGGCAAAATAACATCAATACCTTACATAAAAATGACAATTAACTTATTAGAACAAATTGGTGTAAAAACAAAGTTTGAAAACAACCAAATAACAGTTCGACCTTTTATTGAACATACTCCCAAAAAAATAATAGTAGAGTCCGATTGGTCTTCAGCCTCCTATTTTTACAGTATTGTAGCCTTAAGCGCCATTGGAACAAAAATTGAATTATCAGCATTCAAAGAATATAGTTTACAAGGCGATTCTGTTTTAAGCAGTATTTATAAAGAGTTTGGAGTAGAAACTACATTTAATAATACATCTATTACCTTAACCAAGGTTAGTAACCATATAAATCATTTCTCTTACAATCTAAGTAACGCACCAGATATTGCGCAAACAATAGCAGTGACTTGCCTTGGCTTGGAAATTAATTGTCATTTAACAGGCTTACATACCCTCAAAATAAAAGAAACAGATAGACTAGCGGCTCTAAAAAACGAAATTGAAAAATTTGGAACTAACGTACACATTACAAACGATAGTCTTAACTTCTCAAATATTAACCCATTAGCCAATAATGTCGAGATTAAAACCTATCATGACCATAGAATGGCAATGGCCTTTGCACCATTAGCAATTAAGGTTGGCTTTAATATTTTTGAACCTAATGTCGTCTCCAAATCTTATCCAGATTTTTGGAATGACTTAAAAAATTTAGGGTTTAACTTTTCCGAATTTTAAAATAAAGACTCAAATACTTGACAACGCCTATTTTGAGGTTGTATATTTGCAGCTTTCAAAAAAATAAAAACATATATGAAATTATCACATTTCCATTTCGATCTTCCAGATGAATTATTAGCCGAATATCCTTCAGAACATCGTGATGAAGCAAGATTAATGGTGCTTAATCGTAAAGATCAAACTATTGAACACAAACTTTTTAAAGATCTTATCGACTACTTTGAGGAAGAAGATGTGATGGTATTAAACAATACTAAAGTGTTTCCTGCTAGATTATTTGGTAACAAAGAAAAAACAGGAGCAAGAATAGAAGTATTTTTATTAAGAGAATTAAATGCCGAACAACGCCTTTGGGATGTACTGGTAGATCCTGCTAGAAAAATCCGTATTGGTAATAAATTGTATTTTGGAGATGATGATACTTTGGTAGCCGAGGTTATCGATAATACAACATCAAGAGGTAGAACCTTACGTTTTTTATATGATGGATCTTATGGAGAATTTAGAAATAAATTAACAGCACTTGGGCAAACACCATTACCAAAGTATATAAAGAGAGAGGTCGAGCCAGAAGACGAAGAACGCTATCAAACTATTTTCGCTAAAAATGAAGGCGCTGTTGCAGCTCCAACAGCTGGTTTGCACTTTTCAAAACACTTACTTAAACGTTTGGAAATTAAAGGTGTTGATTTTGCCGAAGTAACTTTACATGTTGGCCTAGGAACCTTTAACCCTGTTGAGGTTGAAGATTTATCCAAACATAAAATGGATAGCGAAGAAATAATGATTAATAAAATTGCAACCGATACAATTAACTCTGCATTAAGTAATAAAAAACGTATTTGTGCTGTTGGTACAACAGCAATGAGAGCTATAGAAAGTTCGGTATCGTCAAGTGGCACCTTAAATGAGTACTCCGGATGGACCAATAAGTTTATTTTTCCTCCTTACGAGTTTAGTATAGCTAACTGTATGGTCACAAATTTCCATACACCAAAATCCACCTTACTAATGATGGTTTCTGCTTTTGCTGGACACGATTTTATTAAACGCGCCTATCAAGAAGCCATTAAAGAAGGCTATAAATTTTATAGTTATGGCGATGCCATGCTAATCATATAATTTTAAAATGAGCCTCGTTTTTCGAGGCTTTTTTGTATATAATGACTCAAACTAAAAAAGACATACGAACCTTAACCAAAGAAGAACTTAGGGCTTTCTTTGTGAACCAAGGTGATAAAGCTTTTAGGGGCAATCAAGTGTACGAATGGCTTTGGCAAAAATCGGCTCATAAGTTTGAAGATATGACCAATATCTCAAAACAAACCAGAGACATGCTGGAAGCTAATTTTGTAATCAATCATATAGAAGTCGATAATATACAGCGAAGCAGTGATGGCACAATAAAGAATGCTGTACGATTACATGACGGATTAATTGTAGAATCCGTTTTAATTCCAACAAAAAACCGAACGACAGCTTGTGTGTCGTCCCAAGTTGGTTGTAGCTTAGATTGTAAATTCTGTGCTACTTCACGTTTAAAACGCATGCGTAACTTAAATCCGGACGAAATTTACGACCAAGTAGTCGCTATTGACAAAGAAAGTAGATTATACCATAATCGTCCATTATCTAACATTGTTTTTATGGGAATGGGTGAACCGCTTATGAATTACAATAACGTACTTAAGGCCATAGACAAAATAACTTCGCCTGAAGGGTTGGGGATGTCTCCAAAACGTATTGTAGTATCAACATCAGGTGTGCCTAAGATGATTAAAAAAATGGCAGACGATAAGGTAAAGTTTAAACTCGCAGTGTCACTACATTCTGCAAGAGATTCAATTCGTACATCTATTATGCCATTTAATGCAACATTTCCGTTAGCAGATTTAAGAGAAGCTTTAGAATATTGGTACGCTAAAACCAAAAATCCAATTACCTACGAGTATGTGGTTTGGCAAGGAATTAACGACAAGAAAGAAGATGTAGACGCCTTAATTAAGTTCTGTAAATTTGCACCAAGTAAAGTTAATTTAATTGAGTACAATCCTATTGACGATGGTCAATTCCAACAAGCAGATAACGAAGCTATAAATATGTACGTATTAATGTTAGAGCGTAATAATATAACCGTAACCGTTAGGCGTTCACGAGGTAAGGATATTGATGCTGCTTGCGGCCAACTAGCAAATAAATCTTGATTATATTTGGCTAAAATGTATCTTTAGTGTCGCTAATGAAAATAGTTGAGCAAATAAAACAACCTATAGACTATGAAATGGAACTTTTTGAGCAAAAGTTCCGATTATCTATGTCTAGCAAAGTAGCTCTTCTTAACAGAATTACCTATTACATTGTAAATAGAAAAGGAAAACAAATGCGACCAATGTTTGTATTTCTTGTTTCCAAAATGCTCAATAATGGCGAAGTAAGCGAGCGTACATATAGAGGTGCTTCGGTGATCGAATTGATTCATACAGCTTCTTTAGTACATGACGATGTTGTGGACGATAGTAATAGACGACGAGGGTTCTTTTCGATTAATGCCTTATGGAAAAACAAAATAGCCGTATTGGTTGGCGATTATTTATTATCTAAGGGTATGTTGGTTTGTATTGATAATAACGATTTCGATTTACTTAAAATAATTTCGGTAGCAGTTCGTGAAATTGTTGAAGGCGAACTGTTGCAAATAGAAAAAGCACGTAAATTAGATATTACAGAAGACGTTTATTATGAGATTATCCGCCAGAAAACAGCAACTTTAATTGCAGCTTGTTGTAGTTTGGGAGCAGCTTCAGTTAAACCCAATACACCAGAGGTTGATGCCATGCATAAATTTGGCGAGCTTATAGGGATGGCATTTCAAATAAAAGATGATTTGTTTGATTATGGCGACACCAAAATAGGCAAACCCACAGGTATAGATATTAAGGAACAAAAAATGACCTTGCCACTTATACATGTGCTAAATAACTGCTCAAAAAAAGACCACGATTGGTTGATTAACTCCGTAAAAAATCATAATAAAGATAAAAATCGTGTCAAGGAAGTGATTGCATTTGTAAAAAACAATGGAGGCTTAGATTATGCCATTACTAAAATGAAACAATTCCAAGAAGAAGCTTTGTTGTTATTAAAGAACTATCCAGAATCTCCATATAGAAATTCACTAGAGTTAATGGTAAATTATGTGATTGATAGGAAGAAGTAATTTTTTAAAGCACCACTTTTGTTATCCATTATTTGTTTTGCAAGCAGCATTATTTTTTTGAAGCAATGCTTCTTTTGTTGATACATCACTAATTTCTCAGTTGGTTACTATACTATTTTCTGCTGCTTCAAATTACGTCTAGCATTTCGTAAAAGTAATTCGTTAGTTCTTTATTTCAAATGTAATTGAAGCCGTATTGGAAATATAGTTGGCATCTGGCTCTTTGCTTTTGGTTACATGGACTGAACGGAAATACCAATGCCCAGACTTACTGAGTTTGATGGTTACAATACCTCTTGAATTTGTTTTTACCTGAAATGGGTCATGCGGTAACCCATCTTTCGATTTGCCTTTATGTCCAGCATATCCAGCATAAACCATAACTCCAGGTGCTGGATTTCCGTCTATCAATAATTGCATCGACAAGGAATCGTTAGGTTTTAGTGCATAGGGATTATTTATAGGCACCAATTCTATAGGGTAGTTCAAAATGGTTTTAAAATCTTCGGTTTGTTTGTTACCAACTTGAAATATGGTTTTTACATGTTTGGAATATTTTTTCTTAGCTGGTTTTGTATCCTCACCCAATTTTTTTCTTGCTTCCAGTATATGTAACAGGCCTTCATGTTTCATGTTGTCGACAAAACTTTTGGCTGTAAAATTTCCTACTCTGGGAAGTGTCGAAACACCTAGAAGTCCGGTTCCTTCTTCTCCAGTTTTTATTTTCAGTACGGTCTGATTGTTCTCCTCAAACCACATTGCTGTATCTGGATGTATGGCCTTATCTCCAGGGTTTATCAGCGATACATCACTCATTCTATTGCGTGCCACAATGGCTTCACTTTTTTCAAAAGTACCGTTGTAAAGGTAAATAGCAGTCTCTGTTCCTGGTTTCAGGTGAAAACTTTTTAGTTTGATATACAGGTTGTGAGAACTGAATACGATAAGACTTAGTAAAGCCACTAGAGAAAAAATCACTTTTTGTTTCATAATATTTTTTGAGTTAATGCCAATTTTTAAAGATGTGACGTCGTTTTAATAACTTTTATAAGACGTCATGAAGCAAGTTTAATACTAGCAAACGAATTTAGCTATTTTTTCTCACAAAACCATTGTTTTATAGCTAGGAATACTTTCTCTAAATTGCAGTCTCAAAAAATATTTTTTAATAGCATACAACCATTTGCATCATTATTGCGTCTATATAAATAGAAGATTAAAATGAATCCATTGAAAGTCATTCAATTGTATAAAAACGAAGCCCAGCTTATAAAAAAAGCGAGCCGAAATAATCGTGAAGCACAACATACCTTGTATGAATGGCATGCACCAAAAATGTTAAGTGTTTGTCGCTATTACATTAACGATGTGCACCATGCGGAAGAAGTCATGCTTAACGGGTTTTTTAAAGTGTTTACAAAGCTGAAAAGTTTTAACAGTAATGGAAGTTTTGAAGGTTGGATAAGACGTATCATGGTTAACGAAGCCATTTCGTTTTTACGCTCAAAAAAACAATTGGAGTTTAGCTCAGACGAAACCATATGTCAAGACATAGCAACAAACAATATTAATGAAGAGATCGATGTTGCCGAAATCCAGCAACTCATAGACCATCTTCCCGAAGGTTACCGAATGGTATTTGTAATGTACGCCATAGAAGGATATAAACATAGCGAGATAGCAACAATGCTAAGTATAAACGAAGGCACTTCTAAATCGCAGTTATTTAAAGCACGACAGCTTTTGCAACAACAACTAAAAAAACTTAATACAGTTACCCATGGCACCAATGAAATATGAAGAACAATTAAAAGATAAATTGGAGCAACGTACCATACAGCCAAGTTCCAATACATGGCAAAACTTAAGTGATAAACTTGATGCCAATGAATCAAAAAAGAACAGCAAAGGCTTCTGGTATTTAGGTATTGCAGCAAGTATTGTTGGGGTATTATTAATAACAACAATAATTAATAATGGCAATACAGATACTATTGAACCAATAATTGTTAATACTAATAAAACAGATTCAGAACCAATTAATATCAATACAAAAGATAAAATTGTTACTAAGGATAAAGAAACACATTTTTATAAAACTGAAAAGGTAGCTTCTGAAAATAATATGAAAGAACCACTTAAAAAGCAACGAAGCAACAAATCTGCGTTAAAACAAAAACTCAACAAAGAGCAGCATAAGTTAATTCTAAATAAAATTGATGAAATGGTTGTTGCTGAAAATTCAAAAGAAACCTCTAAAGAAACAACAATAAAACCTTTAAGCTTTGAAGAGCAAAAAGCAAAAGAGGTGGTTGTTCAAATACAAACTATGCAACAATCTAGAGAAGTGACTAATGCCGAAATAGATGCTTTATTAAGTGCGGCACAACGAGAAATTTCTTTTAAAAGGCTTTATAATGAAAACACCAAAACAATTGACGCAAACGCTTTACTGCTAAGTGTTGAAAACGACATAGAGGAGCAGTCTTTTAGAACACGTGTTTTCGAAATGTTGAAAACAGGATATAACGAGGTAAAAACAGTAGTAGCCCAAAGAAATAATTAAAATTCATCAAATCAAAAAATCAATAAAAAACGAACAGTTATGCAAACAATTACAAAGTACCTTATAGTTTTTATACTAAGCTTTAGTATGCAACTAATGAATGCTCAAGAGTCAGCAACAAAAAGCGAAAGCATTGACATGCTTATAAAACTTAAAAAAGCAATTGAACAAGAAGAACGAGAGGCATTAAAAACTAAAGTTGAAGCGATTAATCAACGCTTAGACAAAGGTGAAATTTCACTAAATGAAGCCAATCAATTAAAAAAAGAAGCTGCCCAGAAACATGCTTTGAACATTGAAAACAGAATAGCTATTATCGACAATAAAATTGAATTATTAAAACGCAATGGTTATATTTTTGAAGATAAAACCAGAGATGAAAGAGGGTTGATAAGAATAGGGCGTGGAGATGAAACGAGTGAGAGTTTTATTTTTATTGGTAAGCAAAGGGATGACAAACCGTATCGTTATGACAAACGAACCACTAGTGATTTTGTTTTAGCCTTTGGTTTGAACAACGCTATTATTGAAGGCGAAAACTTTGACGATACACCTTATAAAATTGGAGGTTCACGTTTCTTTGAAATAGGTTGGGCTTGGAAAACTCGTGTGTTTCAAAACTCAAACTTTTTAAGAATAAAATATGGATATTCATTTCAAATTAATGGATTAAAACCCAAAGACAATATGTACTTCACTCAAAATGGAGATGAAACAATGTTAGAAGAGTTTCCATCAGAATTAAAAAAATCTAAACTATCTATTACAAATTTGGTGTTTCCAGTACATTTTGAGTTTGGACCATCAAAACGTATTGACAGGGAAAATTATTTTAGGTATTCCACTCGCAACCAATTTAAAATAGGAATTGGAGGTTACGCAGGATTTAATATAGGCACTAGGCAAAAGCTTAAATATTCTGTTGATGGTGAAAAAATTAAAGATAAAATGAAGAAAAGTTTTAATGCTACAGGTTTAGTGTATGGCTTGAGTGGTTATATAGCTTTTGATGACACTGCTTTGTATGTAAAATACGATTTATCGCCAATTTTTAATGACCAAGTAGTAAAGCAAAACAATATTTCAGTAGGCGTGAGATTCGATATGGATTAAAAATCACTATTTACTTGTTTTTAAAAAGGGTTCAACTATCTAATGGTTTGAGCCCTTTTTATTTGCAAATAATAAACCCAACTATTTTAAATGCAAATGGATTATATTACATTTACATTGTCATTCCTGTAAAAGCAGGATTCATTTTAACCAAGGAATTTGATATCAAAATCCACCATAGATAAAGTATTTGAAACTGCTCGTGTAGAGGAGGTTATTGGCGATTTTGTAAACTTAAAAAAATCTGGAAGTAACTTTAAAGGCCTAAGCCCTTTTAGTGAAGAACGTTCACCAAGTTTTATGGTGTCTCCCGTAAAGCAGATATGGAAAGATTTTTCAAGCGGAAAAGGAGGGACTGTCGTATCTTTTTTAATGGAACACGAACACTTCACATATCCAGAAGCTATAAAGTATTTGGCTAAAAAGTATAATATTGAAGTTGAAGAGACTGAGCAGACCAACGAAGAGAAAGAAGTAGCAAGTGAGCGTGAAAGTATGTATTTGGTAAGTGAATATGCCAATACATATTTTCAAAACATCATGCATAAAACAGATATTGGCAAATCTATTGGCTTAAGTTATTTTAAGGAACGAGGTTTTACCGATGAGATTATTAAAAAATTCCAGCTTGGTTACGCATTGGACGAATGGCAAGCATTTACCGATGAGGCCATTAAACAAGGATATCAACTCAATTATTTAGAAAAAACAGGACTCACTATTGTTAAAGAAAAGAAGCAATTTGACCGATTTAAAGGGCGAGTCATGTTTCCAATACATAGTATGTCTGGAAGAATATTAGGTTTTGGAGGCCGAATTTTAGGCACCAATAAGAAAGCAGCCAAATATTTAAACTCGCCAGAAAGTGATATTTACCATAAAAGTAAAGTACTCTACGGCATTTATTTTGCTAAACAAAGTATTGCCAAAGAAGATAATTGCTATTTGGTTGAAGGCTATACTGATGTGATCCAGTTTTATCAAAAAGGCATTACCAACGTCGTGTCTTCATCTGGAACAGCATTAACGTCTGACCAAATAAGACTGATTAATCGCCTTACAAAGAATATTACAGTGTTGTTTGATGGCGATGCAGCAGGAATTAGAGCCTCTTTAAGAGGCATTGATTTGATACTTGAACAAGGTATGAATGTAAAGGTATGCACTTTTCCCGAAGGCGAAGACCCAGACAGTTTTGCAAAACAGAACACACATCAAGAGTTAGCCGAATACCTAAAAACCAACGCAAAAGACTTTATTGCCTATAAAGCCTCTTTGCTCATGGAAGAAGCAAAGAACGATCCTGTAAAAAAAGCAGCTTTAATTAGAGATATGGTCACAAGTATTTCTAAAATTCCAGACCGTATCCAAAAAGAAATCTATGTACAAGAATGTGCTAGAATTATGGATATTAGTGAAGAGGTGCTCTTTAGTACCTTAGCTCAAATTAGCAAAAAAGAACTTCAGGAAGCCAATAAATCATATAAAAAAGAACAAAAAGCTTTTGAAGTTGTAAAACCGCAAACAACTACTAAAAAAGTTAATGTTCAATACGAATTAGAACGAAAAATAATTGAAGCTTTATTGCTTTACGGAAATAGAACTGAAGAGTTTGAAGATTTGGTACTAAAAGAAAATGACGAAGGCGATTTAGGCTTAGAACCTGTGGTGCATCAAGCAAAAGTGTTCGAGAAAATATATTTAGATTTACAAGAAGATGAAATGGAGTTTACTAATGATAATTTTAGAGAACTGTACTATGTATTGATAGACACCTTAAACCAAAACCCCGAATTTGCCTTAGAGAGTTTTGTAAATAAAGTAGAACCACATATAGCCAACGAAATCTCTCACATTTTAATGAATGACGAACGTTATAACCTACACGATTGGGAACGTAAAAACATTTATCCAAAAGCTAAAACACACAGTATTGGACAATTAGTGAGCGAAACTATTTTAAGTTTACGTTGTTACTTAATAGACCAAAAAGTTGGTGACTTTAAACAAGAGAGCATAGAAAACCCTTCAAATTCCAAATCGGTTTTAGAAGATGTTATGAATTACTCTAACCTAAAAATGTTACTCTCCCGAAAACTTAACCGAGTGTTGTAATTACCCGATATCTAAATGCCTCGCTTGATTCACTAAATCGACTAAATTAGTAACATTTAGTTTTTTCATTAATCGCGCTTTGTAAGTACTTACGGTTTTTTCATTAATATCCAACTCTTTGGCAATTTCCTTGTTTCGTCTTCCAGATGAGAGAAGTTTTAAAACTTCAATTTCACGTGTCGATAGTTTTTTATAAAGCCTACTAGGTTTATTGCCACGTTCGTCAAAAGCCAAACGTTGTGCTAGATTGTTACTAATATAAATACCACCATTATATACTTTTAAAATAGCATCTTTAATGGTTTGCGTACTTACGGTTTTAGTTAAATATCCAGAAGCACCTGCTTTAATGGTGCTAACTGCATAAATTTCTTCAGGATGAATACTAAACATAATAACTTTTACGTCGCTGTATTCTTTTTTTAGTGTTCTTAGTGCAGTAATTCCGTTTAATTCTGGTAAATCAATTTCAGAAAGAACAACATCTACATTATCCTTTCCAACAAAGTCAAATAATTCTTTTCCAGTGGTAACACTGCCTACCACCTGAATATCAGATGAGTTCTCGAAAAGCATTTTTAAACCAGTTCTAATGATAGGATGATGATCTGCAACCAATACCTTAATCATGATTAGTGTTTTTAAAAATTAGTAATTAGGGAAACATCACTTAAGTAAGATTAAGTTTAATGTCAAATATGGAGAGATAATAAATTTACAAAAAAAAAGGCAGAATTCCTTATTTTGTATATTAATTTTCTTTCGATTGCTTTAATTCTATTGGGATTTCACAAATTGGAATTGGGATCATTTTGTGTTTATTGGTTGAGTTATAACGCTTAAAGATTTTAAATACTTCTTTTTTTCGTCCTTCAAAATTTTCAATTTTTTTTCCTTGCTCATCCATTTTCATCGCCCATTCCAATTCATTGTAATTAGCACCAATTTGATCTTCATCACTGCGAGCATCTCCAAACAGACCATCACTTGGGGCAGCTTTCATAATAGATTCAGGTACCTTTAATAAGGTGCCTAATTGGTACACTTCCGATTTAACCAAATCGGCTATCGGGCTTAAATCTACACCACCATCACCATATTTTGTAAAGAAACCAACACCAAAATCTTCAACTTTATTTCCTGTTCCTGCAACTAATAAACCTAGCAAACCTGCGTGGTAATAAAGGGTTGTCATTCGTAATCTAGCTCTGGTGTTTGCCAAGGCCATTTCGACGGTTGCTTGTTTTCCGTCTAACGATACTTCGGTTTTAAATTCTTCAAAAACTGGTGTTAAATCAACTTTAATGTCAAACACATTCGTGTATCGCTCTTTAAGTTGAGCGATGTGTTCTTGTCCCCTACTAACATGACTTTTCGCTTGATGAATAGGCATTTCAACACACAAAACCTGTAAGCCAGTTTTAGCGCACAATGTAGAAGTGACCGCAGAATCAATACCACCAGAAATGCCAACAACAAATCCATTAACTTTAGCGTTTTCAGCATAATCTTTTAGCCATTTTACAATATGTTGAGTTGCTTTTTCAGTATTCATTTTGATAAGGTTTTTTGTGTAAAGAATAGTACCTTTGTCCAACAAAAATAAACCAATAGAATAATTAATAAAAATTAATGTCGTTTAAGTTTGATATCCCTAGTTTTATGAAAAGATGCCTCATTATTTTACTTGTTGCATTTGTTTTTATGTCTTGTAATAATGAGTCAAAAGTTGAAAAAGAAATTGCAGCTATAGATATAGATGTTACTGTTGAGAGGTTCGATAGATTATTTGCCAATGCCAATGAGGCTTCGTTGCCAGAATTAAAACAAGCCTATCCTTTTATGTTTTCGAAGCGGTATAATGATTCGGTTTGGATTAACAGAATACAAGATAAGTTGCAACAACAATTAAACTTTGAAGTAGATAAAATTCATGGTAATTTTAAAGACACCGAAGATGGTATTTTAAGTTTTTTCCAACACTTAAAATACTATTTTAAAGAATTTAGAACCCCAAGAATAATCACGGTTACCAATGATGTAGATTACAGAAATAAAGTGATTGTAACCGATTCTATTACACTTATTGCTTTAGACACGTATTTAGGAGCAAGTCATGATTTTTATTACGATATATACGACTATATTAAATTGAATATGGATAAAGACCAAATAGTTCCAGATTTGGCATTTAGTTATGCCGAAAAATTTATATACCAACCAAAGCGAAAGACACTTTTGGACGAAATGATATATTTTGGAAAGACACTTTATTTTAAAGATGTAATGCTTCCAGAAACGCTAGACGAAATAAAAATAGGCTACACCAAAGAACAATTAGATTGGGCAACTATTAACGAAGAAAATATTTGGCAACATTTTATAGAAAACGAAATGTTGTTTAGTACCGATAATAAATTGCCTGCAAGATTTATTAATCCAGCACCTTTTTCGAAATTTAATTTAGAATTGGATGGAGAATCCCCAGGGCGTTTGGGACAATATATAGGTTGGCAAATTGTAAGGGCTTATGCTAAAAATAATGATGCAACGCTTCAAGAAATTTTAAACATGAATCCTGAAGATATTTTTAATAAATCAAAATATAAACCACGTAAATAATGGCACATACACATACATCTAAAATTGAGTTGAACGTAGAATTAGATGACAATAGAATCCCTGAAAAACTCACATGGTCTGCGCAAGATGGAGGAATATCCAACGAAGAAGCAAAAGCAATGTTACTATCGGTTTGGGATAATAAAGCGAAAGAAACCTTGCGTATAGATTTGTGGACCAAAGATATGCCTGTTGACGAAATGAAACAGTTTTTTCACCAAACCTTAGTGGCAATGAGTGACACTTTTAATCGCGCCACACAAGACGAAAAAATGACAGCAACCATGAAAGATTTTTGCGATTATTTTGCTGAAAAATTGGAGCTAAAGAAGTAGGAGGAAAACCTAAAAAAAAGACAATTACTTTTGTGATACTTTTCTGTTTGCTTTGTTTTTATAACAACTACTATGTTGTTAAACAAAGGTTAGTTTGATTTATGAAAGATAATGATTTTCCAATTTAATTAGATTTAAGTACCTTTAAGCAAACCACTAATATGGATAAAAGGGACTTTATTAAAAAAATATCCTTAGCCACTTTGGCAACACCATTATATGGGAGTGTGCTGCATTCTTGCCTAGAAGAAGTGTCATCTACATCGGCTAAAGATTTATCATCAAATGAAGATTTTTGGCTAAAAGTAAGAAGTGATTATAAGCTAAAACCAGAGTATATAAACTTGGAAAGTGGCTATTACAACATCATTCCTACACCTACACTTAATGCGCTTCATGAACATATAAATATGGTAAATTATCAAGGCTCCTATTACATGCGAACAGTGCAATGGGATAATAAAAAACGAATGGCAGAAAAGCTTGGAAGCTTACTTGGTAGTACTGCTGAAAATGTGATTATCACTAGAAACACTACCGAATCACTAGATATGGTAATTAAAGGGATGAGCTGGGAAAAAGGTGATGAAGCAGTTTATGCACAGCAAGATTATGGAGCCATGCAAATGATGTTCGAGCAGGTAGCAAAGCGGTTTGGTATTGTAAACAAAGTAGTATCTGTTCCAAACCATCCAAAGTCTGATGAAGAAATTGTTGAACTTTATGCCAATGCAATTACATCAAAAACAAAGCTATTAATGGTATGCCACATGATTAACATTACTGGACATATTTTACCTATTAAAAAAATATCTCAAATGGCGCATAGAAAAGGTGTTCAAGTAATGGTTGATGGTGCACATTGTGTTGGGCACTTTAAATTTAATATTGAAGATTTAGAGTGCGATTATTATGGCTCCAGTTTACATAAATGGCTAGCTGTTCCGTTGGGAGTTGGTATGTTATATGTAAAAGACGAACTTATAAATACGTTGTGGCCAATATTTGCAGAACATAAAAGAGAGCCTGGAGATATTTCGAGACTTAATCATACAGGTACATTGCCAGTGTATCATGATTTAAGTATTGAAAATGCCATTGATTATTATAATATGTTAGGTGCGGAGAGAAAAGAAGAACGATTACGATATCTACAAGAATATTGGACATCTAAAGTGCGTAATTATAAAGATATTGTGGTAAATACTCCAAAAGATTCTCAAAGAGCCTGTGGTATTGCCAATGTTGGTATTAAAAGCATTAAACCTTCCGAATTGGCTAAACGACTTATGGATGAATACAACATATTTACAGTTGCTATTGATTATGCCAATGTAAAAGGTTGCAGAATTACACCAAATGTGTTTACTACAACCAATGAATTAGATGTTTTTGTGAAGGCTCTTAAAGAAATGGCAGCTTAATTACCACTCGTTTATTCTATTGGAATCCAGTTTTATAAAAACAAATAAAAGCAATGTAAAACCCCAGAGTCCTGATCCTCCATAACTAAAAAACGGTAACGGAATCCCAATGGTTGGAATTAATCCCATGACCATGCCTATATTAATCAAGAAGTGCAAAAATAAAATGGCCGCAACACTGTAACCATATACACGGCTAAATTGTGACTTCTGTAATTCGGCAAGGTGCAAAATCCTAATGAGCAATAAAACAAAGAGTATCACCACAAAGCTACTACCCAAAAAGCCCCATTCTTCTCCAACAGTACTAAAAATATAATCGGTATCCTGTTCTGGTACAAATTTGCCTATGGTACGAGTGCCTTCCATATACCCTTTTCCACCAAAGCCTCCTGAACTTATAGCTTTTTCAGATTCATTGAGGTTATACAAAATAGTACGTTTCATTTGTTCTAACTTCTCTGGATCTTTTTCTAAACGCAGCCATAAACTAATTCTATCCTGCTGATGAGGTTGCAAAATAGTATTATAAAAAAAATGAACCCCAAAACTAAAAGCGATACATAGAAGTGTAATTACAATAGGTTGTATGATTGACCCTCTCTTCTTTTTAATAAAAAAGTGATGTAGTAAAACTAAAATCGAAACTCCTATGGCAGTTGGTAATACAGAAAGTTTTAAAGATGAAACAGATAAGACAACAATACTCAAAACCAATAACAAATATATTTGAGGAATACCTTCACGATAAAAAACAAAAAAGAAAGCCGCATAAACAATGGTACTTCCAGCATCATTTTGAAGCAAAATCAAAAATGCAGGCACAAAAATAATCAATGCCGTTTTTAGTTGGTCCTTGACATTTTTTATATTGGTTTGAAGGTCGCTTATATACTTTGCTACAGCTAATGCAGTGGCAAATTTTGCAAACTCACTAGGTTGTAAAGTAAAGCTACCAATGGCATACCAGGACGTGGCACCATTTACTGTTTTTCCAAAAAGAAACAAGCCTATTAAGGACAGTATTGAAACCAGGTATATAATGCTTGCAAAACGCTCGTAAAATTTAGCCTCTATACTTAAAACCAGGATTATTAATACCAAAGTGAATAAAATAAAAACCAATTGTTTCCCATAGCGTTCATTTAAGTCCAAATAAGAACTTATTTCTCCTGAAGAAGAGGCAGAAACAATGTTTAGCCAACCAAAACCAACCAATAATAAAAAAAGTACTATGGTTATCCAATCGAATTTAAAATTTCGAGTTCTGTTCAAACTCATTCTAGATCGTTTTGTGTATTTTGATTTTTTTTCTTTTGTTGCTCATAATCTTTAACCAACATCATTTGTGACTTGGCATTTATCTTAAAAGGTTTTCCTGAAGTGGGTTTGTCGTATTCATGTTCTAAAGTATGTTCCATGACCCACTTTTCTAAGTCTGTTCTTGTAATGTCGCCTTTAATGTATTTTTCAATCATTAAACTGGCAATTCGCCCAGCGAAACGCGCTCCGAAATAACCATTTTCAACTAACACAGCTATGGCAATTTTTGGGTTGTCTTTTGGTGCAAACGCAATAAAAATGGAGTGGTCTGTAAGCTGAGTTCTTACACTATCAATTTTAGTGAAATTTTCAGCAGTACCTGTTTTTCCACAAATTTCTATGTCTGGAACTTGTAAAAAACTTGCAGTTCCTTTATTGTAAACATCAAATAAGCCTTCAATTACTGGTTCAAAATGGCGCTTGTCAATGGTTGTATTGCGCTTGGTCGTATAGGTTGTGTCAATAGGCAGACCTTCAATGGACTTTATAATGTGTGGTGTATAATAAAAACCTCTATTTGCAATAGCAGCTGTCATGTTTGCAAGCTGAATTGGAGTTACCAAAATTTCACCTTGACCAATAGCATTTGATAATGTTGTGGTTGCTTGCCATTTAAAATCGGGATACCATTTATCATAATAGGCACCATCTGGAATATTGCCTTTTTTACCAATGGTAAGGTCGTATCCTAAATAATCACCAAGACCAAAGCTCTTTATATGACTGCTCCAAACGTCCATGGCATAAGAAGCATCATCATATTTTTCAATGGTTTTTCTATAAGCAGTTGCAAAATATGTATTGCAAGAATGTGCAATGCCAGAGTTTAAATTTCTA
>Ga0316205_10002114_pt1 | contig 21738 bp, 21 predicted proteins | sample 3monthpyrite_MG_FD_204941 | JGI IMG/M metagenome (GOLD analysis project Ga0316205, IMG submission 204941) | Microbial mat bacterial communities from mineral coupon in-situ incubated in ocean water Damariscotta River, Maine, United States -... | ecosystem: Environmental > Aquatic > Marine >... | reverse complement strand
TCAGAATAGTGTGCCCAACCTTCATCAGCTTCATACCAACGATACATATCTTGTGCATTCCAGACAGGATCGGTACCGGTAACAATACGATCTTGGTATTTAATAATTAACTCTCTCCATCCATCGAGTAATGAATAGTCGTCATAAGCAAACGAATCATAGTGCCAAGGATCACGAGCAGCAATATCTAACCACACATTAGGGCAAGCTTGCATCAAAGGCTCAAGTTGTTTAGGCCCTAATACACTACCGGCATGTGCCCAAAGAAAACGGACTTGTGAATATTTTTTGCAAATAGATAAGAAGTAACGATGATCACTTGCATCAGTATGTATTAAAAATGGAATTTTAAATTCTTTAGCCAAATCTAATAATCCAACAAAAACGGGGTTATCTCTACGAGGACCAATACCAGCCGTAAGATGTACTTCGCCAATACCCGCGTATTGCTCTGTCTCAAGCAACTTACGTATTTCACCGACCAGTTTCTTATCGTAGTACCAGTTCATACGATTACCCGCCTTATAATAAGGGGATGCCAGAGGAACAATCCAATCGCCGCCAGCCTCTTTTAACTTTAAAGCATAATGTGACGGTACACTTGATACCGACGCAAACACCACGTTATGTTTTTTAAGAATATCAACCGCTTCTTTTGCACTTAATAATTCTTCGTGGTCCCAATTGAAGTGTAAGTGGATATCGGAAAAAGGCGGTAAATCAGCGGTAGGATTAACTAACGAGCAAGCAACTAAATAAAACGAACTCGCTAGTATCAATAGACTATTTTTCATTGTCGACACACCCATATCATCGTTTTAACTAATGAAATAAGTATACTGTGCATTTTGAATTCCCACCACTTTCATGGGCTAATTTTAGACTTTCCTATTCAGGTTTGACAGAAAATATGAATCGTCATCAATTAATAAGCATATACCCACGCCCAGAATATGGAGATAAGTTTGTCAAACTTTTTTATAAAGCTAAAACTTCTCCGTTATCTCATATTTTACTGTGAATAAATAGTTAACGTAAAAATTCTTTTGCAGCAGGACAATCCCATAATTTCTTAGTTGCCTGTTCAGCTGATTTTTTGAATATAGAGTAACGCTCATTTGGGGATACATTAAAGATAATATTATAAGTATCTCTTAACTCTTTTGAGCTTGTTCGGTTTTTAATGTTTTCTTGTATATATGCACTGCGCTTTTCTTTATCAAAACCTGTATTTTTTGCCGGCAATATCAAAATCTTCTACTTCAGAAGCAATAGAACTTATAGAGAATAGTATAAATAATATACAAAAATAAATCCGTTTATGCATCAGAGTTGCGTATCCTTAGCTTGAATGTTTAATTATCGAAATGATAGTATCCCAACAATATCTACATAAAAATCATCTATATTCATTGTTCTCGTAAGCACGAAACTCTGACTTAGCTATTCGATTAAGACAAATATAAAGTCGCTAATTGTTCCTATAAAAATAGGAATATTTTTGATCCGTACTACTTTATACTTTGTTGAAATATTAATCCCCAATGTAAGAAAACCAAACAAGAGGATATGTCCAAATTTATCACCGTAGGGCACCATCTTCACTAGTTCAAAAAATGCACTACTTTGACCAGTATTCGCTAAATAGATCACCCACAAAATGAAAATGAAAACACTAATGGTTAGATACAGTACGACTCTATTCATTAGTCACTGTCTTTTTATCTACGTTTACTAAATCATACCAATCAATATTTCGCGTTGAATACATCACAACAGCTAATCCAATAAATACACCTAACGAGCCAAATAATAGTGAATAGCTTTGTTCATGCAATAATGTAAATAAATACAAATATAAGATTGCGATACTACTCCCTATAATAATTGCATTTCGTTTTGTTTTAAGTACCGCTTTTGCATAACCCGCACATAATACAACAACGGCAAGGCTTGCTGTAAGGTAAGCTAATGAAAAACCAATGTGTTCGGAAAGTGCTAATAGTAATAAATAAAACATACACATGCCTAAGCCTATAAATAAATATTGTAATAAATGCACACGAATTCTGGTTAACACCTCAATTAACCATATCACCGTAAACGTTAGTAACAAAAACAACATCACATACTTACTACTACGATCTGTCATGCGATAACTATCAACCGGTGATATAAAATCGACACCAACCAGTGTTTTATTAAATTGTTTATTATAAAATTTAGTGCCTAACCATTGTTGTGGATAATTACGACTTATCTGCGACACCGACCAGTTAGCTGAAAACCCGTCTTCTCTAATAGTTCGTTGATTGGGTAGTTTATAGCCTTGAAAGCTTGGATGTGGCCAATCAGAATCTATCTGTATATTCGAATTTTTTCCCATAGGCGCAAAAAATAAACTTTTGCTCCCATTAAGTTGTATCGTTATATTAAAATTGGAAACCTTATATTTTTCTAATGAAGGTACCCGAGCATGTAACCCAGGGGCATTATTTAACGATGTCAGCCCCAGGCCTGGATCAAATGCAATAACCTTTTTATTCAATTTAAGATTCACCTGCTTTTGAGTCGCCCTAACATCAGATATACCCATTGCAATCTCGGCTTGCTCCCAATGAATTAGTTCTGGCTTAACGCTCCAACGGTCAAAAATGGGTTTATTAAATGTTCCAGAAATAGAGATATTACTTTGATAAACAGGCACTTCAAATAAACCTCGTTTACGAACTTCATTAATCGTTCTAGCTTTTATAGTGAGATTTTCAGGTAAGAACGTTGCGAAATGCTTTATTCGCGATGTATGCGTTTTATTTTTATCGTCACGCCACTGTTTAATTTCGGTAAAGGGCACAATTAACCGTGGAGCAATAACAGTCTGTTTTTTACCCCACTTTGAAGTAATATCACTCACTGCCTCTCGTTTGGTTTCTTGTCGTGCGGTAATTTGAGAATCAATCATAGAAATTGGAATTTGTAATAAAAGAATAACAAACCCTATTAGAACAACACGAAGAAAAACAGAACTTTGAATATAGTGAAGTAAAGATAACGATTTGGCTTGCATGAGAAACGACCTTTTATAGCTGTAATAGTTTTAATAACTATTACAGCAAACTAAAATGGCCAGAGCCTGATGAAATATGATGAATTATGGCAATAGATTAAATAGGGAATAAAAAGAACCGAGGATAAATATAAATCGCCTAGAAAACTAAGAGAGATTCACACGGTCTGCTTTTTTGTACTATTTTTGAGAAAACTGCATGCTGCCCCAGTTTTTTCAGTTACATAAACTCGCGATTTATATTTATTATTCTTTTCGGCTGTCGTCTTTAGAGGTATTAAATCCGGTTAGGTCATAAAGAAAACAATAGGCTAATGAACCTGAAAGAATTGCTGTGACACCTAAAATACTTAAAATGATATTAGACATAAGGTCTGTTTCGATAAAATCAGTGAAAGGTCCAATAAGCAATAAACATGAACCAACTATTATACGTATGCTTCGATCCAAGGTGTTCATATTACAACTAAGTTTAATCATTTATCGTTCTCCACTTTATCTAAAAATCTAAATAATATTTAATTAACTAATTGGTATTCTCTTTATACAATTTAATGCCTCCACCTTTTGATTTGACTGCATACATTGCTAAATCCGCATTGCGCATTAATGTTTTAGGATCTTGCCCATGTTCTGGGAATAAAGCGATACCGATGCTTAAGCCTATATTTACACATGCTTCCCTTAAACTATATGGTTGTAAAACGGAATGTTTAATGCGTTCACACATCATTATACTCGATTTTTCATCTGCGTCATTAAAGAGCAAAACAAACTCATCACCACCAATACGTGCCAACATATCAGAAGTACGCAACACATTATTAATACGCTTGGCTACGAGACAAAGTAATTCATCTCCCTGATCATGCCCATGCGTATCATTAATTTCTTTAAATTTATTCAAATCAATAACAGCAAGAGAAAATTTGCTTTTATTACGTTGGCAATTCTCAATCGATTTCAATATCTGCTTATTTAGAAGAATACGATTTGGTAACTCAGTTAAACTATCGTGTAAGGCCTTGTGTTCAAGTTCTTCATTTTGCGAAATAAGTCTTTCAGTTAAAAACCTAAGAATCAGTGCTACCCAGAACATTAACCAGATATAAAAAATGCCTGGTACAAATAAACGTTTAAAATAAATATTAACAAGACTACTGACTGGTACCCCATAAAACTTATGTATGAGTAACATATGCTGTTGGCTTTCGGTAATAAATATTGAAGACCAGGTATAGGTATCTTCATCTATATCCACATACCCACCATATTGATTCTTTCTGGACTCTTCTAATTCGTTCATTTCACGAGGAAACAATAAGGGAAGATTCACATCTACATTCGCTTTAAAATTTTCACCATCAACAATAATTAATTGATAGCTTTCAAATTTATTAAACACTACAACAGAACTACTGGCTTTATCATACCCAGCCATTCCGACTTGTAGGAATTTATGTGTATTTTTTATATCAGACAAAATTTCAAGATCTTTTGAAGCATTGTATGCAGCAAAAAAGATCAACAACACCCCAATTATTGAGGTCGTTATAAAAAAAGTAATTAAACGATATTTTTGTGGTAACAAATTTTTTAAATATTGAATCATTTATATGCGCTTAATGATATGCCGATTAATATTTATGTATTAAAGGGGGCTAGCCCCCTTTATTTTTGAAAAAAATTACAATTTAAAAATCAATATTTACCGTAGATTCACCTGCAGTAACACTTGTATTAATTGAACTACTAAATACAAGTGTATCATCTGTATCGGCTTGATCATTTTCGCCGTCGCATGTCACCGCAACAGTATAATCACCTGAAGGTAAATGAGCAGCATTATAGGTGTAGTCTGTATCAAAATTAATAGCTGTAGACATAACAGGATTATTTTGAGTATTGGATACCGAACCAGTAAACGGAATATAGATATCATCAAGTTGTGCATCGTGTCCAGAGAAGACATAAGCATTACATCCGGTAAAGCCACCTAATGTGGATATTAATGTTGGATCAACTGTTCCGCTAATATTACCGCTTACATCTGATTCAACAATACGTATTGTTGGTCGTACTTTATAAACCAACGAACCCGTATTTGGTAAAGTAATCGATTTACGTAAATCAAAATCCAGCATTAACGTTAAAGTACCATCGGCTGGAACGGTAAAGCTTCGATTCAACTTTAAACCGTTATTAGCACAACTCGTACAGCTCAGCGCATATTGTGCGCCACTTATTTGAATATACGATTTTGTTAAATCTAACTTAAGCCGAATCCAGCTATATTTGCCCGCTTTAACGAGTTGTGAAAAGAAGCCCGTCCATTGACCACTTTGCAATGTTAATAAATCAATATCACGACCCTCAGTGCCTGTCTTTGGGTCGGTAATTGGGATAACGATTTCCCCATCTGGGCCATTCACGGTTGCCTCTGTAAAATGAATAACAACAGCTTGCGCACCATCAATTGGTGCATCGGCTATTCGAGCTTCAACTGTGCCATTTTTGTCAGAACTTCCACTTCCGCCTCCACAACTCACTAATATAGCGATGAAAGTTATTTGCGTTACGGCTAATATACATTTTCTTAATGAACTCATATTCATTCCCTAAAAACCTATAGATTATTGATATTTTCATTATCGCTCACTTACTACTTTTAAATCCATGACTTAAATCACTTGAATCAATAAGTATTTGATAATAAATAATGTTAATTGAAGCAAAGCATATTAAACACTAATATTAGGGAAAACTGCGTTCCAATCCCATTTATTGTTAATTTACTGTTAATTCAGTAATGGCATAAAGAATGCCGCAGAAAATTCTACAGCCTCGCTTAATCGAAACGTCTGTCGATAATCAGACGCTTTACTGAGCCAATTGAGTTCAACCGTTTTACCTTTTAAGTAAACCATTTCCGTACAAAGGCTATCGGCACAACAACTGTTATCCGATGCGGCATTCCAGTTAATACCGAAACAAACATCTTGCAACTCGTCACTATTTTGAATAGCTAAACCTTGTTGGTGAATAATAATAGGGGCTTGTGTAACGTGGCACCGAGAAGATATTACCGTTGAGAGATTAAACATGGGGCTAACTGCCAAGGCATCCAAGGCACACATGCAATGTACTGTGTGTTTATTAACTGTTACAGTGTGTTCACGTGCTTCCATAGTAAAAGGGTAAGCTCCTCTAGGCTCACCACTATTATCAAAAACAACCAAATCATTATCCTGTAGAATTTTGATTGATGCGTCAATATCATCCACCCAATGCGCCATGTCATTCTTAGTTAACGACCGACCTTGTTCAATATAGCTATGAAGAATTTTTTGATGGACTATCTTAAGGGCGGGATCTAAAGACTGTTGTCGTTTAATGAGAGGTAAAATACTGTTAAGTCGTTTAACCGCTAATGTGATTTTATCAGGATACGTCATTATACAATTATAGATTAGCTCTTATAGTTATGAAATGTTATTCGGATACAGAGCATATTAAATACTTAAATCATAAAAATGTGCTCGGTCTCTGTATTTCTCTGTGAGCTCGTTTTTGTACAACTTGTAATTTTTTAAGAAAACAACCTATACTTATAACCATGAAATTCATCTTACAGCTCATAATATTAGTATATTCAACAGTTATTTTTGCCAAAGCAAACTCGGTTGATGCGTCTCCACCCCTTTCTGACAATAACACTCAACACAATAAAATTGAAAAACACATTGAACCAAAATTTTCGCGTGGCCAGTTATTATATGAAAATCATTGTACTACGTGCCATGCAAGCCAAGTGCATATACGCAGTAACCGTAAGTCACGTTCGATTGGAGATGTTCGTCGGTGGGTAATTCATTGGGATCGCGAGCTCAAATTGAACTGGAATAACGTAGATGTGAATGATGTAAGCAACTTTCTTGCTAAGCGTTTCTATAAATTTTAATTCTGCGAACATACCCTCTGCAGACTCGAGTTTCAGTTATAGGATTCTACCCTTCATTAATTTACCTCTTTTATTTCAGATATCATTTGTAGATTAATCTATTGAACGACTTCTAACTTTGAAATAAATTTAAAATCTATGCTATTTGTTTCCATTACTTATTCCCTTAAGTTTTATCATTCATGACTTAGATTAAACCACATTAAATTAGATGATTCTGGTTTAATAGTATTCATAGTTTACAAAAAAGGTCATCCTTAAAATATCTATTAAGTTATTAAAATAAAAGTCTAAGCTTAGATAGAGACTTAATCTCATTACTTAAGTATATGAAATCAACTGGTGAACCTAGTTCGACCCGACAAGCGGTTTATTCTTCAAACGCAGCCAGCTTAAGAACGGCAGGCGTAATATCAGGATGATTAAGCACACCTTGACGAACTTCTGAGTCAGAGTCATTAATCAACATACTTAGAATTTCTGGAGTAGAGTTATAGTTAACGGCAACTAGTTGACGTACAGCATAAGATTTATCTTGAGCCAGAATTTTAAGAATAAGTGGATCCATATAACCGCACTTAGCCAAACGAAGTCTCACATCAAGATTCTTATCTCTCGCAAGAATGAGTTTAGCTTGTACTGGCGCATCAATATTTAAAGCTAACCCCATTCGCACATCGGCACTTTTATCACGTGCAAGTTTCATATGTACCGCTTTAGGTGCCCGTCTATTTGAAGCAACAGCCACACGAACGGCTTTAGATGAGTCGAATGAAAGTAACTGAAAAAGCTCAACCGATGATTTAGTATTTGATGCTTGCTTGATTCGCTCACTAAGTGAAGAGTTAAACTCAACGGCGAAGACCTGATTTTGAAAAACTACAATAAATGCAGTAAGCAAAAAAAATCGAAAGTTAATCATGGTGGTATAACCTCTATATATTAGTAAATTCTAATATAGTATAACACCAAGATGGTTAATTTTTATACATATTTAACTCGCCATCTACACTCTTTTTACAAAATAATCACAACCAATTGATTTATAGAGAATAATTTCAACGAATATGACTACCTACTCTGACCTCAATTACTGTATTAACTACCGCCTTCAGTAATAAAACCGTTAAGTGCTTGTTTATACTTATTCACATTCTGCATAAAACCATCATTATGACCGCCATATAATTCAAAAAAGTACTTAGGCGATTTTGCAGCAGCAAATACCTTCTCGCCTAACTCATAAGGAACAACCTCATCATCCTGACTGTGCATAAGGAGTATGGGGGATTTAACCTGATTAATTATTTTTTCAGTATCAAAGCTATACCGTAAATAAATTAACTTTGAGATTAATGGCATCATCATTGAGGCCATGTCGTTAACAGAACTAAAAGTGGATTCAACTATTAACGCCTTTTCATCAACCTGAGTGGCTAATTGAGTTGCAACGGCACCACCGAGCGATCGGCCAAAAATAATAATATTATCCGGATTAAAGCCACGCTTGGTAGTTAAATACTGCCAAGCTGACATTGCATCAAGGTAAAACCCTTGCTCACTTAATATGCCGTCACTTTTACCGTAGCCTCGATAATCAATGATCAACACATTAATCCCAAGACTGTGAAAAATTTTGAGTGATTCACCACGGTGAGAAATATTTCCACCATTACCATGAAAGAACAGCAGCGCTTGTTTGGATTCTTTTACGGGTAGAAACCATCCATGTAATTGAATATCATCTGTTGTGGTTAATACAACGTTTTCGAATTCCATCCCCCAATCTTTAGGTGTGGTCTTTAACTCTGTAGATGGGTAAAAAATCATGCTAGGTTGCAGACTATAAAATAAGACATTAAGTAAAAAAATACTTAATAAACCAACTAGAAAAAACCTGATTATTATTTTTTTAAATTTCATTGGTTGGATGCTTAGATTTTTTCATTAAAGTAGATTAAATAAATCTGTCCCAGTTTTTATATCTTTAATCTTTTCAGATACTACTTATAAATAATTGGGAACAGAACACATCAAATGTTAATACTGTAACTGTATTCTGCCCCCGCTATTGATTTATAACTTATGGTTTAGGGCTGATTACCACCGCACTACCATCAAAACGATTAAATTTAAATCCTTCAAAATTCTCGTTAAAAGTATTTACATAGTCTTGAAGTACACCGATAGCAACTTGCTCGCCAAGGACAATACCTAAATCTCCATCGGTACGATAATGTACACCAGCAATATCACGGCCGAGTGAAATGTTAGAGGCCAATTTATTTAACTCACCTTCAATCGTTAACTCAGGTTCTACATACGCGACAAGCCCTGTTCCATCTTCATATTGCATGTTTCTTTTAGTGTTTGATTGATAATTCATTCCCTTTCCTTCTTTTATAATTTTAATAGTTTGTTCACTAGTAAGAGTATATAAAGTAAAGATTAAATGAAAGTGTCTATAAAAATAACTCTTGTCGGTAGATATTAGTTAGTATTGAAGTAGCACAGATGGTAAGAAAAGAGTTTGTAATACAATAATTATTGATTGATATCATTCACTCTAAATTTTGTTAATTTTGGTCAGGTTGACCCACTCCCTTTTAATGGTTTTTAGATGACTAAAATATTATAGTTTAACAACCGATAAATATTTATCAGACATTTTCTTAGTTAAGATATAAGTGGTGTGAGCGAAATAATTTCCTTTTTTTGCTTGATCGATAAAATCAACTAATAAATCCTCATTACCATCATTGTTAAAATCACCTTTCGCTAGAATATTGAACTGAAAAAACCATTCTGAATTATCAACTATCACACTGTTATTTTTCTTTTCAGGTGTTAAAAAAGACAAAACTTTTATTGTTTGTGGTTTATCATCCATTTTTTGTTTAAGAGAGGAGCTTATCGTTTGTAAATCTAATTGCTCAATTATTAAATTGATATAAGGCTTAGGTAAGTATGATTTTTTTGCTGCCACTGCATTATTCAAATAACTCAATTGAAAACATAACTGATATTCAGATGCTATCTGCATATTATTAACACCTTCAGTTATTGTAAAACCTTGTTCGATAAAACGTATTAAATCCGTACATGTCTCAATTTTTTTTGTGACCTCATCCTTTTCAATACTAAGTAATGTACGCTTAGTACTATTCGATTCATTAAGCTTAGAAAAGGCACTGTTGAGATTATCGTCAAAAATTTTAACTGGATATGTAATAGCTGTATTCGGTGTACAACCAGCAACAAAAAAACCAACAAGAAATAGATTAAAAAATAGTTTAGTCATAATATTCACACATAATTAAAAGTTAAAGAGTTACGGCTTTTTCTTTACAGTCGATTTCGGTATAGCTTTCTTTAATAACGTTGCTTCTTTTTTGCGGCGAGTGGGATAGGCGTCGCCAAAATTATTTAATATTTTAAGTGTAGCCGTCCAATCTTGAACAACCACCTTTTTCCAGAACTTAGGAGCCTCAGTTGAAAGCGTCCCATACTGGTAAGATACGGATGCAATAACAGTCTGCGCTTGTTTAGGTAAATCTTTAAACTTAATTTTATTTTTATTAAGAGCAGATGCGTTATATCTTTTAATAAGACTATCTGTTGCTGTTTTTTTAACCGCTTTATCAATGCTTGATGCTTCAACAGCGGTAATCGTTAGTGGATTAGCCTTTAAGTACTTAACAGCAGCTGATTTTTTCAAAGAAGTATAAGGTTTGAGTTTTTTCTTTAATCCGGCAGTAATATTCAGTTTATCAATATCAGCTTTGCTACGCGCCCCTAAATCAAACCCCGTTGCTATTGTTACACCACTTTTACTTATAGCCGCAGCTGGCACATAGCCGGTTAATTGAGAACCACCTTCTAGTTTAGATATAAATTTGAAATCTATATTATGTGTTGGCATTTCTTAGTCCCTTAAAAAATATTCAATCCACTATAACAGAATTTTACTGCGATATACGTAAACAATTAATCAGTATATTTCATACTGTATATTAGCGAAATATCTGTTCTAACCCAACATGTTAAGAAAATGTAAATGCAAAACATGACCCCGTTATCTAATCAAAATATAGTCGTTGATAAATAAAGAAAAGAAACTCCCCCTTTTATTTACTTCCATTAACTATCTACAAACTATTTAATATTTCCAGAAAGACATCTTTAACTTCAGCACCTAATTGAATAATTTCAGAGTTATCAACATGCATAAATAAAAATGTCGGATCGATCATACTCACTTCAACATCTCCTTCTTCAAGCTCGTGTAGCACGATAGAAAAAGGTAATAAGACGCCTAGTTTTGGGTCGGTGTTAAATAACTGAAAACCTACCTTTGGTGTATTCGTTCCAATAATCGTTATTTTCGGAAGGTCGGCATCAAGTTTTTGTTTTAACGCACCCTGCACATTAATATCTGCGGCTATCAAATAATCTTTTGCATGCAATAGTGTTTTGAGCTTCTCCGTTACAATTTCAAAAGAACCGGGAACAATTCGACTTATATAAAATGACATACTTATTTACTCCATTCATTGTTAGTGTAATTAAGCAATACATTAATATATTCTTATTTATTTGATAATAACGGCAAAATGACTAATACTTATTCCAATTAAGAATAAATAGGAAAACGATATGGATAAGATAAATGCAATGAAGATATTTCGGCGCGTCGCTGAATCCGGCAGTTTTTCAGCTGTATCACGGGAAATGCATATATCTCAACCGACTGTCAGCAAACAAATTGCCGCACTTGAAGATGATTTGTGTACAAAGTTATTAAGCCGTAGTACCCGTGAGCTAAATCTTACCGATGCAGGCCAACGTTATTATGAACGTTGTTGCTTAATTCTCGATGAACTAGATGAGACCGAAGCCAATATACGCAACCAACAAAATTTCCCAACAGGGTTGTTGCGAATTAATCTCCCCATAGCAGCAGGACGCATTAAAATTCTTCCCTGCATATGGGATTTTTTTAACAGCTATCCAGACCTAAAAATGGATACCCGATTTGATGATAATTATGTCGACTTAATAAAAGAAGGGGTCGATGTTGCAATAAGAATTGGTGAACTGTCTGACTCTTCCCTCGTTGCAAGAAAAATTGGCACCATTCCACGTTACCTTGTAGCAAGTTCTGCATACTTGGAAAAACATGGTGAACCAAAAACATTGCAAGAATTACAGCAACACAATTGCATCGTTTATAACCTATTAAATACACGCAATGAATGGCACTTTAATAGTAAAAATGGCAAACAGAAGATTTCAGTGCATGGCCGCTTTTCTTCAAACAGCCCCGATGCAATACGCCAAGCCGTAACACAAGGGCAAGGCATTGCTGTTATTCTTGGTTGGATAGTCGAACAAGACATTGCTCAAGGAAAAATGAAAGTTATTATGAAAGACTATGCTCCAACCGCATTAGATATCAATGCCGTTTATCCTCAACGACGATTTATGCCAGCTAAAGTCAGTTTGTTTCTTGATTACTTACAGGAAAAATTAGAGTCCTAAAAAAGAACTCTATCTTTTTTTTAAAAGAATGTATTCCATAAGAGAATAAATGAAATGCACAAAGCTGACATTATCAAATAATCTCGCATCACTTACTCTTACACTATATTCAACTTAAACATTAACAGTAAGAGGCAATAAAATGAAAAAGATGCGAGGCGTAATCGACCCATGGACGTTAGGTTTTATCATTTCACTTTTTGGCGGTGTGACAGGTTATATCTTACACCCACCCGGTGAACAAAAAAATATTGAACCAAACCAAATGAAGCAAAAGACAACGATTACGATAAATAAAATCAAAACCGTTGTTAGTGAACAATAGAAAAGTGAGCGGTGTGATCATCCCCTAGTTTGACGGATACTTTTTATTTGGTTAAATCATGAGTTTTACTCTAATCCAAAATATTAATTTATCAGTTTTAGTTCGCGATAATATTTAAGAACGCCTGGATGAAGCAAGCTTCTGTCAACATTTTCCAGAGTATTTTTAACAGTGGTATAACGGCCCTGATTGAGCACGGCTGCCAATGCTTGTTCGCTTTGATGCATGGCTTTGACAAGTTCATATGCCGTGCTTTCTTTCACCGATGGGCTAATCAGAATTAAGGACCATAAGCCAATTGAATTAATAGCTTGCTGCTGACCTTTATATGTACCGGCAGGAATTTGCATTCTTTTCAGATGAGAATGCTTTTGTAAAACTTTTTCAATTTGCAATTCGTTTGGCGGAATAAATCGCGCACCCACTGAAGTGTTCGCCACCTTAACAAATCCTGGCCAACCTATGCCCGCACCCCACAGTGCCTCGGCTTTTTTATCAAGTACCATTGCGGGTCCTTGCGCTGCTTTATTCAGGATAATTTGTTGAAAGTCTTTTTTCGGATTAAGGTTAAGAGCGTTTAGTACATCATTAACCAGAATACGTAATCCAGACGCCTGCGTACCAAATGCAATCGGTTTGCCTTTTAAATCCTCAATACTTTTATAAGGGCTGTCTGCACGTACTACAAACATACCCGGGTTGGGATACATTACCGACAACACTCGCATATTAAGCTTGTTACGACCGATGCCTTCAAGTGCCTGACGTGCGGCATTCCCTTCAACCTGGCCAAGCACAATTTTACCTTGCTCAAGAAACTTGAGGTTTTGCTTGCTGCCTTTGGTTGCTATAGGCTTAAGTGTTACAGGCCCACCTGCTTTGTTAACTACAGAAGATAAGGTTTTTCCAAACAGTTCAAAGCCCCCACCTTTGGTGGCCGTACCCAGTTCGATGACTTGCTGTTGGGTATTGGCAGAAACCGTAGATATAATAAGGGAAAGCCCGAATGTAACGATGAAACTATTGATGAGGATTTTCATAATAGCGCCTCTAATTAGGATTTAAAGTTATCAATTTGAATTAGGTTAATAAGTCTACTCCTGACCTTTCATCTTCGAAAGAAATATTTCAAGAATATTATTCAAGACCACATTATTAAGGACGGATTATTCATACTCCCTAAATATCACCATGCGAAGCAATACCCACAAGTTTATCTTGCTTATCAAAGACAGGGATTGCGGTAAGATAATACACCAGTTCTACGGGAACTGGACGTAACTAAAATTTAAAAATAGTCTGTGACAAATCTAAAGCATTATCATTTGTCACTGCCCCTTTTATTTGGAATAAATGTATAAAATGAATTACATTAAGCTACCTACATATACTGAATTGAAGATGACTATTTACCTACCAACACTAACCCGATCACTTTGTATCATATATTTTTCCGTTTTCTTTTCTTCAATAACACACGCAACAGAGACCGGTTCAAGCCATAACCTATTTTATTTTGATAAGATTACTGACAACTCGTTTTTTGTTGGTCGTGCCAACCTTGTCACACGCGATGGCTTCTCGGATACCTTTTTTGGTTACGTGGATGCGAATTACCGCTATAAGATAAATAAACCCTGGGCCGTGGAAGTCGGTTATCGCCACGCTTTTTTAGAATTAAATAGTGGTTGGCGAGAAGAATATCGTCCGATGCTTTCCCTTTATTGGCGAACTAAACTAGCAGGCGGTAATTTTTCTAACCGACACCGCATAGAGTGGCGTTACTTTGAAGGTAATGCAAAAGACCGTGTACGCTACCGTAATGAATCGGTATGGACATCGTTAAACACCTTTACCGACTATCAACTTACCCCCTTTATTGAAGAAGAATTTTTTTATGACATAACCAATAGCGAGCTTAATATTAACTGGATAACTTTCGGTATCTCAAAATTCTTTAGCAAAAGTAAAAAAGGTGGCATCAAATGGAAGTTGGGTTATCGACTGCAATCACAAAAATTCAATGGTAAATGGGAAAACCGACATACTTTGGTAACGGGGATTAGTATTTTCTCATTTGATTAAAAAAGGCGAAGACAAATCTAAATAATTCGCATTTTTTACCGAGCATTTTTACTATAAACAGTAAGGCAATTTCGACCTGCATCTTTAGACTGATATAAAGCATTGTCCGCCGCACGAACAAAATCCTTTAAAGTGGCAAAATCATATATGTCCATATGAGTTGCCAAACCAATCGAAACGGTTACCTTAAAAGTATCATTTTCATGGGAAATTGTTAATGTAGTTCCAATTTCTGTAACAAGGCGAGAAAGCATGTTTTTTCCAACAATCTCTGTTGCACCAGGCAATAAAAGAATAAATTCATCTCCACCATAACGGGCAATCGTATCTGTTTGTCTAATATTAGTATTAAAAAACGATGCTATTTCAATAAGAACCTGATCGCCAGCTAAATGACCATATTCATCATTTACCTGTTTAAAATTATCAATATCAATAAAGGCAAGTGACAACGGCCATTGATTAATATTTGATTTATCATATTCTTCGAAAAGAGCATGATCAATGTACTTTCTGTTATAAACTCTTGTCAGGTGATCTAGTTGATTTTCCTTCTCAGTTTTTTTCGCTTGTTCCGTCATTGTTTCAACTTGTCGGTTAGCCTCTTCCGAGGTCTTTATACAATGTATACTTCGTTCTAAAACAAGTTGCCGTGCATCATCAAGCATCTGTCCACGTTGAATTTCGTCTAACAAATCAATTTCAAATAGTGTCGACATTGTATCGAGCTCTACGTTTACTTTATCTATTAGCTCTTTAAAATCTAACTCACCTAGTCCCAATATTAATTGAGCAGCTTCAAATGTTGATTCCAACAATGGCTCAGCATCTTCTACCAACCAGATATCTGCAATATTTCCTGCAATACTAAGCGTTGCATAAAATGACTGTCTATCTTCACTCTTTACAAGAAGTTCAGGATTAAGAGAATGGCTCCAACAAACTGCTTGAACCGATTGTTCTGAGAAGCCCCAAGATTTTAATAACCAAGCTCCAATTTCAGCATGATCAACTCCAAACTCACTTAGTTCTACCAGTATTCTTTCATTATGGCTTATACAGTCTCTATCAAATTGAGCATAAAATGAGTGATCAACACTCTCAATCACCAGAACACCAATGTCTTGCAATAAACTTATTAAAAACAATTCTTCTAAGTTAGAAACAGACAATTTAGCCCCAATAATTTGAGAAATCTGAGCAGCTATAATAGAGCGCTTCCAAAACATTTTATGGTTACACTCTTTTATCTCGTTTTCTCTTAGTGATTTAAAAAGAGAAAAGCTTAAAGCAATCGTTAATACTGCATTAATGCCTAAAATCGTGAGTGCTTCTCGCAAATTTGTCATTAAACGCCGATTTGCATAAATAGATGAATTAGCCACTTTAATTATTTTGGCCGCAATGGCTGGATCAGCCGAAATAATGGACGAAACTTCCGCCAAACTTACATCGGGATCATTACTGATATCAATGATTTTAACCGCCACCGAGGGAATAGTTGGCAATTGACGGCATTGTTCCAGTTTTTTTTCGAGGTCTTTTGGTAGTGAAATTTTAGGATACGATACTGACATTTACATTCTTTATACAGTTTTGAAAATATTTACTCTACATCTGATATCGACCTTGGGCACAAAACCTTTACAGCAATATTCAAGAAATATTTCATATTTCAACCTTATTTAAATTATTTAATCGGAACAAATACTGAATTGGCGTCAATGATCGGGGTTACAAGTGACAAAACTTGTGCTAACCAATTTCACCACATCTTATATTTTATAAATGCTTGCCTAATTATAATTAGTCAGCATTAGACACATCAGAAGTTGACGATGATTTTTTATGTAAAAGCTAGACTCAGATTGAACCCCACCTAGTTTGACAGATTCTTTTAATCTTTACCCTTTTTCTAATCACTGATTGATTTACTAAAATGAAGTCCTAGTTCACCAACTGGTGATTTGGGTAATTTGTTATGTATATTATTCACATACACTAGGTCAAGTCTTACATTTTACATCCATCTTAAAATTTAAAATGTAATTTGTAAGACTTGACCCTGATGAATTCTTGAGCCTGATGAATTAAATTGTCACTGTTCTCTTTTTATTTCACCGTTCCCCTTTTTTTTCTCAAAACATTTTTTTAGTACATGAAATAATGCTTCTAAACTTAAATAGTGACTTCATCTTGTTACTTAAGCAAATGGAATCAAGTATTTAACTTGGCCCGACCAGATATGTTGTCGGTTCTATGATGTCAGGGAATAATTAAAAGAGTCGGTAAAAATCTAAAGCATTAGATTTTGTCACTGCCCCTTTTATTACTGATTAACAACCGATAAATATTTATCAGACATATTCTTAGTTAAGATATAAGTAGAATGAGAGAAATAATTCCCTTTTTTTGCTTGATCAATAAAATCAACTAATAAGTCCTCATTGCCATCATTGTTAAAATCACCTTTTGCCAGAATATTGAATTGATAAAACCATTCTGAATTATCAACTGTTACCGTATTAGCTTTCTTTTTAGGATTTAAAAAAGGCAAATCTTTTATTGTTTGTGGTTTATCTTCCATTTTTTGTTTAAGTGACGAACGTATCGTTTGTAAATCTAACTGCTCAATTATTAAATTGGTATAAGGCTCAGGCAAATATGATTTTTTTGCTGCCACTGCATTCTTCAAAAAATTCATTTGAAAACACACCTGATATTCAGATGCTATTTGCATATTATTAATACCTTCAGCTACCGTAAAACCTTGTTCAGTAAAACGTATCAAATCCGTACATCTCTCAACTTTTTTTGTAACCTCACCCTTTTCAATACTAAGTGATGTACGCTTAACACTATTAGATTCATTAAGTTTAGAAAAAGCACGGTTAAGGTTATCGTCAAAAATTTTAACTGGATATGTTATAGCTGTATTGGGTGTACAACCAGCAACAAAAATACCAACCAGAAATATATTATAAATTAGTTTAGTCATAATATTCACACATAATTAAAAGTTAAGGAGTTACGGATTTTTCTTTACAGCCGGCTTCGGTATAGCTTTTTTTAATAACGTTGCTTCTTTTTTGCGGCGAGTTGGATAGGCATCGCCAAAATTATTTAATATTTTAAGTGTAGCCGCCCAATCTTGAACAACCACCTTTTTCCAGAGCTTAGGAGTTTCAGTTGAAAGCGTCCCATACTAGTAAGATACAGATGCAATAACAGTCTGTGCTTGTTTAGGTAAATCTTTAAACTTAATTTTATTTTTATTAAGAGCGGATGCGTTATATCTTTTAATAAGATTATCTGTTGCTGTTTTTAACCGCTTTATCAATGCTTGATGCTTCAACAGTGGTAATCGTTAGTGGATTAGCCTTTAAGTACTTTACAGCAGCTGATTTTTTCAAAGAAGTATAGGGTTTGAGCTTTTACTTTAATCCGACAGTAATATTCAGTTTATCAATATCAGCTTTGCAACGCGCCCCTAAATCAAAACCCGTGGAATTGTTACACCACTTTTACTTTTAGCCACAGCTGGCACATAGCCGGTTAATTGAGACCCACCTTCGAGTTTAGATATAAATTTGAAATCTATATTATGTGTTGGCATTTCTTAGTCCCTTAAAAAATATTCACTCTACTATAACAAAACTTTTCTGCAAAATACGTGTACAATGAAACCTTTTATTTCATTTAGTATATTAGCGAAATCTGTGTTCTGACCCCACATATTTCCATATTTTTAGTAAATAGTAATTGGTGATAGAGAGTTTTTACTCTGCCCCTAACTATTACCAACTATTCTTTGCTATAACTTGTATAAACTTTCTTAATCATTGGGAGGCTCCTTTGAAGTTGTTTTACCTCTGATTAGAAGTATCCGCCTAACTAGGGGAAGTCCACACCTACCCTTTTTATTTAAATCACGGCGTTAATCGCCATACAGCCAGATCATGCCCAGATGTACCTCCGATATATACAGATCCAGTTACTACGATTCGACCATTGGAATCAAGTAGCATATCTCTTGCGCGGCCACCAAATGGTTTTGTTGAAAGAATACTAACTCCATTTGTTCCAAATGTTGTATCAAGCGATCCATCTGAGTGATACCGCCAGGATGCGAAATTATTAAATTGATATCCAACAACAACAATTTTATCATTACCATCTATTTTAAGAGATGTTCCCACTTCATCTATAGTATTAGAACTGCTATAACGAACAAAACCATCTTTAGTACCATTTGAATTATAATCACCACCAAAGGATGTATCTAGTGTTCCAGATGAATCTAACTTCCACAAAACCATATTATAATTAGACGTGTTATTAAAGCTCGATCCAACAACAATAATGCTTCCAGCTGCATCAACTAATACTTCAGATGCTCCATCATAACTATTATTGGTAGTCGCTCCATCATGCTTAAAATAGCCATCATTAATTAAATCACCATCATAGTTTCCACCAAAGCTTGTATCTAAAGTTCCATCTTCAAGGAATCGCCAAACAACCATATCGATATCATCATAGCCACTGGGATTACCTGTACTTTTACTACTTCCAGCAACAATTATCCGACCTATTGAATCTAAAGTAATTGACGTACCAAAATCATTACCATTACCCGCAGCTGCGTTATCATGTATAAAAAAGCCATCCTTTATCCCGTCAGAATTATAATCGCCACCAAAAGAAATATCTAAGCTTCCATCATCAATAAATCGCCAAACCACCATATCAAAGTTGCCAAAAGAATTTATACTACGCCCAGCTACTAAAATTCGGTTACTATCATCAATTATTATTGATGAAGCCTCATCGTAAGTATTTCCACCAGCAGCATTGTTATGTGTAACGACCCCATTAATACCAAAACTCGTATCTATCAAGCCATTATTGAAGTATCGTAATAAAATTAGATCATTATAGTCTGTGCCATTCGGTGTATAGCCAGCAACAATTATCCGATTAGAATTATCAATTTTTATGTCTCTTGCCTCATCAGACCTAAAAGAACCAATTCCACTATCGTAAGTGCTAAAGCCATTATTAGTACCAAAACTTTCATCTAATGAACCATCAACGTTAAAACGCCATAATGCAATATCAAAATTCCCAATTGAATTATGTGTATAACCAGCAACTAAATATTTACCACTAACGTCCATTTCAATCGCATTACCTTGATCATCTTTATAAGTACGAGATATCGAGTTAAATAATGAAAGTCCTGAACCACAAAATGTTTTATCTACTGAACCAATACCATTATTGCTAGTATCACCATCTGCACAATATGCACCGTTAGAAATAGTGTAAGTCACCGAAATTGTTTTTGGACTACCAGATAGTTCCCCGGAAGCACAAGTCGGATCATTTAAACAAGCTCGAACTGTAATCGTAGAGCTATGTGTACCTATACCTAAAATAGACGGATTTGTAGGCGTTACATTGGCGGTACCGCTTTGTGTATTGTTATCAATAATAACATTTGAGATAGATGATACTGCACTTCCACTTTCAGAAATCAAAATATATAAGGTTCCTGATAAATTTCCATTAACTGTACCGGTTATAGGTTGAGCAGCTACGATAGAAGTAGGTGTTTGAGCGGAAAAATTTAATGAATCTGTCGATAATGTAAAGGTATCACTACTGGTAGAAGAACTACTTCCACCACCGCCACCGCAGGCATTGATAAGCAAAGCAATATTTAAAACGATAATTATACGAACCACTGAAAATGTGTTCATTGATATTTTCCCCAGAAATTTTAATAACAAAAAATATTTATATTTATATTTATATTTATATTTATATTTATATTTGAAAGAAGTATATCAGATGCTTTTAAGAAATATTACTCAATTGAATAAGTTATACGCAACAATGCAACTTGCAGTTCCATGAAAAACTAAAATTTTATTATAACATACACTGGTTACTGTTCGACGAAACTCAATAAGCCATTTGGTACATCCATGAAAGTGTGTCCCTTACCAAATGGTTTCGTTTAATCTCCGACCTACGGGGTCCGATTGTCCTGTGGCCGCAACTTTAAAAGCTGCTCTCCACAATGACGCCACGCCACTCTATGGGCTATCGGGGAATAGTGACCTTCTTGTTACTTTCCGTGGTCACCATCGTTCGAATCAGAACTGAAGATATAGTTAATACGATAATTTAAATTAGAAAAGTATATAAAAACCTTCTTATTTTTTGACTTCGCGGGAATGTCGACAACAAAAAAGCCCGCGTTAGTAGGTATTTTTAATGACTTATAAAAAATTTAAGATTTAGTATATATTTCATTACCCTGCATCTTAAACTCCTTAGCCTGCATACCTTCTTCCATTACAACTTCCACACCAAAAATATAGTTACGCTGGCTATCAAGTTATTTCTCATATCTCGAACTCCAAATGCTCAAATTTGTATTCTGTTCTATCATTCGAATCACATTCAAACTCTAGCCAAATTACATTTCCATTCTTATCCATCACAGCATTCACGTCAGTTTCATCATCAGGAAGACTAAACACTCCTACTCCTCTCTTCTCGCGAATAATTTTCGAATCTAACAATTCAACTTTTGACCGATTGGATAATTGGGGTCAGAGTAGGATACTCCCGCTTTTCCGTACACCTAGATAAGAGGATAATACCTCTAGGAGTGTACGATGAAACAACGACAAACATTTAGTAAAGAATTTAAACGCGAAGCGGTTAGGCTTTTAGAAACCACAA
>Ga0316205_10002109_pt1 | contig 21786 bp, 17 predicted proteins | sample 3monthpyrite_MG_FD_204941 | JGI IMG/M metagenome (GOLD analysis project Ga0316205, IMG submission 204941) | Microbial mat bacterial communities from mineral coupon in-situ incubated in ocean water Damariscotta River, Maine, United States -... | ecosystem: Environmental > Aquatic > Marine >... | reverse complement strand
CAGCTTAAGGTTGATAATGTGGTGCCAAAGGGGGCGGCAGGGCTGGCCGAGCTCGGCATTCGCGCCACTTCGATGGACACAGTGCTTGATAGCTACCTTTACCGCTTCCGCCCGCATGGCCAATATACCGAATTGGCGGAATCAGCCAAAAACCTGCATCACTAGCGCCGTTCCGGCCCTTTTCAGCTATAGGCAAGCCCCAAAAGCAAGCCGCCCAGCGCGATACGATAGATCACATATGGGGTAAAGCTCACGCTTTTGAGCAGGCGCATCATCAGGGTCAGCGCCAGAAGCGCCGAGCCAAATGAAAGCGCGGCCGCAATGCCGGCCTCGTTCAACAAGCGCCAGTCTCCGGCCTCTACCAGTTTTACCCCTTGCAGCAGGCCCGAAGCGATGATGGTCGGAATCGACATCAGCATCGAAAGCCGGGCGGCATCGGTGCGGGCATAGCCAAGGCCGCGCGCTGCGGTGATGGTAATACCCGAGCGCGAGGTGCCGGGGACGAGGGCAATGGCCTGGGCAAGCCCCATCACCAGCGCATGCCGCCATGTCCAGCCACCGGCGGTTTTTTGGGTGGGGCCTTTCCGGTCGGCGATATAAAGCACAATACCAAATAGCAGCATGGTCCAGCCAATAACCTTGATATTGCGTAGCGCGTCGGTAAGCCCGGCAAGCGAAAGCGCAAGGCCGGCGATCACAACGGGGATGGTGGCAAAGGCCAGCAGTAAAAAAAGCCGCGCCTGCGGGGTGGAAAAACGCCCGGTCGCAACATGCCCGAGCCCGACCAGCATTTGCCCGACATCCCGCCAGAAATAGAGCATCACCGCGCCCAGCGTGCCGACATGCAGCGCCACATCGATGAACAACCCCTGATCTTCCACCTCCATAAAGCGTGGCAGCAAAATCAGGTGCCCCGAGGAAGAAACCGGCAAAAACTCGGTTATGCCCTGAATGACAGAGAGTAAAAAGAGATAGAAGGTATCCATTTTCTGGGCTTTCGGTTGATTCGGGTCAGACTATAGGGGCGAAGAAAACCGCGGTCATCCGAATTAATATACATTGTATGCTGACCTATTATTTGCCAACCCGGAGGAAAAATCATATATATTTACATTTATCTTGATATTAGGTCAGTAAATATGTCTTTTCAACATTGGGCGAGGCCGCTAAAAGAAGGGTCCCAGACTATTTTGCGGAGCAGACCATGGCCAAACAACCAATGCTGAAATTTGTGGATATCGCGCGCGACATGCCTGCCAAACGGGCGGCAGATACGCGCACCGGTGATTACCACGAGATTTATGCAGAATTTGCGGCCGCCAAAGCCGCCGAGCAGGCCAGCCGCTGTTCGCAATGCGGGGTGCCCTATTGCCAAAACCATTGCCCGCTGCACAACAACATTCCCGATTGGCTGGCCCGCACCGCCTCGGGCCGCTTGCAAGAGGCCTACGAGCTTGCCCAAGCCACCAATACCTTCCCCGAAATTTGCGGCCGTATTTGCCCGCAAGACAGGCTTTGCGAAGGCAATTGCGTAATCGAGCAATCGGGCCACGGCACCGTAACCATTGGCGCGGTCGAGAAATACCTCACCGACACCGCATGGGAAAACGGCTGGGTCAAGCCCTTGGTGCCACGGGCAGAGCTTGGGCAAAGCGTGGGCATTATTGGCGCTGGCCCCGGCGGGCTTGCCGCCGCCGAAGCCTTGCGGCAGCGTGGCTATGATATCACGGTCTATGACCGCAATGACCGCGCGGGCGGCTTGCTCACCTATGGCATACCGGGTTTCAAGCTCGAAAAAGATGTGGTGATGCGGCGGATCGAGCGGCTTGAAGAGGGTGGTGTCAACATAATCACCAATTGCGATATCGGCACTGATATCAGCTTTGCCGCGTTGCGCCAAAAGCATGATGCGGTGCTGATCGCTACCGGTGTTTACAAAAAACGCGGCCTCAATGCCCCCGGTGCCGGCCTTTCCGGCATTGTGCAGGCGCTGGATTACCTGACCACCTCCAACCACCTTAATTTCGGGGATCCGGTTGATCTGGCCACACTCGATGCCAAGGGCAAAAAGGTGGTGGTGATCGGTGGCGGCGATACCGCGATGGATTGCGTGCGCACCGCCATTCGCCAAGGGGCTGAATCGGTTAAATGCCTTTACCGGCGCGACCGTGAAAACATGCCCGGCTCGATGCGCGAAACCCAAAATGCCGAGGAAGAAGGCGTGCAGTTTGACTGGTTGCGCGCCCCCAAGGGCTTTATGGGCGAGGACAGCGTCAGCGGCGTGCGGGTGGCCAAAATGCGCCTTGGCGCACCTGATGCCACCGGGCGCCGCGCCCCCGAGGAAATTGACGGCGCCGATTATACCGAAGCGGCTGATCTGGTGATTCTGGCGTTGGGCTTCGAGCCGGAAAACCTGCCTGAAATGTGGAAAACCCCTGAGCTGGAGGCCACCCGCTGGGGCACGATCATGGCCAAGCATGATAGCCACGCCACCAGCCTGCCCGGGGTTTTTGCGGTCGGCGATATCGTGCGCGGGGCCAGCCTTGTGGTCTGGGCGATTGCCGACGGGCGCGCCGCGGCTGAAAGCATGTACAGCTACCTGCGCGCGCAAGCGCAAATTGCGGCGGCGTAGCAAGATGGACCGGACCGGACAATGCCTGTGCGGCGCGGTGGGTTTCGTGGTGGAAAACCTCAACCCCGAATTTGGCACCTGCCATTGCAAAATGTGCCAGCGCTGGGCTGGCAGCGCCCTGCTCGGCCTGACAATCCCGGCGGATAGCATTCGCTTTACGGGCACCAAAAATATCCGGCGGTTGCAATCTTCCGGCTGGGCCGAGCGGGCGTGGTGCGATAAATGCGGCTCGGGCTTATGGTATCGGGTAACGGCAGAGGGGCCGGAACACGGCACCTATCATATGCCCGTCGGCCTGCTCGATGATACCAGCGGGCTGGTAATGACCAGAGAGATTTTCACCGATGAGAAGGCCGAAGTGGTTAATTTCAGCGGCGAACGCAAAACAATGACAGGTGCCGAGGTCTTCGCCCTCTATGCGCCGAAAGAGGAGTAAAACATGACCAGATATGACCGGAAATGGGTTGCACAGCAAGAAGCCATGCGCGCCACGCTCAATGAAAAAGGCATGTATCGCGAGGCCGAGGAGCACGCCGCCTGCGGGGTTGGGCTGGTCGTGGCATCAAACGGTGTGCCACAGCGCGCCGTGGTCAAAAACGGCATCAAGGCGCTAAGCGCGATCTGGCACCGTGGTGCGGTGGATGCCGATGGCAAAACCGGTGATGGCGCCGGTATTCTGTTGCAAATTCCGGTGGCCTTTTTTCAGGAACAGGTGCGGCGCACCGGCCACGAGCCCGGCAATGAACTGCTCGCGGTTGGCATGATCTTTTTACCCCGCACCAATTTTGGCGCACAGGAAACCTGCCGCACGATTGTGGAATCCGAAGTGCTGCGCATGGGCTATTACAGCTATGGCTGGCGGCATGTGCCGGTGGATGTCTCCTGCCTTGGCGAAAAGGCCAACGCCACCCGCCCCGAGGTCGAGCAGATTCTGATCTCCAATTCCAAGGGCGTGGATGAAGAAACCTTTGAGCGCGAGCTTTACATCATCCGCCGCCGGATCGAGAAAGCCGCCGCCGGTATCACCGGCTTTTATGTGTGCTCGCTTTCCTGCCGCTCGGTGATTTACAAGGGCATGATGCTGGCCGAGGAGGTATCGGTATTTTACCCCGACCTGCAGGACGAGCGCTTTATTTCGGCCTATGCGGTTTACCACCAGCGCTATTCCACCAATACTTTCCCGCAATGGTGGCTGGCGCAACCCTTCCGTATGCTCGCCCATAATGGCGAGATCAACACCCTCAAGGGCAATCTCAACTGGATGAAAAGCCACGAAATTCGCATGGCAAGCTCGGCCTTTGGCGATGCGGCGGATGACATCAAGCCGATTGTCGCCCCCGGCAGCTCTGATTCGGCGGCGCTTGATTCGGTGTTCGAGGTGATGGTGCGGGCCGGCCGCAATGCCCCGATGGCCAAAACCATGCTGGTGCCGGAAAGCTGGTCCAACACCGCCAGCGCCATGCCGCAAGCCTGGCAGGATATGTATAGCTACTGCAACTCGGTGATGGAGCCATGGGATGGCCCCGCCGCGCTGGCCATGACCGATGGCCGCTGGGTGGTGGCCGGGCTGGACCGCAACGGCTTGCGCCCGATGCGCTTTGTGATCACCAAAGACGGCATGGTAATTGCCGGATCCGAAGCCGGTATGGTGCCGGTAAATGATGATAACATCCTGCGCAAAGGTGCGCTTGGCCCCGGGCAGATGCTGGCCGTGGATATGCAGGAAGGCAAAATCTGGCATGATTCTGCGCTAAAAGATATGCTCTCGGCCAGCCAGCCCTTTGGCGAATGGGTCGGCAATATCACCGATCTGGAGCAGATCGACGCCGAATTAACCGAAAAAACCATCTACACCGGCGAGGCGCTGCGCAAACGCCAGATCGCGGCTGGCTACACGCTCGAAGAGCTGGAGAGTATTTTGCACCCGATGGCCGAAGACGGCAAGGAAGGCCTGGCTTCGATGGGGGATGATACCCCGAGCGCGGTGCTTTCCAAAAAATACCGCCCGCTCAGCCATTTTTTCCGGCAAAATTTTTCGCAGGTTACCAACCCGCCAATTGACAGCCTGCGCGAATACCGGGTGATGAGCCTGAAAACCCGCTTTGGCAACCTCAAAAACGTGCTCGACCAAAGCTCGAGCCAAACCGAGATTGTAATGCTGGAAAGCCCGTTTGTGACCAACGCGCGCTTCAAGGCGATGATGAAATATTTTGGCGAGAGCGCTGTGACGATTGATTGCACCTTTCCGGTAGATGGCAGCCTGCAGGATGCCCTGGAAAGCGCACGACGGCAGGCCGAGGAAGCGGTGCGCGCCGGGGCCACCCACCTTGTTTTGTCCGACAAGCAGCAAAACGAGAGTAAAGTGCCAATGCCGATGATTCTGGCCTGTTCGGCTGTGCATAGCTGGCTGGTGCGCAAGGGTTTGCGCACCTTTACCTCCATCAATTTGCGCGTTGCCGAATGCATGGACGCGCATTATTTCGCGGTGCTGATCGGCGCTGGTGCCACCACCGTAAATGCCTATCTGGCCGAAGACAGCCTCGCTGACCGCGTGGCCCGCGGCCTGCTTGAAGGCCCGCTCGACAAGGCCATCACCAATTACCGTGAAGCGATTGATCAGGGCTTGCTCAAGATCATGTCCAAAATGGGGATATCGGTGATTTCTTCCTATCGCGGCGGCCTCAATTTTGAGGCGGTGGGGCTTTCGCGCGCCATGGTGGCCGAGTATTTCCCCGGCATGGTCAGCCGCATTTCCGGCATCGGCATTGCCGGTATCCAGCAAAAAACCCTCGATATCCACGCCAAAGGCTGGCTTGGCGGGCAAGATGTGCTTGATATCGGCGGCTTTTACAAGCTGCGCGCCTCGGGCGAAACCCATGCGTGGCAATCAACCAATATGCACCTGCTGCAATCAGCCTGTGAGCGCAATTCCTATGATCTCTGGAAGCAATACTCGGCTGCCATGCGCGCCAACCCGCCAATTCACCTGCGCGATTTGCTGGATTTTCAACCCAAAGCCAAGCCGGTTTCGGTGGACGAGGTCGAAAGCATCACCGCTATTCGCAAACGCTTTGTTACCCCCGGCATGAGCCTTGGGGCGCTAAGCCCCGAGGCCCACAAAACCCTGAATGTAGCGATGAACCGGATCGGGGCCAAATCCAACTCCGGCGAGGGCGGCGAAGACCCGGCGCATTTCTTCCCCGAACCAAACGGCGATAACCCGTCGGCCAAAATCAAGCAGGTGGCCTCGGGCCGCTTTGGTGTCACGGCCGAATACCTCAACCAGTGTGAAGAGATCGAGATAAAAGTCGCCCAGGGGGCCAAGCCCGGCGAAGGCGGCCAATTGCCCGGTATCAAGGTCAATGCCCTGATCGCCCGACTGCGGCACTCGACCGAGGGTGTAACCCTGATTTCGCCACCACCGCACCACGATATTTACTCGATCGAAGATCTCGCGCAGCTGATTTACGACCTCAAACAAATCAACCCGCGCGCCAAAATCTGCGTCAAGCTGGTGGCGCAATCGGGTGTCGGCACCATTGCCGCCGGTGTGGCCAAAGCCAAGGCCGATGTCATCCTGATCGCGGGCCATAACGGCGGCACCGGTGCCAGCCCGGCCACCAGCATCAAATATGTCGGCCTGCCATGGGAAATGGGGCTGACCGAAGCGCATCAGGTGTTGGCCATGAACGACCTGCGCGGCCGCGTTACCCTGCGCACCGATGGCGGCTTGCGCACCGGCCGCGATATCGTGATCGCCGCGATGATGGGGGCCGAAGAATTCGGTATCGGCACCGCCGCGCTAATTTCGATGGGCTGCATCATGGTGCGCCAATGCCAGAGCAATACCTGCCCGGTCGGGGTATGTGTGCAAGATGAACGCTTGCGCGCCAAATTCACCGGCACCGCCGATAAAGTCGTCAACCTGATCACCTTCTATGCCCAGGAGGTCCGCGAAGTGCTGGCCAGCCTCGGCGTGCGCTCATTGGAAGAAGTCATCGGTCGGGCTGATCTCCTGTCGCAGGTGTCGCGCGGCTCCGAGCACCTCGACGACCTCGATCTTAACCCGATGCTGATCAGCGTCGACGAAGGCCATAACATCAAGTATGACCGCAAGCGCAAGCGCCAGTTCGTGCCCGATACGCTTGATGCTCTCATCCTGCAAGACGCCGAACCGTTTTTCAAAGAAGGCGAAAAAATGCAGCTGTCCTATGCGGTGCAAAACACCCTGCGCTCGATCGGCAGCCGCGTTTCCAGCCATATCGTCAAGCGCTTCGGTATGAATAACGAGCTGCAGGAAAACCACCTCAGCATCAAGCTGGCAGGCTCGGCCGGGCAATCGCTTGGGGCCTTCGCGGTGCCCGGGTTAAAGATCATGGTATCGGGGGATGCCAATGATTATGTCGGCAAGGGCCTCTCCGGCGGCACCATTGTGGTGCGCCCGCCGCTCAATAGCGGGCTTGAGCCAGCCAACAATACCATCATCGGCAATACCGTGCTATACGGCGCGACCGATGGCAAACTCTTCGCCAATGGCCGCGCCGGCGAGCGCTTTTGCGTGCGCAACTCGGGTGCCAAAGTGGTGGTCGAAGGCTGCGGCTCCAACGGTTGCGAGTATATGACCGGCGGCATGGCCGTCATCCTTGGCCCGGTGGGTGATAATTTCGGCGCGGGCATGACCGGCGGCATGGCCTATGTCTACGACCCCGATAACAGCTTCGAAACCCGCATCAATAGCGAGACCGTTATCTGCCAGCCTCTGGGTTCGGCCTATTGGGAATCCGAACTGGTCTACCTGATCGAGCAGCACGCCGAAGAAACCGGCTCGCCGCTTGCCAGCGAATTGCTGCGCAACTGGGAGCTGGTGCACCACCATTTCAAACAGGTCTGCCCAAAAGAAATGCTCACGCGCCTGCCCCACCCCCTGTCCGACGAAGAAGCCCAGGAAACCGCCTGATCAGGCTTCATTCTTTCAAAAATACTCCCGCCGGAGGCATCCGACGCCTGCCCCCGGCGGTTTCACTTGAAAACTTTCCCCAAAACCTACATTACTTCAAAACCGATATTTTGGAGCCGTCATGTTTCGCCTTTATCACCAGCCGCTATCCCCATTTTGCCGCAAGGTCCGCCTCGTTCTGGCGGAAAAAAAAATTGATGTTGAACTGGTCGAAGAAAAATACTGGGAAAACCGGCTCGATTTTCTGCGTCTGAATCCAGCCGGCAAAGTGCCGGTGCTGCGCAACGGTAATTTTGTACTCGGCGAATCTTCGGCCATTTGCGGCTTTCTAGAGGAAACCCGCCCCGAGCCGCCCTTGCTGCCAAAAGACCCGACGGCCCGCGCCGAGGCCCGCCGGATCGAGGGCTGGTTTGACGATAAATTCCACCATGAAGTTACGTCCAACCTAGTTTATGAACGGATCAACAAAAAGTTGATGGGCAACGGCTACCCGGATAGCAACAAAATTAAAGCCGGCAGCAAGCACATAAAATACCATATTGATTATATGGGCTGGCTGCTGGAGAGCCGTGACTGGCTTGCAGGCAATATGATGACCATTGCCGATTTTACCGCCGCAGCCCATTTGAGCACCCTTGACTACGTGAACGATGTCGACTGGCTGCGCAATAAAAACGTCAAGGAATGGTATGCGCGGATCAAGTCCCGCCCGGCGTTCCGCTCGCTACTCGCCGATCAGGTAACAGGTTTCGTGCCACCGGACCATTACGCCGATCTGGATTTTTAAATGCAGCCCTTGGCCCGACATTTGCGCGCCAAGGCGCTTGAAATCGGATTTGACGATATCGGCATTTGTGCCCCCGATGCCGCGCCCGAAACCGCAGCGCGGCTGCAACAGTTTCTGGCAGCGGGCCTGCATGGCGATATGGGCTGGATGGCGCAGCGCAGCAATTGGCGCGGCAACCCCGCTGCGCTGTGGCCCGAAGCAAAATCGGTGATCATGCTGGCCCAAAACTATGGCCCGGATGAAGACCCGCTCAAACTGCTTTCCATGCCCGGCCGTGGCAGCATCTCGGTTTATGCCCGCAATAAAGATTACCACGACCCGGTTAAAAAACGCCTCAAGCAGCTTGGCCGCTGGCTGGTCGAGCAACAACCTTGCGAGATTAAGGTATTTGTGGATACCGCCCCGGTGATGGAAAAGCCGCTGGCACAGGCAGCGGGCCTTGGCTGGCAGGGCAAGCATAGCAATGTCGTTAGCCGCCGGCTTGGCAACTGGTTTTTCCTCGGTGCCATTTTCACCACGCTTGACCTGCCCAAAGACACCCCCGAGCCGGATCATTGCGGCTCGTGCCGCGCCTGCCTTGATGCCTGCCCCACCGACGCCTTCATCGCGCCCTACAGGCTCGACCCCCGCAAATGCATCTCCTACCTGACCATCGAGCAAAAAGGCCCGGTAGACCCGGCCCTCCGCGCCAAAATGGGCAACCGGATTTATGGCTGTGATGATTGTCTCGCGGTTTGTCCATGGAATAAATTTGCCCAAACAGCGCGGGATGCAAATTACTGGGCCCGGATAGAGCTGCGCTGCCCGAGGCTCGACCATTTGGTAGCGCTGGATGACACATCGTTCCGCGAGGTTTTTGTAGGCTCGCCGATCAAGCGGATCGGGCGGAATAGCTTTGTGCGCAATGTGCTTTATGCCATCGGCAACTCAGGTGATAAATCGCTGGTTGCGGCGGCCCGCCCGCTGGCCAGCGATGCCGACGACACCGTAAAAGATGCCGCCCATTGGGCGCTGGAGAGGCTGACATGAGATTATTGATTTTGGGTATGGGCTATACCGGCCGGGTTTTTGCGGCCCATATGCGCGGGCTTGGCTGGGAAGTGCGCGGCACCGCGCGCAATCCGCCCGACGATTCCCTCATTCAATGGCCGGGGCGTGACATTTCTGCCACGCTTGGCTGGGCCAGCCACATCCTGCTTTCTGCCGCGCCGGGTGTGGATGGTGACCCGTTTCTGGCCGCGCTCGGGCCGGATTTTTTAGCCGCAAAACCGGCATGGGTCGGTTATCTTTCAACCACAGGCGTATACGGCGACCATGGCGGAAACTGGGTTGACGAGCACACCGCCCTCACCCCGGCCACCGCGCGCGGCCATCTCAGGGTAAAGGCCGAAGCGCAGTGGATGGCGCGCTATAAATCCGATCATTTACCGGTGCATATTTTCCGGCTTGCGGGCATATATGGCCCCGGGCGCGGCCCTTTTGCCAAGCTGCGCGCAGGCAGTGCACGGCGTATAATAAAGCCTGATCAGGTGTTTAGCCGCATTCATGTTGAAGATATCGCGCAGACACTACACGCGTCGATCCAAAAGCCGAATCCGGGCCAAATTTACAATATCTGTGACAACACCCCCGCGCCGCCGCAAGATGTAATCAGCTATGCCGCCACGCTTTTGGGCCTGCCGCTGCCGCCCGCGCTTGATTATGAAACCGCTGATATGACCCCGATGGCGCGCAGTTTTTATGCCGAATCCAAAAAGGTCAGCAATGCCCGGATCAAAAGCGAGCTTGGTGTTCGGCTACACTACCCCGATTACAAAACCGGCCTTAAAGCCCTGCTTGCGCAAGAGACCGCCGGATGAATTTCGAATCACCTCGCTCCTCGCGGCGAAACAGGCTAAAATCAGCGCCTGTTTTTGACAAAAAGATTCGGTGAGGGGTAATATGATCGCAAGCATTCGGCTGATCGCCACAACGGCGCTGGTAAGCGCCGCCGCCAGCGGGGTGTCGGCACAGGGGTTTGCCCCGAGTTTTGGTAATCTTGGCGCCACCGGTATCATCGATATGCCCAATGCCGCCATGCAGCCCGATGGCGAAACCAGTTGGTCTTTTCTTAACAATGGCACCAGTGTCGGCGGGGCGCTCAACTTCCAGATTCTGCCCAACGTGGAGGCCACGGCCCGCATCGTCACCCTTGATGACTGGACCGCGCCGGGGGTTTCATTTGGTGATAATGCGCTCGACCTCAAATTCCGTGTGGTAGAGGAGGGCGATATCCGCCCCGCTATTGCTGTCGGGTTTCGCGATTTTCTGTCAAACGGTCCTACTGCCGCCGAATATATTGTGGCCAGCAAAAGCATCGGTGACAATCTGCGGGTTTCAGGCGGGCTCGGCTGGGGTCGACTTGGCTCCTATAATCCGATCGGCGCGCCCTTTGGCACCCGCCCAGCGGTAGATAGCGAACTTGGCTTTGGCCAAATGTTTGCCGGTGATGCCGCGCTGTTTGGCGGGCTGGAGTGGCAAACCCCGCTGGATAATCTGGTTTTAAAAGCCGAATATTCGTCTGACGCGATGACCGGCGAGCAGGTTTTTGGCGATTTCAGCCGCAATTCCCCGTTTAACTTTGGGGCCGAATATCGCCTTGGCAGCCGCCTTTCGCTGGCGGCCTATTATAATTACGGCGCCGAGCTGGGCTTCCGCGTCAGCATCAGCGGCAACCCCAACCAGCCGATCACCCCGCAAGATCTGGGTGTCGGCCCTGCGCCGGTCAATGCCCGCCCCGCCGATTATAGCCGCGATACTTCATGGGCGGCAGCGCCTGTGGTGCGCACCAAAATGGTGGAAGTGCTGGCCAGTGCGCTGGCAAAAGATGGCATCATTGTTCAAGAAGGCCGGATCACCGGCACGACGCTCGAACTTTATATCAACAACAACAAATACTCCCGCCAGCCCATGGCCGTGGGCCGGCTTGCGCGGGTGCTGGCCGGCTCCACCCCGCCCTCGGTCGAGGTTTTCCGGATTACGTTAATGGCCGGTGGCCTGCCTACCACCACCATGGAAATAAACCGCGCCGATCTTGAGGCGCAGGTAGACCGCCCCAATGCCGGGCCCGCCAGCTTTGCCACCACCAGCTTTAGCTCGGCCCCCAACCAAATTGCCGGCGAAGGCGTATGGACCCCCGAGATTGACCGGCGCTTTAGCTGGGGGCTTAGCCCGAATATTCCGGTAAACCTGTTCAGCGCCGATGGCTTGGGCGAGATCGACCTCATTCTGTCGGCCAATGCCAAATATCGTGTCTCGCGCAATGTCGGGCTTAGCCTGTCGGTCACCCAAAAGCTGCTCGGCAATATCGGCGACGGCGCGCTGCCCTCCACCAGCACCCTGCCGCATGTGCGCTCTGATGCCGGCCTTTATGCCAGCGGTGGTCCGGTTATCCAGCGGCTAACCGCAGATTACCAGACCAAGCTCGCGCCCAGCCTATATGGCCGGGTGTCGGCGGGCTATCTGGAGCGTATGTTCGGCGGCGTTGATGCCGAGCTGCTTTGGAAACCCGCCACCCAAAACTGGGGCCTCGGGGCCGAGCTTGCCTATGTAAAGCAGCGCGATTTTGACACCATGCTCGGCTTTCAGGATTATGAAACCATGACCGGTCAAGCCTCGCTCTACTGGAATACCGGCTGGAACGACCTTGAAGCCCAGGTCGATATTGGCCGCTATCTTGCCGGAGACTGGGGCACAACCCTCACGCTTTCACGCCGTTTCACCAATGGCTGGGAAGTATCGGCCTATATGACCCTCACCGAGGTCAGCTTTGATGATTTCGGGGCCGGAAATTTTGACAAGGGGATCAGCCTGCGCATCCCGTTTGACTGGACCCTGCCCTTTGAAAGCCGCTCCGCGACCACGGTTTCGCTTGGTGGTTATGGCAATGACGGCGGCGCCCAGCTTAATGTGGCCAACCGGCTTTACCCGACCATTCGCGGCAATGACACAACCGATCTATACGAAACCTGGGGGGCCTATTGGCAATGAAGATAGCTTTGGGCGCCCTGGCACTGGCCACCACGCTTTCGGCCTGCACAAGCGGCAGTGGCACCAATCCGGTGGTTTCGGCCGTTTGGGAAAAGGTGAAGCCCGGCGCCCGCCAAGCCGCCGCCGAAGCCGAAGCCGAGGCTGCGGCCCGCCCGAAGATTGTGGTCACCTTTGAAAAAATAAAAGATACCGGGCTGGCCATTATTCGCGCCCGCGTCGGCGACGCCACCACCGGCGTGATGCTTTATGCACGCTCGGTCAATGACGGCTATGTCACCTTTGCCTCGCAGCTACAACAAACCATGACCCTACAGGGCAGCCTGATCACCGCAAGCCGCGCCATTGGCTATGATATGCTATCGCTGCGCACCGATGCCGGTGATCCGGTCACCCTGCCCACCCCGCCGCAAAACTGGCGCGCCAGCGTGAGCCGCGATTACCGCTTTACCGGAGACACCCCCGAGGGCCGGTTGATTTCGGTTAACTGCCAATTTGTAAAAGGCCCGGCATTTGAGCTGGCATTGCTCGATAAAACCTTTGATACCACCATCATGCAAAGCCAGTGCCGCGGTGACGGCGTGGAATTTACCAATATCCATATGGTGCAGGCAGACGGGCAGATTTTGCGCTCGGCGCAATGGCTCGGCCCCGATCAAGGCATGGTGGAAATCGACATTCTGGAACCTTATACGCCATAAAAACGGGCGCCAAAGCACCCGATTTGCAGATATTTAGCCGTCGGCGGCTAGGTAGGGCGCTCGTTATCCTGGGTCAGCGCCAGCGCCAATACGGCAATAATCACAAGCGGAATAAGCCACGCGCCGGAACCACCCATGGGGGCGGGCTCTTCAATCATCGCCACTTCGGGGGCAACATAGGTAACGGCACCAGCCAAAGCGGTAGATGCGCTGCCAACAAGGGCAAGTGCGGAAAGGAATATTTTTTTCATAAGGGTTGTCCTTCAGTTTTTGCGATCATTTTCAAATAACCTCACGCGGTTTGCACCGGATGAATAATTTATATTGCATTAACCAGTCGCGTTTTCAAACAAAAAACCTGCTGCCATCAAGCAAAAGGCAACAGAATATCTATGCCGGAACCAAAAAAACCACCTTGCAACAAAGCTGCAAGGTGGTGTGAGAAAAGGCAAAGCCCGGCTTGCGCCCTAAATCAGCAGCACCTGTGTGCCGATTTTGGTAAGGCCAAACAGATATTCGATATCTTCGTTATAAAGGCCAATGCAGCCATTGGAGGCTTGGCGGCCGATTTTGCGGGTATCGTTGGTGCCGTGAATACGGTAATATTGCCAGCTCAGATACAATGCATGGGTGCCTAGCGGGTTTTCCGGCCCGGGGCCGACATAGCGCGGCAACTCCGGGTCGCGCTTGAGCATATTTGGGGTGGGGCGCCATTCGGGCCCGACAACTTTGCGAACAATGCTGGTGCGGCCACGCCTTGTCAACTGTTCGGAAACCGGCACCGAGGTCGGGAATATTTCATAGGTTTTTCCGTCTTCCGACCAAAAATGCAGCACGCGGCCAATGGTATCGGATAAGATCACGCCATTGCGGCGGTTGCTGAAATAATCCTCCCAGTTCAGCGAGACAAACGAACTTGTCACATATGGCGGCGAGGTGACTTGCGTGACAGGCAAAACCTGCGCCTGCGAAAGCACCGGAGACAAAAGCGGCGCCCCGAGCGAAAGCGCCCCGAGCGCCTTTCCGAATTGGCGGCGGGTCAGGTTTTTGGTTGATTTGGTCATGGCACTAAACTCGATTGGGTAAAGACCCCAAACATATATGACGCCTTTCCGTCGATTGCAATTCACAACCATGTTAGCGCCCACCGAAGGTATTTGAATCCGGGTGCAAAACGGGGTAAGACCGCGTGGCAGAGTTTTTTGGAGTTGGAAATGTTTCGTTCTATTGCAGTATCACTGGCCCTGTTACTGGTGGTTTCGGGCTGTGTTAGTGTGCCCGCATCCGGTGTTCCGCTCATCAGGGAATCAGAGGCAAACAATATCCGGCTAACCCAGCTTGATCTGGTAAACGCGGTGCGGGCCGAGGCCGGGGTGCCGCCGCTCACCCTGTCGGCCGAGCTGACAGCCGCCGCCGAAACCCATGCCCGCGATATCGCGGTGCAATTGCGGGCCTGGAATTTCGGCTCCGATCGCTCGGCACCGCAAACCCGCGCCGAGCGGGCCGGATTTAACGGGATTGTCACCGGCGAGGATGTTGCCGAAACCACGCTCGACAATGTCGGCATTTTTCAGGTTTGGGTTAGAGATCCGCGTTCGCGGCAGGCGATGACCAACCCGAGCGCCACCCATATGGGGCTTGGCTGGTATCAAGAACCCAGCGGCAAGCTATGGTGGGTAATGGATATTGGCGCGGCAGCGGCGGCGGCTCCGGCGCTTATGGTTGAATCACAATAAGCGCGCCGTTTGGCACCAGATCCCAGATTTCTTCGATATTCTGGTCGCTCACTGCTATGCAGCCTGCCGTCCAGTCACCTTTTTGGCGGCGCTTGCCAAGGCCGCCATGGATGAAAATATCGCCACCGGGGTCGATGCCGGCGGCACGGGCAGCAGCAAGCTGATTGCGATCAGGGTATGAAATACCAAGGCTGAGGTAATAGTTGCTCTGCGGGTTGCGCCGGTCAATATAATAACTGCCTTCGGGAGTGCGCCCGTCGCCCTCGAATGCCTTGTCGCCCTCTGGGGCCCAGCCAAGCCCGATCGGGTAGCTTTTGAAGGGCTGGCCGTTGTGATAGAGGTAAAGCCTGCGGCTGCCCTTGAACACCACAATCATATCCACCGGGCCGCGCGCGGCCAATGCCGGTTTTGCCACGCCAACGCTGATCATTAGCGCCAGCAGATTTCTGCGGGAAATAACCATAATACTGCCTCATATGCCCGAATGCGCCATTTTGGCTGTTTTTTGCATGATAGATCGGAGAGGCCAAAAAATAAAGCCGAGTTTGGGTGCCAAAAGCTGCGCTTGCCCCGCCACGCCTCGGCGCGGCGGGGGCAAGCGGGCTATTTCAAAATAATCTCTGGCCCCATAACGCTGTTTGGCAACACGGTTGAAAGCCACGGAATATAGGTCACCATAATCAGGAACACGAACAATATGCCAAGCCAGGGCAGCGCCGCGCGCACCACGCGCAGCATCGGCATATTGGCCACGCCCGAGGTCACAAACAGATTGAGCCCCACCGGCGGCGTTATCATCCCGATCTCCATATTTACCACCATAATGATGCCAAGATGGATAGGGTCTATCCCGAGCTCGATAGCGATTGGAAACACAAGCGGTGCCACAATCACAATCAGGCCCGAAGGCTCCATAAACTGGCCGCCGATCAGCAAGATCACATTCACGATGACCAAGAACATGATCGCCCCGAATCCGGCGCTCAATATCGCCCCGGCGATTTGCTGCGGAATTTGCGCCTCGGTCAGCACCTGTTTGAGCAAAAGCGCATTGGCGATGATAAACATCAGGGTAATGGTTAGCTTGCCCGCCTCGAAAAGCGTGTCGCGGGTGTCTTTGTGAAACCAGGCCGTGATCAGCGCATGCGGGCGCCTGAGCAGCGATTTCGGGGCATAGCCCGGGTTTTTGGCGGCCAGTGGCCCCATATCGCGGTATACAAAACTGGCGATCAAAAAGGCATAGATGGCCGCCACCGCTGCCGCCTCGGTCGGGGTAAACGCCCCGGCTTTCCAGTAAAGGCCGGAAACCATTTCACGCACATCTTCGGCATTGGAAACCGCATATTGCCCATACCAAGGGTAGCCATAAATGCCGCCCATAATAATGACCATCAAAAACAGCCCCCATACCGCGTCTTTGCCCGACCGGAAAACCTCGCCCCAGCCCAGCCATTCGCCCTTGGGCAGGTTTTTGATCCGCGCCACCACATAGATGCCTACCATCAGCATGGTGCCCGCCAAAATGCCCGGAATAACCCCGGCAAGAAACATCCGGCCAACCGATACATCGGTTGCCGAGGCATAAACCACCATCACGATGGAGGGCGGAATCAAAATGCCAAGCGTGCCCGCCACCGCAATAATACCGGCCGCGAAATCTTTGGAATAGCCAACCTGATGCATCCCTGAGATCACGATCGAGCCAATGGCCACCACCGTCGCCGGAGAGGAGCCCGAAAGTGCGGCAAACATCATACAGGCGAGTACACCGGCAATCGCCAACCCGCCCCGAAGGTGGCCAACCAGTGCTATGGCAAAGCGGATAATCCGCCGCGCCACCCCGCCGGTAGACATAAAACTGGAGGCAAGAATGAAAAACGGGATCGCCAGCAAGGTATAATGCGCATACATCGCCTGAAACATAGTCTGCCCGACCGCCGCCAATGAGGCGTCAGAATAGATCAGCTGAAAAACGATAGAGCTGAGGCCAAGCGAAATGGCAATCGGCACGCCAAGCAGCAAAAAGCCGATGACCATGCTGAAAAGAATCACAATTTCCATGGCTTAAGCCTCCCGCGCGGATTTGGCCGCCACTTCTTTTACATCGTCTTCAGCCTCGTGGCTGACAATAAGGGTATCGCGGCTACCGCGCAGCAGGCCCAAAAACGCCTGCACCAGCCTGAATAACAACAGCGCCGCGCCAAAAGGCAGGATAGCGTAGGGTATAAAGCGCGGAATTTTGCTATAGGCCTCGCCTTCGTTGATCATCGGCTCGATAAAGCGCAGCCAGTCGGGCATCGGCACCCGGTCCACCTCATACCAGCTTCGGTAGCTGGTCGGCTTCATCTCCTCAAAACCGGTGGGGAACCAGCGACCGGTGGTGGCGGGCAGGTTGGCGAAATTGGCATAATAATCATACCCCGCCTTCAGCAACAGCAGCGCATAAGCAATGGAAATGGCGGTGGCCAGCAGCGCCAGTTTGCGCCGCGTGCCCTTTCTAAACAGGTTGATCAGCGAATCCACCCCCAAATGCGCGGTGATTTTTACGCAGTAGCTCACCCCGAACAGCACCAGCCAGGAAAACAGAATGCTGGTGGTTTCCAGCCCCCAGATCAGCCCGCCATTAATGCCCCAAACCTCGCGCATATAGGTGCCAAAACCGGTATCTGCCGTATAGCGCAACACCACGTTTGCGAAGGTTATCAGGGCCATCAGGCCAAGGATAACCGCGATCAGCGTTTCCTCCACCCCGTCCATTAAGGTTTTGTTCTTGGCCTGCATTTTTCCCTCCCCGAAAAAAATGCCGCCAGCGCGCGGCTGGCGGCATTGCCTCATTTAGTAGCGCGCGTTGATTTCCTGCGCGGCGGCAATGTTTTCAGCGCCCACATCGGCTTCAAACTGCGCCCATACCGGTTTCATCGCATCCACCCAAACCTGGCGCTGCTCGGGTGTAAGCGTGCGCACAATACCGCCAGCGTCAATGATCGCCTGTTTGGCCTGCTCGTTTACGGCAAAGGCTTCGGCATTGCGCAAGGTGGTTACCTCGTCCAGAATGGTCAGGAACTGGTCACGCACGGCGGGCTCCAGCCCGTCAAGCCATTCGGTCGAGGTTACCACAAGGTAATCCAGCACACCGTGGTTGGTTTCGGTCACGCCGTCCTGCACTTCGAAAAACTTCTGGCCATAAATGTTGGACCAGGTGTTTTCCTGCCCATCCACAACGCCGGTTTGCAACGCGCCATAAACCTCGGAAAAGGCCATCGGTTGCGGAATGGCGCCAAGCGCTTCCATCTGGGCCACCAGCACATCCGAGGTTTGCACCCGGAATTTAAGGCCGGCGGCATCGGTTGGCAGCAACAAAGGCACATTGGCCGAGAAGTTTTTGATACCGTTATGCCAGAAAGCCAGGCCGCGCAGGCCCCGGCGCACCATAGAGGCTTTCATCGCCTCACCAGCTTCGGAGCTTTGGAACGCGTCAACCGCATCCATGTTGGCAAACATGAAAGGCAGATCGAAAATACGGAATTGCTTGGTGAAAGCCTCGAATTTCGAGAGGCTCGGCGCGGCAAGCTGCACATCGCCCTGAAGCATGGCTTCAAGCACCTGATCATCATTATAAAGCGTGGAGTTCGGGTAAACCTCCATACAGGCCACGCCGTCCATTTCAGCATTGACCCGCTCGGCCAGCAAAGAGGCGGCGATGCCCTTGGGGTGGCGGTCGGCATTGGTGACGTGGGCGAATTTGATAACAATCTCGCCCTCGCTACAGGCTTCCTGTGCAAATGTGGCATTTGCAGCAAAGGTGGTGGTCGCCAGCACGGCGGCCATGGTCAATAATCGCATGATATTCCTCCCAGAACGGTTAATAGCCGCATCGGCGGCATATAGCCTATTGAAGCACATTTTTGTGATTGAAAAAGAAAAAAATCCATATCCCGGAAAAGCCTGTAAAATATGGGTTTTCAATAAGTTGACTTGAATTTTCCCAAATGGCCTGTGCGGAATAAGTGACAGTTTGGTGGCAACTGTGCGGTTTTTCGCACAGTTTAGCGAAAGGAAGCCGGGTCGATTCCAAGCCGTTTCATTTTGTCATAGAGGGTTTTGCGCGGCAGGCCGAGCGCGGTGCACACTTCGGTTATCCGGCCCGAATGTTTTTGCAGCGCTTGCTTGATCAGGTGGGTTTCCACTTGTTCCAACGCCTCGGCAAGGCCGGTTTCCGGGGCGCTGGCGCCCTCGGCCAGCCCCATGGCCAGCCGCGCGGCGTGGTTTTTCAACTCGCGCATATTGCCCTGCCACGTTTTTGCCAGCAGGCCGGAAAGCTGGAAGGCTTCCGGCAGGTGGCCGCCTGCTTCCTGCAAAAAATGCTCGAAAAGCACACCGATATCTTCCGGCCGCTCCCGCAGTGGCGGAATCTGGATGCGCGCCGTATCTAGCCGGAAAAACAGATCTCGCCGAAAGCGGCCCTCGGCGGCCATCTCCGGCAGGTCTTCATGGCTGGCGGCCAGCACCCGCAATTCCAGCTTTTGCAGCTTGCCGTAGCGGTCCTCAATAGTGCGCTCTTCCAGAATACGCAGCAGGTTTACCTGCTGGCCAAAGGGCATGGCACCGATTTCATCCAAAAACAGCGTGCCGCCATCAGCCCGGGCAAAAGCCCCTTTGCGGCTGGCATCACCGAATAAAACCGCCTGAGTCAGCCCCTCAGTCAACATGCCGCAATTGACAGCCACAAACGGCGCATTGCCGCCCGAAAGCGCATGGATCACCCGCGCCGCCAACTCTTTGCCAACCCCGGTTTCCCCAGTGATCAGGGCGTCAGAGCCGGCAGCGGCCACCAAGCGAAGCTGCCGGCGCAGATTTTGTGTGGCTTCAGATTGGCCGATCACCAGCCGGGAGGCTGTATCCTGTGCCGCCAGCCTTGCCTTCAGGCTGCGGTTTTCCAGCACGGTTTCGCGCAGGCTGCAAGCGCGGGAAATCACCTCGAGCAAGCGCGCGCTGCTCACCGGTTTTTCGAGAAAGTTATGCGCGCCCGCTTCCATTGCCCGCACCGCCATCGGCACATCGCCCTCGCCGGTTATCAGGGTTACCGGCAGGTCTTTATCCACCTGTTTACAGCGTTCCAGCAGGGCAAATCCGTCTTTGCCGGGCATCCGCACATCGCTCAGCACCACGCCGTTAAAAGCGGGTGAAATATGGTCGACCGCCTCGATGAACGACCCCGCCAAAATAACAGGATAACCCGCAATTTCAAGGCTTTGCGCCAGCGCTTCGCGCACCTCGCGTTCATCATCCACCAGTAAAATGCTCATCGCCATCAGCGGTTTCCTTTCGGCAGGGTTACGGTAAATACCGCGCCCCCTTCGGGATGGTTTTCGCCCTTTATAGCCCCGTTGAAGCTTTGCACAATCCCGTAGGAGATCGACAGCCCGAGGCCCATACCGTCATCTTTACCCCCGGTATTGCTGCCGGTTTTTGTCGTATAGAACGGCTCGAATATCTTCTCGGGGGCTTCCAGCCCCGGCCCGGTATCCCGCAGTAATATCCGCGCCTCAGCGCCGGTTTCCCGCAGGCTGATCTCGATACGCTTTTCATTTGTGTCAGCCATGGCATCCACCGCATTGGAAATCAGGTTAAGCACGACCTGTTGAAGCCGCACCGCACCGCCTTGGGCGATGACCTCCTGCGCGGGCCGTTGCCAGACCAGCGCCACTTTTTCGCTGCGCAACCGTGCCGCTGCTATTTCCAGCGCGTCATCCACCACCATGCCCAGCGCCACATCACCTGTCGGTTCACCTTCCTTGCGCGAAAATGCCCGCAGGTTTTTGATGATCCGCGCCATGCGCACCGTCAGGTCCGCGATCCGGCCCAGATTGGCGGCGGCTTTTCGGGGCTGGCCGCGCTCGATAAAAACCTGCGCGTTTTCGGAGAAGGATTGGATGGCCGCCAAGGGCTGGTTGAGCTCGTGGCTGATACCGGCCGCCATTTGCCCGAGCGCCGAAAGCTTGCCGGCCTGCACCAGATCATCCTGCGCGCGCCGCAATTGCCGGGTGCGCTTTTCCACCCGCGCTTCCAGCTGGCTATTGGCCTCTTGCCGTAGCGCCAACTGCCGCGCCAGCGCCGCCCGCCGGATATAAAGCGCCCAAAGCACCGCGCCAAACATGGCCAGCATCGCTGCACCCAGCCCCGCCCTGAGCCTTGCCACCTCGCGCACCGGTGTCAGGTCGGTCAAAATATAGGCATTCATCCCGATCACCGGCAGCGGCTGGGTTTCCACCAACACCTCTCTGGCGCTTTTCGGGTCGGCCGGGCTGCGCCAGATGCGGGCGCCAAAGCGCAGGGTTTCGCCCGGGTCGGGAAAGCTGCGAAGCGCTTGCCCGCCATACCTGACAAGCGGCGTGTTTTCTGCGGGCCATGCCAATTGGGTAAACAGCAAATCGCTTCGGTTGGAAATAAAAATAACCTTGTTTTCATCGGCAAAGAATACGGTTTCAGGGTCGCCCCGCCACAAAAGCTCCAGGTTTTCAAGATCGGCTTTCACCACAATCACACCGCGAATATCGCCAGCCCCGTTGCGCACCGGACTGGCAAAGGTAAAACCGCGCGGCGTGTCGGGGCGCTCTTGCAGGTGGTAAAACCCCAGCGCCCCGTTCATAGCGCGGATAAAATCGGGGCGAAACGCGAGGCTTTTACCCAAATAGCTTTCGGATGTTTCAAAAGCTGAATCAGCAATTACGGTGCCGTTGGTATCCACCAGCGAAATGTTGAGCGAACGGGAAAGATCAGCGATCCGGCGCAGCCGGGTATTGATCGACAATGCGGCAGAGTTACGCCCTTCCAGCGCCTCCAAAAATACGCGATCTCGCGCCAGAATGGCGGGCAAAACGCGGTAGCGCTCAAGCCGCCCCACCAGCCGGTCAGCGGCCAGAGAAAGGTTGGCCTCTGCGCCCGTT
>Ga0316205_10002108_pt1 | contig 21795 bp, 20 predicted proteins | sample 3monthpyrite_MG_FD_204941 | JGI IMG/M metagenome (GOLD analysis project Ga0316205, IMG submission 204941) | Microbial mat bacterial communities from mineral coupon in-situ incubated in ocean water Damariscotta River, Maine, United States -... | ecosystem: Environmental > Aquatic > Marine >... | reverse complement strand
TCTACTAAAATACATTCTTTCCAACAAAACCTTTAAAGACTGTCATAAAGGTGATTTGCAAATCAAACCACAATGACCAGTTACGAATATATTCCAGATCATATTTAACACGCTGTTCCATTTTATCCAGCGTATCAGTCTCTCCTCGATATCCATTAATCTGTGCCCAACCTGTGATACCGGGCTTAACTTTATGCCTTAACATATAGCCCTGGATCAATGGCCGATATTCTTCATTATGAGAAACAGCATGTGGCCGCGGACCGACCACCGACATACGGCCCTGCAATACATTGATAAATTGTGGCAGCTCATCAAGTGAGGTACGTCTTAAAAAAGCACCAATGGGGGTTGCACGCGCATCATTCTTTTTAGCCTGCACAACGGTTCCATCACTTTCACTCACCTGCATACTTCGAAACTTCCACACTGTTATCTCGTCGCCCCTGATACCATAACGTCGTTGTTTAAAAATAACCGGGCCTGGCGACGAAAACTTGACCGTCGCAGCGATGACCAGCATGGGGATCGCAATGACCGTGAGGATACCAAGGCTTAGTATGATATCTTCAATACGTTTGGTAAACCCGTCCAGACCAAAGAACGGGCTTTCATAAACACTGACCATCGGAATGCCTTGTAACGACGACCAGCGCGCATGCAATAGGCCAAACATAAAGAAATCCGGCACGATATAAACTGATACCGTACTATCAGCCAGTTTTCTAACCAGCTCACTAATGCGCTTTTCAGCACTCATGGGTAAGACCACGTAAACAATATCGACCTGACCGCTACGTGCGTTTTTTATAAGATCATCAAAATCGCCACAAACATTCAAGTCCTTGTCACCCAGGCGCCTGCCTGTTTGTGCGGAACGATCATCGTAATAACCAACGAATTGATAGCCAAGCCATGGCATGCTTTGTATCGCACTGACCACTTGTTTACCCAATGACCTGCCACCTAATATGGCTACTTTTCTGATATTTTTGTTTCTACCGCGCAGCCGTATCAAAATTTGTCTTCTCATTACATGCAGTAGCGTGATGACAACCGGCGTTATCAAGAACCAGGCAATAATAACTGTGTTAAAATTAACCGGCACATCACCGGAGAGATAAATGATCAATGACAAAAAAACAGCGGTTAATGCCCAAAGCACGAAAATGCGAATAGCTTCGCCACAAATGGGAGAGCCGCGCCAGCTCTGATAAACCTCATTCTGCTCGGACATATACTGAAAAATAAGCAAGCCTGCAATCGCGGACCAGGTATATGACTCTTCCCAGGACACGCTAAAAATATAAGTCGAAGCCCACAAACAGGCAAAAATAGCTAAACTATCGGCTGTTTTCGACAGCACCATAATTTTAGAATGAAAGGGCCTAATAGGTATACTTGGGTAACCAATATCCTTTTGTTTCGATGCCAATGAACTGGTGATGCATTTTTTCATCTCGTACGATTCCCTTTGATACCTACCACTGTAAAATGAAAGTAGTATATAACATCTGCACTCATACCTATATAAATCTGGTATTTAAATGTAAACTTGATGTAAATATTTACTCGTCACAATTGGTAGTAAGAAGTCACTTTTCTAGAGACATTAAGTCAATATCTGTCATGAAATTTTTATTTGCAGCATTTACTTTATTATCGCGACCTCCAACCCCTTGCGATAACTATCAAGCGCAGACGTATTGTCCCCCTGTTGTTCCTGTAAGACACCCAGTTCAAATAAAGATTCAGCATTTGCATCTAGATTAATGCTTGCTTCCAAATGACGTTGTGCCTTATCACTCATCTGATTCTTTGCATATATTCGAGACAGTGCTAATTGCACTCGGGCATTATCTGCATGATCACTTGTCCAGCTTTCAGAAAAATCTAACTGCTTTTGAGGGCTTGATACATTAAGTTGTGCATATATTGTACAAACTTCATCATTCCAACCCTCTGTGAGCATCTGTCGCAACAAGGGCTCTACTGCATCATGTTCATCCATTAGCAATAGTAGTTTTCCGAACTCGGCCACCATCACATCTAAATGCTTTATATCAGCAGGAAACTTATTCCATTGAGTTAAAAGTATTTCTATTTCACCTGGTCGGGCACTCAACCGTAACTGCTCCAACGAGGCTGTCAATTCGAGCTCTGCCGCTTTCGATTGATCAATAACCCCTGTTTCACGTAGCTCTGGAATACTCTTCTTTAACGCATCCCAGTCACCAAGATGTAAATGTAACTGTAAGCGCAACTCGAGCAGATAGTTATTTTTACTATCAACCGGGTATATATGATTAGCGGTCGCGAGAGCACGCTCGTACTGCCCTTGCAGAAGTTGTAATTCCACCTGTGTAATACCTGTGGCTAATTCAGCTTCCGACGATACACCATGCGCTAACTTGAGATATTGATCGCGTCGTTCGTGCTCGCCTTGATGCTGTGCAGCACGCGCGGCACCCAAGTAAGCCAACAAATAAGCTTTGTCATTTTTCGAGGACGAAATTAATAATTTCTCTGCCGGCCCCCATCGCCCCTCTGCCAGAGCATTCAAGCCGTGGTAAAAATTTTCTTGCTTTCGCTTTCTGTTACGTTGTTGCCCGCGAACATACATGAAATCCGGAAATGAGAAAATTAACTTTATGACGCGGTATGATATCACTATTGTTACCAACGTCATCACTAAGACAAATAGTAAAAAAGTTAATGTGGTTTCCAATTGCGTATCACCAACACTGATAAGTACATGACCGGGGTCCTTCAGTAACAGAGGAACCAGACTGACCGTAACTATAATTACCAGTAGCGTGGCCACTAAATACTTCATGGATTTTGGACCCTGTTAGCTTCCAGTGAATCAGCGGCTGAAATATTAGTTTGAGAAGCCGATGGTTTCTCACCTCCATTTTCCGTACCCGATCTAACCTCTATGAGTCTTAATAAGGCTTCACCGATAGGTGGGTATTGCATATTTTCAAGGATAGCTTGCAAACTATCCAGGATTTGAAAATGCTTTATTACGTCATGCTGATCAACTTTAAAATAACGACCTAGCCACTGTCGGATTGAATCACTGGCCTGTTGCATTAAATTTTCGTCATGAAGAATGATAGCCAGTCGTAAATTTTCGTAACGAGATTTTAATATCGATCTTACTAACGAGACCTCTTCAAGACTGAGCAAAGTAGGTATGGCCGTTACATTGCGTCTTATTGTGAGCATGGGCTTAACTTGCTTCAAAAATTCTTTCCACTTTGCATCCCATTCACCTGACAACTGCTCCGGTTCATTAACTGGACTTTGCACAGCTATTGATTCAGTACTGGCAGAAGACAACGTTAAACTATCAACTGTCATTATCATCGATTCAACTTGCTGCAAGAAAGTTGCTACATCGACAACCTGCAACCCCTTCAATGCGCTTATTTCTTTTTTAACCAGTAAATTTATTTCCTGTAGCGGCCCCGCTTGATAAAATTCTAAATAACGTGCCGCTAGTTGCATGGCCAGCAAACTGGTCTCGATATCTCGCGTGAGCTCATAACGATTCTTCGCCAAACGCAACAGTGACTCCACTTCCAGTAAATTAGCATCTGCACCGGCCAGGGCTTGCTGATCATGCTTATTTTTCTGTATCAGGTTAATAATTTTTTGCTGTTGCGCTATCTGTGATGCTTGCTCGGCGATCATGTCACTCATTTCCCGCGAACGATCACTCAGCCCTACTATATCTTTTTTTAGTTGCCCTACCCCGTTACCAGAAATCTGCTTAACTAGTATTTGCTGCTGTGACCATAAATAATAACTTGCAGACAGCAATGCTATCGTCAATAAAACCAAAATGAGCAATGGCCATTTGCTCGGGGTTTCAGTGGTGGCATGTTCATTACTACCCACCTCTGGCCCTTCCGTATTTAACTCGGTCAGCGGTACGATTGATTCCAGCTCCGGTGCCTTATTTTCATGTTCATCATTCATAGCATGCCTTTTACTTTACTTTTTCCTTAAGTCGACTAATGCACTAACGATAGCTTCGTCACTCGCTTGTTTTGCTGTGATAACTGTTTTAATTCCCAATTGACGCGAGCGAGCCTGTAAACGCTCACTAATAACCACCAGTGGTGTTTGTCTTAGTAGTTCTTTACCTTTTTCGCCTAACATCTTATCAAGGTTATTCAGCCCTTCTTCGCTGGTCACTATAACAACATCCACGTGATTTTTTGACCACACACCAATTAGATCATCTGATTGAATAGTGGGCATATCACGACGATACACATCAAGCTCATGCACCGTCGCACCTCGACGGGTCAGTGTTTTGGCTAACAAGCCTCGCCCACCTTCGCCTTTAAACAAGGCGATAGTGTTACCCTCAATATTTTCTAACTGGGGCATAGACAGCAATGACTCGCTATTGAACATAGCTTCCGGAAATAGATCAACCTTAATATTGAAATGTTTTAAAGCAGCGGCTGTTGCCTTACCTATGGCTGCGATTTTTATTTCAGGTGAAAGCTGGGCTAACTGGGGATACAGTTGCAAAGCATAACGAACTGCGTTGGCACTTATAAAAATGGCCATATCAAAATTTGGCAATTCTGTCGTTTTAGTTAAACGGGTAATTTCAATCACCGGGAACCGGATAGCTTTCCCACCTGAGGCTTCTATTAATTGACAGAGTGTCTCTGCTTGTTCGCGAGGGCGAGTGACTAGCACCGAACATGAACTTAACACGTTACCATTACCCACCGATTGATTCTGAGGGTCTCGCATAAAAGCTCACTACCCTGTGCTTTTAATCATTGGCAGCAAATACTTCTTGTAAGATGACATCGGCACCCCTGGAAAGTAAGTCCTGCCCTAGTACATCACCCAATTCCCCTGCATCTTCCGGGCGACCACTAATCACACCATGTACGACTTCACTACCGTCAGGCCGACCTACCAGTCCGCGTATAACAATTACGCCTTGTTCTATTTCAGCATAACCGCCAATGGGAACCTGGCAGCCGCCTTGTAGACGAGCATTCATTGAACGCTCGGCCTGTACACGTGTGTTTGTTTTCTCGTCATTTAATGGTGCCAACAAAGCTTCCACTTCCGCATCTCCAGCGCGACACTCTACGCCGATAGCACCTTGTGCAATGGCTGGTAGCATCACTTGTGGAGAAATCACCTCCTTGATGCGATCTTGCATGCCCAGTCGCTTCAATCCAGCGCTGGCCAGGATAATAGCGTGGTAATCACCTTTATCCAGCTTGGCAAGGCGTGTATTCACATTACCCCGTAATTCCTGGATATCGAGATCAGGCCTTATCTCAGCAATCTGACAACGCCGTCTTAGACTGGAAGTACCAACGACAGCACCCTGGGGTAAAGCGCCCAGTGACTCAAAATCATTAGAAACAAATGCGTCGCGTGGGTCTTCACGTTCAAGAATAGTGGGTATATAGAGTCCGTCTGGTAGCTCCACGGGTACATCTTTCATCGAGTGAACCGCTATATCGCTTTCTTGGCGAAGCATGCTTTGCTCTAACTCTTTGACAAATAAGCCCTTGCCACCAATTTTGGCCAAGGGCGAATCGAGTATCCGGTCCCCTTGAGTACTCATTGTGACCAATTCTATTTTAAGGCCTGGATGGCAGGCTTGCAGGCGCTTACCTACGTATTCTGCTTGCCATAAAGCTAGCTGACTCTTACGGGTAGCGATTCTAATCGTCTCAAGGCTCATTATTATTCCTGGATTCTTTAATATAAACAGTAACTTAATTAGTAATTAGTGAGGAAACATCCCTATAACTCTGTTCCTTTGTGCATGCTGGTGGGAATTATGACAGAATATACGCCAATATTAATGTATTTTCGTGCAACTTCTAGTTAAAACATCACTCTATATCATTTAACAACGGTAAAGAATGAGCGTATCGGAGCAATGAAAAACAACTTAAAACTCATGGTTATATTGACTGCCCTGGTGTCACTGTGGTTCCTAACCACGGCTGCTGTATCACCTGTGCCTGAAACCGAAGTACCTGTTGCCTCCGATTTATCAGCCATTGCCAAACAGGCCAGCTCAAAGGGCCTGCCCATTTTAATAGTATTTTCTGCAGAACACTGCCCTTATTGTGAGTTACTGGAAGCTGAAATCATTAAACCCATGATCTTGAGTGGCGACTACAAAGACCAAGTACTCATCTATAAAATCATGACCGATGATAGTCGTGACCTGCGAGATTTCGATGGTGGATCCATCAATGCCGACATTCTTACACAACGCTATGGAGTTTATGTAACACCAACCATGTTGTTCGTGGATGGCAGAGGACAAGAATTAAGTGAAAGAATTCTTGGGATCAACACCGTTGAAATGTTTGGCGGTCTTGTCGACCAGGCTATCGATACAGCCAAGCAACGCCTTGCTGGCACCGATAAACAACTCGTGAAAAATTCTCGCCCCTAGTCTCTATATAGAATATAGAGTCGCTAGTAATATTTAGCCGGGCACTTATCCCATATCCCGAATCAGTTTCCGTACGGCCGGTACATGCCGACGACTAACATCCAGGGTTTTATCACAGTTTTTCAGTAGTAAATAATGCGCACCATCACTGGATTTTTCAAGTGAGCGAATATGCTCTATCGCGACCAGAGCGTTACGGTGAACTCGGGTAAATAGCCCACTGAACTCTTCTTCCAGCGCCTTAAGTGAATCTTCAATTAGCACTTCCGCTTCACTGGAAACCACACTGATATATTTTTGATCTGCCATGAAATACATAATATTGGCAACAGGGACCAAACTAATACTGTTATGGTTACGCGCACAGATATGCGTCCTTACTTCCTGCTCCTGCTCGCTCAACTTAGTCATTTGAGCCTTATTTAAGCGGCTTGCTTTGTTAAGTGAAAGATCTAGCTTTTCCTTACGAATGGGCTTGAGTAAATAATCCACAGCATTCGTTTCAAACGCCTGCAAAGCATGTTCATTGAATGCGGTGGTAAATATGACAGCGGGTGGATTATCCAACGACATGATATGACGCGCTGTTTCAATGCCTCCCATCCCTGGCATTCGAATATCAAGTAAAATAATATCGGGCGAATTCGTTTCACATAACTGTAAAGCCTGTTCACCATGAGAGGCCTCTGCCACGACGCTATGACCCAGCTCTTCAACCAAGGCCCGCAAGCGAACTCGTGCTAATGCTTCATCATCAGTGATCAGTATATTCATTCGCCCTCGGTCATTGGGAAAGTGATTGTTAACTGACAGCTCTGTTCTTGTCTTTCCAGACTAAGTCCAGCCTGTTTTCCAAAGGCAATACGTAAGCGCTCATCGATATTGTTCACTGCAGTCTGGGTACCATTAGTACGCTGTGACTGCTGAGGTGGCAAGCACGGGTTATCTATTTGAATCGTCAGCAGGTCTCCTTTTCGTGAACCGCTGACATGAATCTCTCCACCGGCAGGCAGCATTTCTATACCATGGAAAATCGCGTTCTCTAACAGGGGCTGCAAGGTCAAAACAGGTAATTGGGCTTGCTCAGGTAAATCACCCAAGGTCCACGTTACTTTCAAACGATCACCCAATCTTAACTGCTCGATACGCAGATATCGCTTTGCCATTTCAACTTCTTCAGACAAACTGATCAACTGTGATGTTTTACCGAGGCTAGCCCGAAAAAGGTCCGATAAATCCTCGACCGCTTCCTCGGCATTTTCGGGTTGTGAGCGTATCAGGGCCGCAATTGTATTCATGCTGTTAAATAAAAAGTGCGGCCTGATTCGCGCCTGCAAGGCCTGAATGCGCGCATTTGCGTGCGCCTGGATATGAATTTTCTGTTGATACTGGAGATAGATCACGCGTAGGCTAATGCCACTGAGTATGGCGCTGACACCCAGCGTTCGCAGGATAAAATCACGATGCATGTCATTATTATCGGGCATTCCCGTGTAAATCATTGACCACCATGCACATTCAGCTACCACCCAGGTAACACTAAGCACGATTAAATAACTAAGGATACCAGCGCGTGTATCCGAGTACCTGATAAGCCATTTACGCGAGACACAGAGCAAACCAATCGAACTTAATGCAATCCATTGGATAAACAGAGACAGTACGCCCAATTTATCCCAACTCAGTGCAAATGAATAAGGCGTCGTTAACAATATAGCAAAAGCCATTAATTCAGCCAGTACAACCACCGCAAACACCATACCGATATTACAAAAATCCGGCAGGAAAATCGTTGATTGCTCGTTACCTTCTGGCCTTTCTTTTATTCCCATAGTTAGTTATTCATCAGCTTCCAGATTACACTGCCTTTTATTCTAGCCTATAATTATTGTAATTTTTACTAACTGATTCACCTTACGTTCTGATAATGCCAGTGTTTCTGTTATAATCAGCGTGTAAAATTATCAGGATAGCAGCCCATGAGCGAAAACCATAGCAAAGACAAACTCTGGAGTGGTCGATTTAATGAACCCACCGATGCCTTTGTTGAAAAATTTACCGCCTCTATCGATTTCGATAAACGCCTGTATGAATATGACATCAGGGGTTCGATTGCCCATGCGCGCATGCTAACCGAGACCGGCATACTATCTCAGGAAGAATGTGATTTGATTACCAACGGCCTTGAGAGCATCAGAAAGGATATCGAAGCAGGCACCTTCACCTGGTCTGTAGCACTTGAAGACGTTCACATGAACATAGAAGCAAGCCTTACCGAACGTATTGGCAATGCTGGTAAGAAATTACATACCGGGCGCTCACGAAATGACCAGGTTGCGACGGACATTCGCTTGTACCTGCGTGATGCAATAGATTTAATTGTTGAAGAGTTACTACGCCTTGAAATGGCTTTACTCGACCTGGCTGAACAGGAAGCCGAGACCATTATGCCAGGATTCACCCATTTGCAGGTTGCCCAACCCATTACCTTCGGGCACCACATGATGGCCTGGTTCGAAATGCTGAAACGCGACAGCACTCGATTCAGGGACTGTAAGCAACGCATGAATATCATGCCGCTGGGTTCTGCAGCGCTGGCTGGAACAAGTTACCCTATTGACCGACTATCCACAGCTAAACAACTGGGCTTTGATGCACCCAGCGAGAACTCATTGGACTCTGTCAGTGACCGGGATTTTGCAATTGAGTTTAATGCCGCTTCTTCTATTTTATTGACACATCTTTCACGCTTCTCAGAAGAACTGGTGTTATGGGCTTCGGCTCAATTTAATTTCATCGATTTACCTGATCGATTTTGCACTGGCTCATCCATCATGCCACAAAAGAAAAACCCGGATGTTCCTGAACTGGTACGTGGTAAAACTGGCCGTGTTTACGGCAATTTGATGGCGCTACTGACTTTAATGAAGTCTCAACCATTAGCCTATAACAAAGACAACCAGGAAGATAAGGAACCCTTGTTTGACACAGTTGATACCGTAATGGGATGCCTGCGTAGCTTTGCTGACATGATGCCGGCTGTAGAAACCAGAAAAGAAAACATGTATCAGGCTGCGCGCAGTGGTTTTTCCACAGCGACAGACCTGGCAGATTACCTGGTTCGCAAAGGAATGGCATTTCGAGACGCACACGAAGTCGTCGGCCTCGCCGTTCGTTTTGGTGTCGAGAACAAAAAAGATTTGTCAGAAATGTCTTTGCAGGAATTACAGGGGTTTTCAAAAACCATTGATGAAGGTGTTTTTGATGTGCTGACCCTGGAGGGATCAGTAGCCTCTCGTCGGCACATAGGCGGAACAGCACCTGAACAGGTGAAAGCAGCTATTCAACGAGCCAGGGACTATTTAGCAAAGCAGTAAAGAGGCTGGCTTAATCCAGCCTCTTACTCATTAGCCGAATTCTCCGATTTTAGGTTTACCGATAAAGTATCCCTGCACGTAGTCTACGCCCAGTTCACGGACGACATCGTAAACCTCTTGTGTTTCTACAAATTCAGCAACCGTCATCATCCCCATGCCTCGTGCCACATCCACCAGTGCTTTAACAAACAACTGATCATCCCTGCTGTGCTGAATGTTCCTGATAAAACTGCCATCAATTTTAAGAATATCAGCCTGCAGTTGTTTTAAATATGAAAACGATGAAAACCCTACACCAAAGTCATCCAGGGCAATCCTGCAGCCCAGTGTTTTTATACGGCCTATAAATTCAATCGCACGACCCAGGTCCTGAAACGCCGCACTTTCTGTGACTTCAAAAATCAATCTGTTCCTGTCCAGGCCAGTGCGCATTAATTCCGCCTCTATCAAATTGAGCATGTCAGGTTCTCCGACCGATAAACCAGACAAGTTAACGGTAAAAGAAATATGTGACTGTTCTTGAGGAAGATTGGCAAGTACTCCCATGGCTTTTCTGACAACCCAATTATCGATCTCCCTTATTAAACCAAACTGTTCGGCAGTAGGAATGAAATCACCCGGATAATAAGGATGATCTTCATCCATAGAACGCATTCTGACTAGCACTTCATAACGTGATGGCGCTTCACCGGTAGTAGGTTTAATGGGTTGAAAAGCCAGTACGAATAACTCATTTTCGAGGGCTGTGTGAATTCGATCTTTCCAGGTTAATTGCGAACCCATTTTTTCCTGTTGTAAATCGCCAGCTTCATAGATTCGCGCACGATTACGGCCCGCATTTTTAGCCAGGTACATCGCAGTATCTGCTTTGGCCAGTAACTCCACGGGATCATTAGAATGATCAGGAAATATTGCCACGCCAATACTTGCGGTCGTATTCATCACTTTACCGCTGTACATAGGCTTTAGCTGACTAATTTTATTAACGATATCATTAATTCTTTTTTCCAGCTGTGAAACATCTGTGTTAATAAAAGCAACAACAAATTCGTCGCCACTCAACCGGGCCACCAGATCCACATTACGAGACAACCTTTTTAATAAACCTGCAAACTGCACTATCACTTCATCACCCGCAGCATGCCCGGCGGTATCGTTAATAAGCTTAAAGTGATCCATGTCTATCAGCAACAAGGCGCCCTTGGTATATTGCCTCTCAGAAAGCCTGATTTCTCTATCCAGTTCTTCCATAAAACGCGCGCGGTTAGACAAGCCCGTTAAATGATCCTTATTCGCCAGGCGTAATAATCTTTCTTCATCATTTTTTGTTTTCGTTATATCACTGGCGGTTCCGCGGTAGCCCTGAAACTCGCCCTCTTTAAAATAAGGACTGGCATTAAAACGCACACAAATTCGGTAACCTTTTTTAGTCGTTAGCCATATTTCAAGATTTTTAAAACCGACATGTGAATTCACTTCACTGGAAAACAAGATAGCTATTTCAATCAAATTGTCATGAATAAAAATGTCAGTCATCCTTTTGCCCAACATTTGTTCAACCGTATAACCAATAGATTCACTGACGAAAGAGGATAAATAAGTAAAATACCCGTTAGCATCCGTTTCCCATAGCCAGTCCGAAGAAATATCAGCAAAATCGGATATGCGGTCTTTCACCAGGCTTTCTTGTTGTTGTGCTTCCATTATGCCAGTACGCATGTGATCAAAAGACACGGCTAGTTCACCGAGCTCATCTTTACGCCACTGATGTTTGATGGACACATCAAACAACCCCTCACCAATGGCTTGACTGACCTTAGCGAGATCCTTAATCGGACGAGATATAAATGAACGGCTAATATAAATGCCTGCCAGAGCCGCTAACAATGTAACGAATAAAGCAGCATAACCTGTATTTTTGAATAATTTACTGTAGTCAAGAACCTGCTCGCTAACTGCCGAACTTAACATCATAAACAAACGTGGAGTGCGATTGACATCGTCTAACATAGAATACGTTTTACTATAATATTTAATATTATTAACGTCGATAGTTTGCAACTCTTTTTGAGCACCCTTACTTGCCATCACTTCAGCTTGATAGGAAAACTCTGCACGTGTGTTACTAAAAACCATATTAGGTGCAAATAACATGATTTCTATATTCTGTTGATAGATCTCTTTCAATTTATGCAAAGCGCGATCCGATATAATGTTTGCCTGCAACAACACGGCTTGCATTCCACTCTCTTGTTGCCAGACAGGCACAGCGACCGCGTTTAAAACCAGATCATCAACAAAAATGTAAGCCTGAGTAGCATCACCCGTAGACCGTACGTGCTCAAATACTTTTTCATATTCACCATGCGAAAGGATATGTTGCGATGTCAAAACAGCACGAGTAGCACTTCCAAAAGTATGGCGTTGATCATCTTTATCCATACTAATCAGCAACAAATCACTGCCGTTTATTTTTCTTGAGCCATGAATCTCTTCACGAATATCAATAATTTTAATGTTATTTTTTTCTATTTGGCGACTTAACTGGGTCGCAACAAATTGACTACTTCTGGATAGCCCACTACTTTCTAGCTTTAATAGCGATTGTTGAAGATGAAATGCCGCATCCAGCTCTTGCTGCGTCTCCTCCTTTACATGATCCATCACCAAAAAAATAACGATAGTGGCCGTGCTGCCCAATACAACAAGGATCAAGCTAATAATAAATAAAGTACTTTTTTGCTCAATGTTCATATGAACGCATCATAGTTAAATATAAATAAACACATAGGTCGACAAATAACACTCTCTGGATTCTTAATATATCATGTCGGCCATTATTCACTGACATGAAGTCATTTTTTTCATACCATGTATAAAATATAGCTATAAAGGATAGGTAGGTGAAATGAATGACGATAGTCTTGAAAATTTACGACAGAAGTTAGCCACATTTGCACAGGTGCGCGATTGGGATCAATTTCACTCACCTAAAAATCTTTCAATGGCTTTAATCGCCGAAGCCGCCGAACTGGTCGAGCACTTCCAATGGCTCAGTGAAGAACAGAGCCGACACTTGACCGATGATAAAAAACAAGAAGTCGGCTATGAGCTGGCTGATATACTCATTTTTCTTATTCGCACTGCCGATAAACTCGATATAGACCTCATTCAAACTGCTCATAAAAAAATCACTATTAATGAATCCCGCTTCCCTGTTGAACGGGTTAGAGGTAGCGCTAAACGGGCCAGTGAATACACTGACATAAAATAATCATTTATCTCATATGGCCCCTTCCTTAACTCACTAATTACCACGCAATTAATCCCCTCATTTTTTGTTAAAGCATTCCTGTTTTTGACCGTTAACAGTTTATAAAAGTAAAAACATGGATATAAATAGCAGTTATGGATGCAAGTCAAAAAAATGACGGCCTGATCAGGCCGCTCACTATGAGGAATGTCACTATGGCCGTAGAGAATTTAAGCGTCGCAAATCAATCGATTATGGAAAGCTGCTCCACTAGCATTCTAAAATTGGACGGCGCTGGCAACATAACCTATATCAGCGGCGAGCTATCTCATTTGGCAGGTCTCGATAAAGACCAACTACTGGGAACTCCTGCCGAGAGTGCAAGCCCCGTCTTAATGCAATTACTGCATTCAGAAGACAGTGTTGACATCACCTCAGCGGATGGCCGTAATTATCATTTTAACCATACTCGTATTCATGAAACCAATCATTCGGATGTCACGCACATTTTCACTAACATCACTACCGTAGTGGACCTCTATAATGAAAATCAACGCCTCAAGGAAGAAGCTCGCCAACTTCAATTAATAGACCAGGACACCAGCCTATTAACTAAACGCGCCTTACTCTTAATCCTGGAAGCACAAGTTTCACGATGCCGTCGCTATGAAACGCCTCTCTCTGTCATGATGCTTGATTTTGAAATTCAAGGTGACAGCTCAGATGTAAAATTAAAATTACTCAAATTGAGCCGCTTACTGAAAGACCAGCTTCGTTGGTCAGATATGATTGCTCGCTCTGCCGATAATCAGTTTACTGTTATTTTACCGGAAACAGAACGCGACGATACAAATTCATTGATTAACAAACTAAAAGAAATAATTAAACAATGGAATGATAATGACAGCATCCACTTTGGGCAATCAGAATGGAAAAAAGGCATTAATGCCTCAGATATTCTAGGTCAATGTGAAAAAGATCTGGGGGATAATATCAATACGACTAAAAATGGTCAGGATGTTGCCTGAAAAAAATAGATGCATTAAATAGCGCTGCATATCATTGTCAAATTGACTCATTTATTTTCAGCATTCTAGACAATCACCAATATACTATAGTGACTACTAATTATGGCTCAAGCGAGAAAACGATTTTTTTCAGAAGATGAAAAAACCGTAGCCGATGTTCGCGATCGCTTTCTTAAAGTCAACAATGATCGCTTAAAAACTGTTCGCAACTCACTGAAACAACGGCAACGTGTATTTCTCGATATTCTGCCGCTCCTCTTTCAATACAATGAAATTCAACTGCCAGGCTATGTCAGTGACCAATGCGCCAATGGTATTTATAATTACATACCGGATCGCGAGTCACTCGATGCCGCCAAAAGCATCGTCAAGAATTACCAGGATCGTCGTACGCCTTTAAGAGAGTATAATATCTATGCGCTTTACCTGATAGGAAGCGCGGGAACCATCGCCTACACTGACAGAAGCGATTTGGACATATGGGTTTGCCATCGTTCCGACATACAAGAAGAAGCACTACAACTGCTTAAGAAAAAGTGCGGGCTATTAACCGAGTGGGCCGAATCACTCGGCCTCGAGGCCAATTTTTTTGTACTCACTCCTGAATCCATACGTGATGGACATATCGAAACCATGTCTGAAGAAAGTAGCGGCAGTGCACAGCACCTGTTACTGATTGAAGAATTTTACCGCTCAGGACTTTTATTAGGCGGAAGGATTCCCGCGTGGTGGCTCGTGCCTCCTGATCAGGAAAATAATTACTACCAACATCTGGAATCGTTACTTAGTAAAAAAATAATTACTGAACACGATATTATCGATTTTGGCGATGTGAATACAATCACTGCAGCTGAGTTTTATGGTGCTTCCTTATGGCAACTGAACAAGGCCATCCACTCACCTTATAAATCCATGCTAAAACTACTGCTGATGGAAGCTTACGCTAGCGAATATCCAAAAACAGAGTTACTCTGCACTCGGCTCAAGCGTGCTATTTATGAAGGCGAAACCAATATCGACAAGCTTGATTCCTATGTTCTTATGATTAACAAGCTAGATGAATACCTTTCTCTTCAAGAATCGGAAGAACGCATTCAACTCGCAAGAAAATGCTTTTATTTTAAAGTGCATGAATGGCTCACCAGTAACGCACAGCAAGTAAAGTCCAGAACCTATGAAATAATGACGGAGCTCACTACACAATGGAAATGGACTCGTGATGATCTATTACTACTCGATTCACGTGAAACCTGGAAAATAGACCGTGTACTGGAAGAAAGAAGCATCCTGGTTAAGGAGTTAACCAACAGCTATCGCATGCTGACGGATCTCGCCAGACAACACACAGAAGAAACCAATATAAGTCAGGCAGACCTGAATATACTCGGGCGTCGCCTTTATAGTACTTTTGAACGCAAATCAGGAAAAATTGATTTAATCAATCCAGGTATATCTGTCGATCTGTCGGAAAAAAGATTGATATTCGTCTACATCATGTCTAATGACACACCCACCTGGCTACTCTATCGTAATTACTTTGAGTCTGTGAATTCACCGAAGCAACAAGCACCCATTAAACGCAGCCATAACCTGATAGAACTAGTTGCATGGTGCCACTTTAACGGCATACTTGGGAATGACACCATGGTGTCAATGAACAACATGGTGGGTGGTTACACTTCACAGGAATTACTCAATCTAGTCGATGCTTTCAAAAGTCACTTTCCAGGTGGGAAAGTTGAAAAATCAACAGTACAACAACTCAGTGAGCCTGCATGCATTGTCAATGCAGCCGTATTTATCAATTTAGGTCGGGATCCTTTTTCGTCTCATACACGTAAAGGCCTTCATTTAACCAGCAACCGATCAGACCCTTTGAGCTTCGGCGGAAAGTGGCAAAATCTCATCCGATCTTGCAGTACTATTTATCTTACCAGCTGGGGTGAAATACTCACACAGCGATATGACGGCGAACAATCTTTATTGGAATGCATCACGGATCAACTGGCATGGACGCCAGTTTCCAGTGAACATATACCCCCGGCACCAGAAACATACTGTTTTGCCTCTTCCTATACGGAGTCTATTACTCGCCGTATAAATACCCTATTTACAGATTTGATCAACTTTTTTTACAAAGAGAAAAAATCGGACAATGCACGTTATCTATTACGCGTAGAAAAACACCATGCACTCATTCAAATCGAGAATGATGTACCCAGATATGAGATGCTCCCAAGCCATTCTGATTTATTGAAGACACTAGGCAACCTACAAGATAGCTTTTGTGGTTATTTTTTCGATCGATACTCTAATGATAATCTTATTCTGAAATTACTACAGCGCTATAACAAAGCTGGCGTCATTCAATTATACTATCTCGACAAGAACCCACTAGCCGATATTTATGTTCTGGATGAGTACGGATCGCTTTTTACTCAGCAAATTGAATACCTGGATATACCCACGATGCTTGGACACTATCAACATTTTTTCGATGCTGCTATCGCGCACCATAATATGCGCACATCCACTGAAGTAGAAAAGTCAAAGCAAATAAAATGTGAATTTTACCCAATCAAGAAAACGGTCAACGAAGGGTTTTATGTCGACTTAAAAAATAAGCCTAATATTTCCAGTAAACAACATTACCTGGACATCCAGGTCATCGGTGATGTGACTGATATGAAAAACAACAGCTTTTATCTGTACTGCAGTGGCAAGGAGTTTTCAAATTTAGAGTTTGGCAACAATGTTTTACGTGAGGCAGTCGCTTATATCTTAAGTAAGCGTAAGCAAGGTGAGCGCTATCCAATTTACATAACTGATATCGATAACAAAAATGCTCAAACTCATAACTACAAACGTATACAAACAGTGCAATTACTCAATCAAAAGAAAGATATAGAAGAAAGACTCAACAACACGCTTAAAGCGCTTTAGCAGTGAAGGTTATCACTATGAATTAGCTCACTCAGCTACACGCACATCTCTCATAATCGATTTAATGTCACTCGCCCAACGCTTAAATAACACATTGTACTCAGGCGTATCAACTATCTGCTGAAAGTGCAAAGGATTCAGTGCTACTAACATCGTTTCATCTTCTTCTGCGAATATAGCAAACTTTAAGGGCAAATAAGCTCCCATCTGAGGATAGGCGTCTGTTATTAATTTAAGCTCTTCTTGTTTACCAAAAAATACCACCCGATAACGATCAGTTTTATAACCTGCTTTTTCTAACCCGATATCAACACGCTGCACGCGCGATAACGTATACTGATGTTCTATAATTGAATTCTGCAAATTACTCATCGCTTCCGGGAAAGGCAGACTGGAACGAATCATCAATACATCATGCTCGCTAGCATGAGCCAACGGCGCCCATAACAAGCAAGACAGAATAATGCTCATTACTGTTTTCATAATGCCGCCTCCTCAAGAATGCTTTCATATAACTCGGTCATCTGTAAACATATCTTGCTGAGTTCATCATTATTAAATTTCTTACTCATTGCTGACGGGTTGACCGTTATCATACTCACTTTTCCATTTCTCTCTATCAATGTCACACGGCATGGCAGAAACAATCCAACGCGTGGATCAATCACCAAGGCTTTACTGAGCATATTAAAATTACAAAAATACAAAATAACTTTTTTTCCATCCTCATGACCTTTTTCTACATAACCTTGCTCGAATAGCTGCTCGCGTATAATACGAAAATTTGCTCCAATCGCTGCTTGTTTAATAGCCGCCAGTGTTTCCTTCATAGGCTCGGAGGATTCGTAAATCAAATAACCGGGAAGCTTCTTTTTTCCCACGGGGTTTCCTGGCTTCACTTCCAGGCTGCGAATGTAAGCGACCACATCATCCAACTGCTGCTCTGACAGTCCTTGTTTAATAAATGAATTCATCGGCGTGCCATCACGCCCATTCAGCAGCGTCTCTTTTATCATTGCATCGCTAACCGATGCGAGAAAACCTGCATTCGCTAAAGAAGGAGCAATGATTGGTAAGTCTCGTGGTCGGGAAAAAGTCACGCCTGTGCCGCTACCACCTTCTGCATTTTCGCCATGACAGGAAGCACAATGACTCACATACAATACTTTGCCTTTTTTCGCGTCACCCTGAATTTTACTGCTGGCGTATACCGGTGCCGGTTTTTTCGACCAGGATCTGATGTGCTTAACGATGGCTGATACCTGTGCATCACTTAGCGTTGAGAAAGCAGGCATTAAACGACCTGGTCGACCCGTTCTGACGGTTTTGAATAAATACTGATCAGATGCGCTTTCCAGAAAACTATCCAATGCCAGCGGCACACCAACGCCCCCCTTGCCATTTTCACCATGGCAGGCGGCACAGTGTTCTGAATATAGATCTACTCCTTGAGGCGCTGCATGAGAGCCAGAAGCCGCTATTGTGAGTAACATCAAGGTCACTAAGAATTTTGCCATACCATTAACCACAACCTTAAATATTAGAGAATGGTTATATACTAGAGTGCGACCACTCTGTTTACAAGAGAGTTATTCTTATTTATTGATATAGATCACCTGATAGACCACTTACTTCAACGAAATAAGCCTATGGTATTGCTTATATTATGAATTAAGCCTTTATTAGACAATTGCTTATAAATTGACGAATATCTTCCAGCTGGGACTGACAGACAGTGTGCTCCATCGGATACTCAATCCATGACAGATTCAGCCCTTCCTTTTGCAAATATTTGCAGGAGTGCTTTCCTAGACTGACATCGACGACTGTATCATTTAGCCCATGCATCATCATCACGGGTGTGTGTTTCTGAGAGGGGCTCATTTGATCAGCCAGTGATTGCCGCATACTCAAATAACCAGACATACACAGTACCCCGGCAAGCGGCGTGGAATATCTTAAACCCGCGTGCAAAGCCATGCTCCCTCCTTGCGAAAAACCTGCAATAATAATCTTGTCAGAACCAACGCCTTTTTTAACTTCTCCATCTATCAGGGAATCAACATGCTGCTGAGAGCGACTGATGCCTGCCTCGTCTTCCGGAAAATCTTCACCAATGCCAATAATGTCATACCATGCTCGCATATGCATACCACCGTTCAGTGAAACGGGCATGACAGGTGCATGAGGAAATATAAATCGTATACCGTGATCAGCGGGCAAATCCAATGCTTCTACAATAGAAACAAAATCATTTCCATCAGCTCCCAGCCCGTGCAACCAGATCACGCTTGCACAAGCGGGGGTGTCAGGCTGAATTACAATCGCATTGTCTTCAAGTGTCATAGCTCAATCGTGTACACAATAAAAAGGCCGCGGTACTCTGTAAAGAATAATACAGTAGTACCACGGCCAAATTGATTAAAAAAAAGCAGGAAAGTTAACTGATTTTTGCTTCTTTTGTATCAGTGTCGCCCTTGCTATCTTTCCAGCTGATTTTTAATGCATCACCTGATTTTGCACCCTTGAACTTACACTGGATGAAAGGGTTCTTTGAAACAGCTGGGCCTAATAATGCGTCCAGCACAACTTTACCATTATGTTCCACTGTGACAGTTTCAATATAATGGGCCGGGATTTTACTGCCGGTTTTCTTATCTTTTCGTAATCCAGTTTCCATCGGATGATCTATCAACATTTTCAATGTTGTCATATCACCATCTGCATATGCACGTGGTCTAATTGTATTAGTAGCCATGTTTAATTTCCTCTTTAACTATTCGGTTAAGAAACAACGGGATTAACCGCCGCATCCGCCTATGGTGACTTTAACTTCTCGGCCTGCGCTATACAGCTTGCCGCCCGATTTAACCACCGCGATCACACTGGAGGTTTTAGCAACCTTTACGCGTGTCTTGATGAAGGCTTCTGTCACAGGAGCCAGATTAAAGCTGGAAGTCAATGGCGTTGCATTCTTCTCAACCAGGATGCTGATGGAATCAACATTTTTCAGCTTCGTGCTAACGGCAATGTTCACGACCGCTCCATTTTCTGCTATTGGTGGTGCCTTGATGCTGATATCACCACTGGCGGTCAATGCATTGCTGCCCATCAGGCTTTTCACTGCACTGTCCACACCTTTGGATTCAAAAGCTCCTTTTGGCCATGCGGCCAGGACCATTTGTGGCGTTAACAGGCCAGCTGCTGCTGCAACCCCTGCCACTCCAGCCGTCAGGCTGCTCTTAAGTAGGGTTCTTCTTTTCATATCCATAGCCTCCATTTGAATTTATTCATTTATTTATCTTCAACATATATACAATAGAGCAAAACCCATACCATTCATAAAAAAATCATATAAATCAAAAAGTTAATGACAGCGTCAGATGATGCCATATTAATTCCAATGCATAATGCATTATTTTTCATTGCATATTAGCTATTTTACTTACTACGGGCCTTAAATAATTTGCTTCCAAAGCGAAACACCGTAAACATGTCTATTGGGTTGTTAGCTCACTACTAGGCTACTTTTTCCTCAGCTGCTTCGCTCTTACCGGTATTATCTTCCCAATTGATCTTGATCACGTCACCGCTATTAACGCCTTTTATCTTGAAGAAGAAAAAGGGGTCTTTGGACACTGCAACACCACATTTCGCATTCACCACAATATCATTATTATGTGCCAGCACTACGCTTTTGATAAAATGTGCCGGTATCACTTTTCCAGTACCCTTATCCTTTCGCATACCGGTTTCCATCGGATGCTTAATCAATACTCGTACCCATGCCTGTCCGTCTTTTTTAACAATATTTATTCTCATCTCAATACTCCAAATTCATTCATACGTGTATACAAGGCTTAGCCGCCACAACCACCGATGGTTACTTTGACTTGCTTGCTTGTGCTATACAGTTTGCCACCTGCTTTTACGACGCCCAGAACCTTGGAGGTCTTACCAATTTTTACACGCGTTTTGACAAAGGGCTCTACATTTTTTGAGATATCTGCACTAAGCGCCAGTGGGCTGGCATTTTTCTCTACCAGAATGCTCATGGATTCCACACCGGTTATCGTCGTGCTAACCAGTATATTGACGACCGCGCCATTCTCGGCAATAGCTGGTGCCTTGATTTTGATATCTGGACTGTCCGTTAAACTCGAACTTCCCACCAATGCATTCAGGGCACTATCCACGGTAGTCGCATCAAACGCTGCTTGTGACCATACTGCCAGTACCTTGCTCGGTACTAACAACCCTGCTGAAGCTGCCACGCCAGCCATACTAGCCAACAAGGTGCCCTTTAACATCAATCTTCTTTTAACATTGGTATTCATGCTTATCAGCCTCTGATTACTGCTTATATTGTCCATTATTATCGGCATCAGGAATATTACCTTTAAAAGTGATGAGTAAAATATAAAGAGCATAAAAAAAGCGACACCAGTAAACTGATGCCGCTTCACAACCACCTGATATCAGGAGATTTTTACTTTACTTTCACCGTATGAGAATCACTGGCGCCAGTATTGTCGTTCCAGCTGATTTTCACGCTGTCACCCGCTGCAGCTCCACTGAACTTCATGGACAGATAAGGGTTGGCAGAAATAGCCGGTCCCCAGTCTGCGTCCATCACACTTTTGCCATTATGTTCGACGGTTAATTTTTGAATGAAATGAGCAGGAATCTTCTTGCCCGTTTTCTTGTCTTTTCTCAAGCCCGTTT